>RCMY010003407.1_pt1 | contig 14083 bp, 12 predicted proteins | sample 2041341 | NCBI WGS metagenome assembly RCMY01 (sample SAMN09708234, study PRJNA481090) | Marine sediment metagenome, whole genome shotgun sequencing project.
TGTTATCACTTTTCGTTGCTTTAACAATCACGCCCTATTTAGGTTATATATTCCTAAGGGAAAAGGAGAAAAATGGAAAGGGAGAGAAAAAAGAGCAACCCTTGGAGGATTCTTTTATTTACCGCATCTATGAAAAGTTTGAAAAACCACTCATCGAAAATAAAAAGAAACGTTGGATGTTTTTGGGAATTACTTTCTTGTTATTGATTGCTTCGATGGCCTTGTTCTTTACAAAATCGGTGGCTGTGAAGATGTTGCCTTTTGATAATAAGAATGAATTTCAAGTGGTTATTGACATGCCTGAGGGTACAACCTTGGAAAGGACCGGTGTTGTGACCAAGGAAATCGCACAGTATTTATCAACGCGTCCTGAAGTGGTGAATTATCAGTCCTATGTGGGCACTTCCGCACCAATAACTTTTAACGGATTGGTGCGTCATTACGATTTACGTGGCGGCAGCAATATGGCCGATATTCAAGTAAATCTGGTGGATAAAGGGGAGCGTAGCGAACAAAGTCATGATATAGCCAGTCTTTTTCGTCCTGAGATTCAGCGAATAGGGGATAAGTTTAATGCCAACGTAAAAATTGTTGAAGTACCACCAGGACCTCCTGTGATGTCAACTATTGTGGGCGAAATATATGGTCCTGATTATGACAAGCAAATTGATATTGCCAATCAGGTTCGAGAGATTTTAAAAAATACCGACGATGTTGTTGATGTAGATTGGATGGTTGAAGCCGACCAAGTCGAGTATGAATTTATCATTGACAAAGAAAAAGCGATGTTGTATGGTGTAGTACCGCAACAGATTTCCCAAACCATGAATATGGCCCTGTCTGAAAGGGCAGTTACGAACTTATATGACGAAGATGCCTCTACCCAAGTAGGATTGATATTGGCCTTGGATGAAAAGGAAAAATCGACGATTAGCGATATTTCCCAAATGAAGGTCAAATCGCAACAAGGTAATATGGTTACTATTGGGGATTTGGTAGATATACAGCAAACCACAAGGGCAAAAAGCATTTATCGTAAGAATCAAAAACGAGTGGTATATGTTATGGCCGATATGGCAGGAGAGCTCGAAAGTCCGGTGTATGCTATTTTGGGAATGACCGATAAAATAAAAGGGCTTAATCTACCTGAAGGTTATTCTGTTGATGAGTTGTATATAAAACAACCCGATTTTGAGGATAATTATACCGTAAAATGGGATGGTGAATGGCAGATTACTTTAGAAGTGTTCCGAGATTTGGGAATAGCTTTTCTTGGGGTAATCGTGATTATTTACATTTTAATTGTAGGCTGGTTCCAGAATTTCAAAGCACCAATCGTTATGATGGTGGCTATACCCCTTTCGTTAATTGGAATTGTGTTGGGCCATTGGTTGTTAGGTGCATTTTTTACGGCAACTTCCTTTATCGGTATGATCGCCTTGGCGGGTATAATGGTGCGTAACTCGGTCTTGTTGATTGACTTTGTGAATTTGCGATTAGCAGATGGTGTACCTATTAAGCAAGCTGTTATTGAGGCAGGCGCTGTACGTACCACTCCGATTTTATTGACCGCAGGTACTGTGGTCATCGGGGCATTCGTTATTCTCTTTGACCCTATTTTCCAGGGATTGGCGATATCACTCATGGGTGGGACCATCGTTTCAACCGTATTGACCCTTTTGGTAGTGCCTTTAGTGTATTATATGATAGAACGTAAAAATTATAAATAAATGAAACTTTTATTGGTCACCGTTGTAGAACAATTTGAAAAACAGGTAATGGACCTTTTTAAAAAGGCCAAGATCGAGAACTTTAGTGGCTCTGATATTGATGGGTATAAGACCCCAGTCTCATTATTGATGAAGTCCAGCTGGTTTCCCAATGTAAAAGGGGGCGTAGAATCCAGTCTTTTTTTCTCTTTTACCGATGATGAAAAAATAGATGTGCTCTTTGAGCTTATAAAAGCGTTCAATAATAACTTGGAAACCAATAATCCAATCAAAGCGGTTGTGGTTCCCATCGAGCGAAGTATTTAAAATTAATTTAAAAATTTAGTTGAAATGTTAAACAAATATTTTAGGATTATTGTAGGTTGTCTTGTCATGTTGAGCGCTGTATTGGCCATGTATGTAAATATTAATTGGTTGTGGTTTACCCTGTTTATAGGAGCCAACATGTTTCAATCGGCATTCACCAAATGGTGTTTGTTAGAAAAAATATTGGTAAAATTGGGTGTTAAAGAAGGTGGGGCAAGCTGCACAACATAGGTGTTAGACGCTCTATGAAATTAGCGCCTTTTTTAAGGTAAGGTCAATATAGTTTTTTATAAAGTATAGAAGTTGTAGGAAAAAAAAGCAAGTTTAAATTATTTGATTTAAATTTGGTGCACCTACATCATTTTACAATGAAGAACATACTATCTAAATTCCTAAAATTTTCCACACCATTATTCAATACCCGAGCCGCAGGACTTTATATTTTGCTCTTTGCAGCAGCCATTGGTACTGCTACGTTTATAGAGAATGACTTTGGTACCTCTGCGGCACAAAAGGTCATTTATAAATCGTGGTGGTTTGAGCTTTTATTGGCATTGTTCGGAATAACAATCATTGTGAACATTTTCAAGTTTAGGATGATCCAACAAAAGAAATGGCCATTGCTTCTTTTTCATGGTGCTATTATCATAATCCTTCTCGGTGCAGGTGTTACAAGATATTTTGGTTTCGAGGGTATTATGCATATTCGAGAAAATGGCACAGCAAATAGTTTCCGATCCTCCAATGCATTCTTAAAATTCAAGGTCAATAAGAGCAACAAAACCTTTGATTTTGATGAGCCCGTACTTTTTGCATCCTTGGGAAATAATAATTGGAAGGGCGAATATTTGATTGATGACGATTTAATTACCGTTGATGTTAAAGAGTTCATTCCTAATCCAAAACAACTATTGACAGAAAGTATTGATGGTAGAGCCACACTTCAAGTTGTTGTTTCAGGGCCAAATGGGAGGGAAGAATACTTTATAAATGAAGGGCAAACCAAAAGAATTAGGAATGTCATTTATAATTTCAAGAATGCCCAATTGCCAGATGCAATAAATATAGCGTTCAGGAACGATTCTTTGCTTTTCAATTCGAATAAGACCTTGACCCAAATGATTATGGCGACCCAACATCGGGATACCATTAATCCTTCAAAAAATTATAAACCTTTAAAATTACGGTCTTTATATTCCGATGGTATCAATAATTTTGTTTTCGCTGATTTTAAAAAGAAGGGGAAAGTCCATATTGAATCTGAAGACTCAAAAGTTCGCAATGAAAGCCTTACCGCATTATTATTGGATGTGACCGTAAATGGGAATACAAAAGAGGTTTATGTTTATGGGAGCAGGGGAGCAGAAGGTAGGCCTCAACAGTTAAATTTCGATGATATTGATTTAGCGGTTTCCTATGGGACAAAAGAGATTACTGTCCCCTTTCAAGTAAAATTGAATAAGTTTATTATGGAGAAGTACCCAGGCACCAATAGTGCTGCCTCCTATGCGAGTGAGGTTACTTTAATCGATGAAACTAAAAATGTGAACATGGACTATCGCATTTTCATGAACAATATATTGGATTATGCGGGCTATCGGTTTTTTCAATCTTCCTTTGATAAGGACGAAAAAGGAACGTATTTGAGTGTTAATAATGACTTTTGGGGTACATGGATATCCTACTTGGGCTATACCTTGTTGACGATTGGTATGATATTGACATTCTTCAGTAAAAAAACAAGGTTTTACCAAGTTACCCAAAAGATCAAGAAACTTCGCACAAAGTCTTCGACCTTCATTTTTGTACTGTTTTTATCAACGTCATTTTCTTTTGCACAAGTTGAAAATAATAATGTATATGTAGATAAGGCCATTGATAAAGAACATGCTGAAGCGTTTAGCAACCTCGTTGTGCAAGATTTTAAAGGCAGAATGAAACCGATGCATACGCTTTCTCGCGAGATCATGCGAAAATTGGCGCGCAGTGAAAGTATGTACGGCCTAACTGCAGACCAGATTTTCTTGAGTATGTTCATCAACAATCAAGATTGGTATAAGGCTGGTATTATCAAGTTGGGAAAACACAAGGACATTCATAAAAAACTAAGTGTGGCAGGTGATTACGCCTCCTATGCCGATTTTTTCCTGACCAATGGGCAATACAAGCTTAGGGATGAAGTTCGTCGTGTATATGACTTGAAACCCATAGATAGAGGGGTCTATGAGAAAGAATTATTGAAGATTGATGAAAGAGTGAACATCCTGAGTATGGTATTTTCTGGTAGTTTGTTGAAAATCATCCCGAATCCCAATGATCCAAACAGCACATGGGAGTCTAATGCTGCGATTAATCACAGTGCCAATGACGGTCATAATCACAGTACAGTTGCAAAAGACTTTTTTAGCTCGTATACAGAAGCGCTAAAAGAAGCTGTTGTTTCCAGTGACTATACACGAGCTGATCAGCTCCTTAATGAATTAGCGACTTATCAGCGTGAAAAGGAAGGTGATATAATTCCAACAGAATCAGAATTAAGTGCCGAAATCTTATTGAATAAAATGAATGTCTTTACGCGTTTGGCAGGATTTTATATGCTTTTGGGCATTGCCTTTTTGTTCTTTTTGTTCCTATCGGTCTTTAAACCGAATATCAACTTAAAGAAGGTTTACCTCGTTCTATTCTCACTGGTAGTTCTTGGGTTTGTACTACATACTATTGGGTTGGGTCTGCGCTGGTATGTTTCTGGAAGAGCTCCTTGGAGTAATGGCTACGAGTCCATGATTTATATTGCATGGACATCAACACTGGCGGGTGTATTGTTCACCCGTAAATCTTTTGGTGGTTTGGCGGCAACCATGGTTTTAGCCGCTACAATTCTATTGGTATCCACATTGAGTTTTCTTGATCCGGAAATCACACCCTTGGTCCCCGTGTTAAAATCATATTGGTTAACTATCCATGTTTCTTTGGAAGCTGGTAGTTATGGGTTTCTTATGTTAGGGGCAATTATTGGTCTTATCAATTTGATTCTTATGGTATTTATGAGAGATTCCAATAAGGAAAGGGTAAAGCGTATCGTAAAGGAAATGTCCTATATCAGTGAACTTACGTTGATCGGGGGATTATTTATGGTCAGTGTGGGCACTTATTTAGGCGGTGTTTGGGCCAATGAATCCTGGGGGAGATATTGGGGTTGGGATGCTAAGGAAACATGGGCGTTGGTGACCATATTGGTATATGCATTCATCTTACATATGCGATTGATTCCTAAATTAAAAGGTTTGTTTGCTTATAATGTGGCCACTACCTTTGGTTTGGCAACTGTTATTATGACCTATTACGGTGTAAACTACTATTTATCAGGATTACATTCCTATGCAACAGGAGATCCAATACCTGTTCCAAATTGGGTGTATATTGTAGTTGTTTCGATTATTGGTATAAGCCTAATTGCTTACTTTAAAAAGCGGAAGTATCCAGGTATTTCTTAGACTTCATTAGTAGATTTCTACGATGGAAGCTCTTCTAAAAAAAATACACCCTGTTCTGCGATAGCGTCTTCCATTTCTTTTGTGGATATTGGTCTAATTGTCTTTTTTCTTAATTTTCTGACGACCCTGTCCGTTATGGTTTTTACACTTTGTTGGTTTAATTCTTGGGTATTGGCATCAAAATATTGAACCACTTTTTGTTTGACTATTATTTTATATTCAGCTAAAAACGCTCGTAAAGGCGCTTCTTGAAGCCATTCCTTATAAGCTTCAAGTTCTTCTGTTAGAATACTGGTTACTTCGCCAATAGCTGCGAATCTCTTTTCTTTGGTTTCTTTCAAGTCTACAGAAATGGAATCTAAATCATAGAATACTATATTCTCTTTTAGAGCCAAGGATTTATCACTGTTGCAGGGCATTGCCAAATCAAGCAACAATAGTTTATTGTTAGTATCAGGAACTTTTTTTATCAACTGCGGGCAATTACTTGCTGCACTAATAATCACGTCAAAGCCTTGAAAGTCGTTTGTTCGGACTTTATCCCAGTCAAAAATCTTAGTATCATGCAATTGGGATAATACTCTTGCTTTTTCCTCAGTGCGATTACTGATGTAAATATTACTGAATTTAAATTTAGAGTTGTATTTAAAAAGTTGTTTAACTATATCCCCAGCCCCTATAAACAGTATTTTCTTGGTTTTTAAAGAAGTTTTATCAAATGTATCACTTATTACTTTCAACGATTTGTAAGCCACAGAAGTAGTACCGTCCCTAAAATGGGTTTCGTTACTAATGCGCTTATGACTTTTGAAAACAGTTTGCATAGCTCGTTCAAGTAATGAACCCTGTAATTGGTGCTCTATGGAGAATTGATATGATTTTTTAATTTGATGAACTATCTCTGCATCGCCAAGTACAGAAGAAACTAAACCGGAAGTAACTCTCAAAAGATGTCGGACAGTGTCTTCGGTTTCATTGCCGCAATTGAACAATTTTTTACTTTCGGTACTGCTTTTCCTTGCCATTAAATCAATTAGAAAATCACGTAATACCGTAGCTGCAGTTGTTTCAGATTCAAAATAAATTTCCGTCCGGTTGCAGGTAACCAAAAGTAGTAGTCCTGATACATCGGTAAAAGCAGCACAGATACGTGTTACCAAATCGCTTTTTTCTTCCTCAGGAATATGATACGTCTCCCGTTGGGTAACAGAGGCTGTTTTATGGGAAATACTTATGTAACGCAGAGATTTATCCATCTAAAAATTTAACTATTACAATTTAAAATAGTTGAGCAGACTATTCCTTAAGCGTTCGCATATAATTAACTACAAGCCATCTATCTTCATCATCAGGCATTTTTTTTGTGTATTCAGGCATATCTTCCCAGCCAAAAGTCGTTTTGTAGAATAAAGCCCCATCAGATTGTGCTTGAAATTCCGCGGAAGAAAAATCACCCAAATCACCTTCTACTTCATCAGCTTTGGTTCCATCACCATACCCTTCCTTACCGTGGCACGATTTACAATGTTTATTATATAAGGATTTACCAATATCCATATCCGCTTTTGCATCGGTGGGATTTTTCATTTTTTCATATTTATCGGGAACTTTCCATTCTTCCTGCACGAGTGAAGTGAAAGAGTATAGAGCAAATGAAACTAATCCGATGAGTACTAAAGTTTTAATTGTTTTCATGTTTATAGATTATGATTTAGATATTTTAAATAAATTATACATTAAGTAGAATAACATTCCCCATATCCCGAAAATAAGCAAATTGGCAAATACCAAAATGGATATCGGTGTTTTATCCCTGGGAGACCATAATGTTCTTTGGTCATACGTTGATTCATCTACGATCGGAGTCCCAATAGGAGCATTGATAAGTGCCTTCACGGTCCCGTAATCGTCACTATCGTTCAGCACAACCTCGAGGGTTAAATTACCATTAACACCTGGGATCCCTTCTTCTACAGGTACAAGTATTGTGCCATTTTCATCAGTATTGTTAAATTCTTCACCGATTTTTAGTGGACTGAACAATCGCTGTACTTGTACATCCAATGAATGATCTACAAGTAGGCTGTCCAAGCTAATATCTTTAAGTGTTGCGGTAACAAAATTAGTACTGTCTTTAGTAATAATTTTAGCAGTAATTTCCGCATCCCTAAAACTTACAGTTTTCGAAGCTCTCTTGTATAGATCATTTCCTTTGAACGAAATTCCTAGCGTATAAACATTGGTTGAATCGGGTTTGAGCGATTTAAGATTTTTAATAATAAATCTACTCTTACCATTCATATTGGTAATTACATTACCTAAATCGATTTCTTCATCATCGACTTCATTGTATACCTTTATTGTAATATTGGAGACATCAATATTTTTTTTGTCTATTTTGGCAGAGGCTTTGATATCCAAATAAGCGTCACTCTCCATTACCTTAATATAATCCAATTTTAATCGGACCCTATTTTTTTTAACTTCCTGGGCATATAGCCCTTGAAAAGCCATGTTTAATAAAAACACTCCTAGAAATGCAAGTAAAACAAAACGATATTTTATATGGCTTTTCATGGTTTGCTGTTTTTACTTGATTGTAGTAGCTGCTGTTCATCTGCTGTTCTTTGAATGGGAATAACTGGTAAATACCTTACCAATGCAGTAATTATCAAGAATGCCATTGCCAATGTAGCCCCTGTAATCAACCATTCATGTAAGCTTGGGAAATAATGATGCCATGATTCTGGTACACCTTGAATTGGTAAAAATGGGTGTAATAAGGTTGGTGTTACTATAATGAATCTTTTCCACCAAGAACCCAAGACCACTAAAATTCCAATTATAAACATTGATTTTGGTCGACGTCCTTTTTTAAATAATAAAACAAGAGTGGGCAATACCAATCCCCCTATCAAAACAAGCCAAAACAAAGGGGCATACGAACCCGTAAATAACATATCCAAGTGGGCAATTTCACCTTTCTTTGCCGTAAAATAAGGCATGAAATATTCATTCACATTAAAATAGAGGTATGTTAAACAGGCCAAAACCAAGAATTTGCCCAGCTTATCAAAATGACTATCTGTAATATAGTTCTCTAGCTTTTTGAACCATCTCACTACATATATTACCACAACAAGGGCACCAATCCCTGCAACAAAAGCACCGGATATGAAATAAGGAGCAAAATTGGTGCTATCCCATCCAATTCTATAGGTTGTAGAAAACAACCAAGCATCTATGGTTTGTAATAATAGTCCAACAGGAATTATCATAATGGCGATAATTCTAATTGATTTTTCTTGAAGGGCCTTTTGCGCTTTGCTACCGTTCCATTTTAGAGCCAGTTTACCATATAACTTGCTTAATCTTGGTTGTTTTTTTTCTAATGGGCCTTTAAGAATGGCGAAATCCGGTAGTAATGGAAAATACAGCAACAACAAACTAAGTACAATATAGGTAGGAATAATCACGACATCCCACGTTATAGGGGATTGCAATCTCGCATGGACAAAAAGGTTAAGTAGCCTATCAGGTCTGGCCATGTCTATCATAATAGTAATTCCGGCCATAATAATAGCAGCAACAGAAATAATCTCTGCGATACGAACCAATGGTGTTCTCCATGAATTTTTGGTTAATCTTAGAATCGCTACTGTAACTGACCCAACAAAACTTGTCGCTATAAAAAATACAAAATTGGATATGTATATACCCCACAATGCATAATCACGCATATTAGTAACTTCCTGCCCTTTTATAAGTTGATCTATATAGGCTACAATTCCAAGGACAATGATCACCGATAAAAAAATGGTCCAGATAACACCTCTTTTGCCAAATTCTTTAGGGGCCAGATCTTTGATTAATTGGTCAGGAACTTTCATAATGACTCAGTTTTATCAACAGATTCAAATTCCTTGTAGTTGTCCAGTCCATCTTCAAAATCTACCAATCTGTCGTTTGGCGGTAAGTAGTATACACTAGGTTCAGTTCCTAAACTTTCCATTAATCGATAACCGGCCTTGTCTTTCAATAATTTGCTTAACCTTACGGTTTCCTCACCATTGTTTACGGTATCTTCATATTTATCCCCAAAATAAAACACACCATTGGGACAGGCAGTAACGCAATGTGGAAGTTCCCCATTATCAACTGAATGTGGACAGAAATCGCATTTATCAACGGTACCCTTGATACTAGGTACTCCAGCATGCTCAGGATGTGAAGGGGCATGTTGATGTTGTTCCATATCCATTTCAAGGGTTATTTCACTAGTTTCACCTTGTTTGGGTTCGCTCCAATTGAATACTCTTGTTGAATAAGGACAGGCCGCCATACAAAAACGACAGCCAATACATCGTTCGTTATCAATCAAAACCAGACCGTCTCTTCTTTTAAAAGTTGCATCTACAGGACAGACTGTTACACAGGCCGGATGATCACAGTGCATACAAGTAGTAGGCATCCAATAGGGTGCGGTATCCTTGGATTCCTGCATTTTGTACACTTTAAGCCAAGCATTGTCACCTGTAATATAGTGGTGCTTATTACACGCACTCTGACATTTCAAGGCATTTTTACATTTAGCCAGATCTATGACCATAACAAATTTTCTGTTAGGCATACCTTCCCTAACATTATATTTTTCATCATGGTCGTGTGCAGGTTTTTGTTCAACTACGGCTGCCGAGTCTACCTGGATCAATGTTCCATCTGTAGTCATCAATTCCATGGTCTCACCAGAACCTTTAGAGGGCTTAGCTGATAATTTTGAACTGATTTTGGACAGACCAACACCACCAATTGCGGCAACAAGACCTATTTTTAATCCTTTATCAAGAAATTTTCGTCTTGTTTTTTTATTGCTTTCCTCCATAATTGGGTTTAGTTAAATGAAATCAATTTTTCTTGCCCAACCACTGAAGAAAGGATTTGTTATTGATATTCTTCTTAATGATTTTTGAATTTTTAAGAACATCAACGCTAACTTTTACAGTGGTGCCATCCGGTTTCAGAAGTGTCTGGAACTCTTCTTCTTCTTCTTCTTCTTCTGGTTGTATCAACGCATCATCTAAGGGTTTGCCCATTCCAAAAAAGGGAATCAATAGACTGCTTCCCAGAATTGGTAATATTCCTCTTCTTGAAATTGGATTTCCTTTTTTGGATTTGTCTGTCATGGTTTAAATTATATCAGAAATTATAGTTTCTAGTAATATTAAATCCAATCAAAAAATTTCTGTTTCCTTTAAAGAAATCATTTTGGTTGAACCTGTAATTCTCTTGTGGTACTATCCCTTTATTACTTGTTAGGAACAATTGAAAAGCGTGGCCCGAAGTGGAAAATTCAACACCCAAACTAAATCCTGGTTCAGGGTCATTTTGAAATTCTACATCATTCAAGTGATGGATGAATGGATGGCTATAATCCATCAATATTGAGGTCTGGTCACTAATTTTATAACGTCCACCCACAGACAAAGCCACAACATCATTTGGCATTCTCTCTTCCGCTAGATTGTAATGCGAAATACTTGGAGCAATTTGTAACGAAAACTTAGGGCTAAATCTGCGTGCAATGATCAATTGATTAAAATAAGAGTACCTGTCTTGGTCTGTGTGAATATCAGTTCTGCCCCTTCGCGCATCAACGACGAAATTACCGTAATAGGATACACTTACAGGAATTTTATTGGAGCGTGTTTGCTTCAATATGCCCACTTTCCAACTAAAATCCTGGTATTTTTTAAATTTTGTGGTTCCAAATCCGATGGTTAATCTGTCATGTATGGCATATGACAGGCCAATTCGAATGTTTCCTGGGCCATAAATCCCTGCCAGATCATCACCTCCATTATATTCACCGAATCTATGCTGCATCATTACCTCTAATGTGTTTTTGTCAAATAACACATTTGTTTGATTATCAATTAGTGTCGCGCTTTCAAATGCAGGACGTTCTGGTTTATCTTGAACCGTATCTTTTTTCATTTCTTGTGAAACGACCAATGCAGGAAGCATTAAAGAAGCAAAAAGTAATATTATATAATTTTTCATGTCTATTTTGTTGAAGGTTAATTATTTAAAGCTCCATTATTTATCCACGCTTCAATTAAAGCTAATTCATTAGCACTAAAACTAAATCCTACATCAAAGGGATGATTATTTCCAGGTGCATTTAGGAAGAGTCTACTGTTATCTGCATCACCTGCCTGAACATAATCAGGAACTATGGCGTTAAACGCATTCCCTTCCGTTAAGTCAGGGTTAGTACTACCGTTATGACAAACTGTACAATCCTTGCCTGTTTGGGAAAACAAGGGTTCGATATCAGTTGCAAATGAAACAACTACATCAGGGTCAATCACTACTTCTGGTATAACTACCTCCTCATCGTAATAACAACTAGATAAAGAAAGCAAAAGAATCAGCACAGTTGCTTTGCTTATGAATATTAATATTTTTTTCATAATTGTAAATTTAAAAGGTGAAAAAAGGCAATGACCAAAATCAAATTTTGAAATTGAAAATTAAATTGCTGTCATTGCCCGTTTTTATCTAAATGTTATTCTTCAAATTTTAAGGTCAAATTTGCTTTCGTACCATGTGCTATGGCTGCATTGTTAAATGTTGCGATTCCAAAAGGTAAATCTTCAAGCGATGAAAAATCAACATCTGCTCCTGTAGTATCCCCAGTTGAAAGTTTACGTTTAAATTCAAGTATCCAACTAGAACCAGTGTATACGCCTATTGCAGTAATATCTCCTCTACTACCATTTGAAGGTCGTACCCAAACACTTGGCATACCAAATTTACCTGAAGTTGCACCATCACGTTCGTAGCCTACCTCAGTGTTAGGATCAATAGTACCACTGTCATAAGTAAGTATACCTGTAGCGTCAACACCCGTTATAAGTTTAGCCTCACCAGAATTGATTTCGTCAATAGTGATCCAGTTATAATATTCCCTACCTGGAATAAAATACAAGGGAACACTAACATCGGCAGTTCCGTTATTTAAAGTTTGTTCGTTGTTGGTATAGCCCCCCTGTCCTTCATCACTATGTCTTCCATTTGGTTGTGTCTCATCTTGCCTTTGGTCATCAAATTGACCATAAAAGCTAGTTCTTGCCTGTTTCCAGTGCCACATGTCAACAGTTTCACCAGCTGCTGCTGTATAATGACGAGCACCACCGTCTGCTGCAGATAAACCAACATGGCAGGTAGCAAAACAAGTTTGTGCTGGCCAACCTACTGTACTATTGTCAACATCCCAAAGTATAGCATATTTATCTTCGTAAAATGCGTCTCTTGTTTTATTACCAGCTGCATCAAATAATGGCCATCGACTTTCCTGTGCCCAAAGGTTTGTTGCTGGATCAAAATACCAAGTATCCCTAGTAGTGGACTTTTTTTCATCTTTCCATTCTGCTAAAAAGTAAATGTATTCATCGTCATAAAGCGCTCTTAAAGTAGATTCTTGGGTTTGACCTGCATATCCTCGAAAAATCTCTGTCCCGTCAGCTCCAAGGGGATCAAGTACTGTTGTAGGAGCTATAAGTATTTGTGCATCGGCCCAAGCGCCATCAATAACACCATCAATCAACGGACCGGTAAAGACTTTGCTTGCCAATAAATCTGAAGTACTTGTGCCTACGCCGGTACTTACCCCGTCTTGACCATCTTGACCATCCGCGCCATCCGCTCCATCTAATCCCGGAGGTCCTTGAACAGTTTCGAGATCACTGGTACATTGAATAAATAGTAAACTTGATGCTAGTAACACCAAGAAGCTTAAAAATTTTAAATTTTTCATAATATTTAGATATTTATATGTATAAAACTGAGGTAAAATTACAATCCACACTAAGTAAAAAACATGACTTTTATCATATATTTAACATTTTAACTAGCTGAAAATCAGATAATTAAAATAAAATTTAAAAAATTAAGGTTTTTTTATGTAACAATTGTTACCAATTATTGCTTCCAGAATGCGAAAAACATTACCCAAAGCAAATAATCAAAAAAGATTCAAGGTGTTGAAGTAAATATTTTATTTGAAGTTTACCTTTTTGGTAATAAAAAAAGAACTTCTTAGTTCATTAATCATCAGAATTAAGAAGATTTATTGGTAAGCATCAGGTAAGCATCAGGTAAGCATCAGGTAAGCCTTAGGGATAATACTATATAAACCCATTGACTAACAAAAAAAAAGGAAAGATAGTTTGTAGAATGCGTATGGTTTTCGCTAAAACGAAGTTGGAATAAACTTTAATAAATAGTTATAAAGCTATTTAACAAGGATGCCATTTTCCAAAATAAGGTCATATTTATAACCTGCACCAAAATCTTTATTTAAAACCACGGTCGCCTTAATGGTAATATCCGATCCCTCTGGTACGAATGTATTGGAGGTTATCACAAGATCATAGTCATTCTTGCTACCATCTTGAAGATGGATCCAATTCCTATCCATGATATTTGGATTTACTTTTACGCACTTTCCACTCAATTGAATGGTGTGACCTTCATACTTTTTTGGGTCCT
>RCMY010003408.1_pt1 | contig 14082 bp, 14 predicted proteins | sample 2041341 | NCBI WGS metagenome assembly RCMY01 (sample SAMN09708234, study PRJNA481090) | Marine sediment metagenome, whole genome shotgun sequencing project.
TCGACCCCCCACGCCTTGCGGCGGCGGATTTTGAATCCGCTGCGTCTACCATTCCGCCACTCGGGCACACCAAGGGTTCTCATAGCGCGAGATTTCCGGCTCGAAAAGCCTAAAGACGCTCTGCGCTGAATGTATCGCACTGACGCAAGTCGCCGGTCTCGTATCCGCGCGCGAACCAGCGCTGGCGTTGCTCGGACGTGCCATGCGTGAATGTGTGCGGCTGCGGCACGCGCCCGGCATTGCGCTGCAACGTGTCATCGCCAATCTGCTTGGCGGCGTTCATCGCCTCTGCAATATCACCGCGTTCTAGTGAACCAAACGCCGCCTGCGCCTCGCGGGCCCAAATCCCCGAAAAGCAATCAGCCTGTAATTCAACACGTACAGAAATCGCATTGGCCTCAGCCTCTGCAACCTGACCGCGCATCCGGTTGGCTTGCCCCAAAATCCCAAGTTCGTTCTGCACATGGTGGGCCACCTCATGCGCCACGACGTAGGCGGCCGCGAAATCGCCGCTCGCCCCCATGCGGCTTTCAAGCGTAGTGAAAAATGCGGTGTCCAAATAGGCCTTCTTATCCGCCGGACAATAAAACGGTCCCGTCGCACCCGAAGCTCCACCGCAAGGTGATTGCGTGACGCCTTTGAACAGCACCAACGTCACCGGAGCATAATTCTGCCCGACTTGCTCGCGAAACACTTTGGTCCAGACTTCTTCTGTGTCCGCCAACGTCACCGACACGAACCCACCTGCCCGCTCATCTGCCTCCGTGATCTCAACCGACGCACTCTCTTGTTGCACGCCAACACCCGTGCCCTGCAACAATGGCGTTACATCGACGCCGAAAAAGTAGCCGACCCCCAAAACCAGCAAAACACCTACCAGCGACAACTTCCGCCCACCACCGCCGCCCATCCGGCGACGATCCTCAATGTTGCTACTGCCCCGACGCCCACGCCACTTCATACCCAAACCCTTTCACAACCAAGTCTTCCAGAGTTTCGCACCCCGAACTCTTGACGACAACTGCTCAAACGTGGCCTAGGTTCCAAAACAACAGGCCTCGCACATGATAAGACGTCTTTACGACTGGACTCTCTCGCTGGCGGCACACCCCCGTGCGCTCTGGGCGCTGGCGGCCGTGTCGTTTGTGGAAAGCTCATTCTTCCCGATCCCACCTGACATCATTATGATCCCGATGATCCTCGCTCAACCGAGAAAAGCGTGGCTTATCGCACTGGTCGCTACTGTCGCCTCCGTCGTCGGCGGCCTCTTCGGCTACTTCATCGGAGCCGCCCTCTTTGACACCATTGGCCAAGCAATCTTTGACTTTTACGGCAAAGGCGATGCGGTCGCCGCTTTCAATGATCGTTTCAACGCTTATGGGGCATGGGCTGTCCTTATCGCGGGCGTCACACCCTTCCCGTACAAAGTCATCACCATCATGTCGGGCTGGACGGGCCTGTCGGTCCCAGTATTCATCGTGGCCTCGATCATCGCACGCGGCCTTCGCTTCTTCATCGTCGCCGCCCTCCTGTGGAAATTCGGCGATCCAATCCGCCTCTTCATTGAGAAATATCTCGGCCTTCTTTTCACCCTGTTTGTGATCCTGCTTATTGGCGGGTTCTATACCGTGAGGTACTTATGACACGCCGCAACCTAATGCTTTTGGCCGCCGCCGGCTCCCTCGCCCTAATCGCAGGCGCATGGATGTTCCAAACCCTCGGATACGCGCCGTGCAAACTGTGCCTCTGGCAACGCTGGCCCCACTACGCGGCGATCGGCGTCGGAGCGCTGACCCTCGTCCTTGGCCCCTACCTCCTCCTCGCTCTGGCAGGCGCTCTGTCAGCCCTGGTCACAGCAGGCATCGGCGTCTACCACACGGGCGTCGAGCGCGACTGGTGGGAAGGCCCAACTTCCTGCTCAGGCACTGGCCCCGGACTTGGTAACTTGTCAGGAGCCGATCTGCTCTCCACTGACGCCCCCGTCGGCATCGTGATGTGCGACGAGGTCGCTTGGGCGTTCGCGGGCATTTCGATGGCCAGTTGGAACGCCGTGGCTTCGTTAATTATCGCTATTATCTGGTTCAAGGCGATGACCCGCGAGACCTAAAACTGGCGACCTGATCGTGGCTCCATCGTTCGCAAAAGTCCAAGCTTTACGGGGTCGGCAACGAACCACCGCGGCAAGTGGCAGACGTATCTTTGCCGCGTAGTCATCTCAAATCCGACACATTCTAGGGGCAAACGAAACAGATAAAATTAGTCATTAGAGGCAAGTATTGGTGCCGATGGCCGATGCAAATTTGAACCCCAAAGCCACCGAGGCTGTGCAATCGCTCCCGATTGGCACGGCTCTTTCGAATGACCAGTTTACGATCACCGAACATCTCGGGGCCGGTGGCTTCGGCATAACCTATCGCGCAAAGGACAATGTTCTCGGACGCACGGTCGTGATCAAAGAATGCTATTACGAAGACTTCTGCATCCGATCTGGCAAAAGTGTCGTTGCGCGCAGTAAAACATATGCGAAACCGATCCGTTCCATCGTCGATATGTTCATGCGCGAAGCCCGCAGCCTTGCCAAATTGCGCCATCCCAACATCGTCGGCGTACACCGGGCATTCGAGGAAAATGACACCGCCTACATGGTGCTTGATCTCATTGACGGCCGCGACATGTTCGACATCATTGCGTCACCGGTTTCCCCTGCCCGCGTCAAGGATATCTTGGTCCAACTTCTTGATGCTATTGAGAAAGTTCACGAGGTGGATTTACTCCACCGCGACATATCCCCCGACAATATCCTGATCGAAAAATCTGGCACGCCAGTGTTGATCGACTTCGGGGCCGCACGCGCCGAAGCCAGTCGCCATACCCGCGCCATTTCGTCCTTGCTGGTCGTAAAAGATGGCTATTCACCGCACGAATTTTACGTCACGGGCAGCGAGCAAACCCCAAGTAGCGACCTCTACGCTCTCGCCGCGACATTCTACCATGTGCTCAGCGGCGAGGCGGCGCCAAATAGCCAGTCTCGAATGGTCGAAATCGCAGGCCGCAAACCCGACCCGTGCGTTCCGCTTGTGGGACGCATCAACGGCTACGATCAAGAATTCCTGCAAGCCATTGATACAGCGATGCAAATCCACCCAAGTGACCGAATACAGACCGCCGCCAAGTGGAAAAGCCTGATCGCGGACACCGGTGCCGACGCCACGCACCTTCACGCGCGTGTTTCAAGTAAGGACGTAAGCCTCGAACTCGAGCGGTCTCTGTCGCGCCTTGTCGAAGAGACAAATGACGAGGTCAGACGCACAAGCCAGCAGCCGGTCGCGCCCAAGACGATTATCACATTTTCGGAGCAACCCAAAAAACTCGAGTGGATCGAGGAGTTTAATCTCGAATCCTTGGTGCCAGCCCCCAAACCTCTGATTGCGCTAGAAAATATTGACCTCGTGCAAGATACGCCCTTCGACGAACCAGAACCCCTCGATGACTTGCATGAGCCACCCTCCCACCAACGCTCAAAATCGCCGACGAACTCAGAGACGAAATGGGTCGAGCGCGCCCTCGAAAAACAAGAGCGCATCAAAAGCGAACGCGAAAGCGCACTTGAGGTACTCAAAGAAGCGTCTGTCGTCCCACCCCCGTCCCAAAACCCATTTGAAACGGCCGATGACTTGATGGCCGCCACCGAAAAGGCAAACTCACTTCACAAACTTCGGTCCAGCAGGATCGTTGCAGGTCTTCTTGTCTGCTTCAGCTTGGTCTTCTTTCTCGACATCCCGTAGGTTTCCCTGCTCGCGACGCGGTGCAACGCAAGCCCCGGTCGTGAAACGCCCACGTGGGACACGAGATGACAACGTAGGATCAAAGCCGTTCTCCCAAAGCATATTGACGACCCCTGACCAGCTAAACTTTGATACAACAATCAGAGTGGTGACGGTGTTCGAAACACAATGAGTGCCGAAGGTCATTCAGCTTTTTTAACAAAAGCCTCATATATTTGAATAACTTAGGACGATCCGAAGCTCATGGATACTTTTACCAACCGAGAGTCTCCAAAACACGTTGACGGCCCAGCATTTGACAGAATACGCGACCGTCGTCGGAACACACTAACGCGACGCCATTCCTTGTCCGAAGTGTTCACGCCAACTCCCCTTTATGTTCTTATCGGCAAGATGAGACCCGTCAGGCGTAACTAACTAATTAAAACAATGCGTTATTGGCCATGCCACGCGGGATCCAAAGCGCTCAAGAATGCGCCATTGCGCCTAGGTATTGCGGTCTGTTACAGTCAAAACAACCAAATATAGCGACCCCGTGCCCAAAGTGAGAATAACGTGAGCGACACTCCGGAACCTCCTGATAACGAAGAAGAAAACCGCCCAAAGCACGCGGGACCGACGATTTCAATCGCCGACGAGATGCGCACGTCTTACCTCGACTACGCCATGTCGGTCATTGTTTCGCGAGCCATTCCCGACCTGCGCGACGGCTTAAAACCCGTCCACCGTCGCATCCTTTATGCGATGCACGAAACTGGCAACACGCACGACAAATCCTACCGCAAATCTGCCCGCGCCGTCGGTGATACGATGGGCAAGTACCACCCCCACGGAGATAGCGCGATTTACGACGCCTTGGTGCGGATGGCGCAGCCGTTTTCCATGTCCTTGCCGCTTTTGGATGGACAGGGAAACTTTGGCTCAATGGACGGCGATAACGCGGCCGCGATGCGTTATACCGAAGTGCGCATGGACAAGCCGGCGAGCTTTCTTCTCGCTGATATCGAAAAAGATACCGTCAATTTTCAAGACAATTATGACGGAAAGGACCAGGAGCCTGCGGTTCTACCGGCTCGCTTTCCGAACATGCTTGTCAACGGCGCGGGCGGCATTGCTGTTGGCATGGCGACCAATATCCCGCCGCACAACCTCGGTGAGGTGATCGACGGAACTTTGGCCTTGATCGAAGATCCAGACTTGTCGACCGAGCGGCTGATGGAATTCATCCCGGCCCCTGACTTTCCGACCGGCGGCATCATTCTAGGTCGTGCAGGCGCGCGCAAAGCCTATCTGGAAGGCCGCGGCAGTGTCATCATACGCGCCAAAACGCGCGTCGAAGAGATCCGCAAAGATCGCTATGCCATTGTTCTTGATGAGATTCCTTATCAAGTTAATAAGTCCTCTATGATCGAAAAGATCGCTGATCTTGTCCGTGACAAGCGGCTGGAAGGCATCAGCGGCATTCAAGACGAAAGTGACCGCGTTGGCGTGCGAGTGGTAATCGAGCTTAAGCGCGATGCCACCCCGGACGTGGTCATCAATCAACTGTTCCGCTTCTCGCAAATGCAAACCTCGTTTGGGTGCAACATGCTGGCCTTAAACGGTGGCCGCCCCGAAACACTGATGCTACGCGACTTTCTCACGTATTTCATCGCATTTCGCGAGGAGGTCGTTGCACGGCGTACGGCATTTGATCTGCGCAAAGCGCGCGAGCGCAGCCATGTCTTGTGTGGTCTAGCTGTCGCCGTTTCGAACGTTGATGAAGTTGTGGCCACTATCCGCTCAAGCGCAGACGCACCAGAAGCCCGTGAACGGTTGATGGAGCGCCGCTGGCCGGCCGAAGAAATTGCGCCGTTCATTCGGTTGATCGACGATCCAGGTCATACGATGAATGACGACGGAACCTACTATCTGTCGGAAGCACAAGCACGCGCGATCCTTGAACTTCGGCTTCAGCGGCTCACTCAGATTGGCGTCAAAGAAGTCACCGACGAGCTTGAAGAACTGGCCGCTAAGATCAAGGATTACCTCGATATTCTAGGCTCTCGCGATCGGATTATGTCGATCATTTCGGATGAGCTGCGCGAAGTGCGCGAACTTTTCGCCGTTCCGCGGCGCACCGAGATCGTCGATTGGTCCGGTGATATGGAAGACGAAGACCTGATCGAGCGCGAAGACATGGTCGTGACGGTCACCCAGTCGGGCTACATCAAACGCACGCCACTTGCAGATTTCCGGGCTCAAAAACGAGGCGGCAAAGGAGTGTCTGGCGGGACCTTAAAGGACGATGACGTGGTCACGTCGCTGTTTGTCGCCAATACGCACACTCAACTGCTGTTCTTTACGACTGACGGCATGGCCTATAAATTTAAGACTTGGCGTCTGCCGCTTGGCGGACGTACGTCCAAGGGCAAAGCAATCGTCAATATCCTGCCCATTCCCACCGGTGTGTCCATTGCGGCCATGATGCCCGTAGATCGTGACGAAGACGAATGGGATCAACTTCAGATCGTGTTCGCCACTTCGACAGGTGACGTGCGACGCAATGCTTTGTCCGATTTCACCAACGTGAAGTCGAACGGCAAGATTGCGATGAAGCTTCCTGAGAACGTTAGTCTTGTAAACGCGCGTATCGCGTCTGAAGACGATGACGTGATGCTTATCACGGCCTCAGGGCGTGCCATCCGGTTCTCGACGACGGCCGTGCGGGTCTTTAAGGGGCGAGATTCTACCGGCGTGCGGGGCATTCGGCTGTCGGACGACGATTCCGTGGTATCAATGTCGGTCATCCGGCATTTTAAGGCCACTCCAGAAGAGCGCGCAGGCTATCTTAAAATGCGCCGTGCTGCGGCCGGTTTGACGGAAGAAACGGACGCTTCAGACGACGAAGACGCCACCGCTGGTGCGATCAGCCCAGAGCGCTACGCCGAGATGTCGCAATCCGAGGACTTGATCCTGACTATAACGGCGAATGGGGCTGGGAAACTAAGCTCAAGCCACGACTATCCGGTGCGTGGCCGCGGTGGTCAGGGCGTTCGAGCAATGGATGCAGCCATGCGTGGCGGCTCATTGCTGGCGAGTTTCCCGGTAGAAATGCCGGACCAAATCATGCTGGCAACGTCCAAGGGTCAATCGATCCGGGTACCTGTTGAAGGTATCTCATTCCGCTCTCGTGGCGCCGGTGGCGTTAAGGTCTTTAACACGTCGAAAGGCGAGTTTGTCGTTTCAGTGGCCTGGATCGCAGATCGGGATGACGACGAAGAAGGCGGCGATGACGGTGAGGTCGAAACAGAGGCCACGTCAGAATAGACAATTGCTTCAATCCTTTAGAGCGCGGCCCGTATTCCGTCGCGCTTTTGCATTCAGCCATATTTCGGTACGTTAATCTTTATTAACAACTTCGGCCGTTAACCATTTATTAAGATTGAACTTTTAATAATCTCTTAACTTTGTAGATTGGTCCTTGGGTGGCGGCGCTGAAGACAGCTCGTTTTGAGAGGGATCATGAAGAAAATTATCGCAAGTCTGTGTCTCGCCCTGTGGGCCGCTCCTTTGGCGGCACAAAGTAGCCTTGGTATTCAGGGTGTCGATCTACGATTTGGAATGATCCAGGACGAGACCGGTTCTGCGCAGCCTGATGTGTTGGCGCGTGTAGATGTGGCAGTGACAGAATATCATGGGCTACAGGGAGATGTGTCGTTTTCAGACACGGATCACGGTTTGATCGGGTTGCTGGGGATGCATCTCTATATGACGCCACGCGAAGGTCAGAAGTATGGTGTCTTCTCCGCGTTGTCCGATGTCGACGGCCGTACAATGACCTGGGCTAGCGTTGGTGTGGAGGGCATGCTGGCGCTGTCGGATGATCTGACATTCGAAGCACGAACAGGTCTTGGCATTTCGGATGTGGACAGTTTGGACTACATCTTTGGCGATGTCTCACTGATCATGGCGGTGTCTGATAGTTTCAATCTTGAAACCTCGCTCACCCTCACAGAAATTGACGAGAGTGCGTTTCGCGCACTTTCCTACGATGCCAGTGTGACCGCTCGCTACAGTCGGGACGGTGCACCGTGGGGCGTCTTTGCCCAATTAGGCCACGCCGGTTTGTCGGGCCGCGACGGAGCATCTGGAGAAACACGCTTTGGGTTAGGCTTCACCGTTTCGTTCGGCCAATCGGGTGGCGTTTCACCCGAAACGCGGCCCTTTAGAACCGTAGATCCGATTGCGCCGTTGGTACGCCGCGATTTATGGTAGGCGCCTACGACCCGAAAATCGCCATATTCGGGTCGCGCAAATGCCAATTTCTGCCGCAAAAGTATCCAGGCCGCGTCTATTTCGGCGCGGCAATGGGTATCTGGGTTTCGAGTTTCATTGGGCTTTTTTGCCCGAGAGATCACGAATAGGGGCTGCCGCCGTGGGAAAATTTGCCGCAACGCACATGCAAGACATACTGACGGGCCACTTCGTAGTCCGCCTGCTGATTGTCTCGTATTTCATTGCTCATGCGCTAGGACTAATCGGCGGGACAGACTTGTCGGTTTTGGCCGCCTCGCTATTGCCTCCCCTCGCCGCAAACGTTGTCTCGGGGTTTTTTGTTCTGGGGCTTTCCGTGATGATACTGTTCGGGTTTCATCGCCGCCTTGCCGCACTCTTGCTTGCGATTATGTTGTTCTGGAGCAGCTATCTGGGATTGATCAATCCGAATGGTTTGTCAGATATCAGCGGTTTCTGGCGAGATCTCGCACTGATAGGAGCGCTTCTTTTGACCTATGCAGACGCGCAAACCAATACGTTTTCGTCAGACTATAGAACGCTTCCACAAGGTGGAAGAATCGGCGGAGTTGCCAAATCTGGCGACGCGTCGTTTGCAAATAGACAAGCTTCCCGATCTGAGGCTGCGATGCCATCCAAAACCCCCTTCCATGAAGATTTCGAGATAGTGCGCGCCTCGTAATCCCTTTTCAAACTGGGTCAGTGAGGCTACATCGCCTCATATGAGCAAGACACTTCATATAATTGGCGGCGGCTTGGCCGGGAGCGAAGCCGCTTGGCAGGCCGCTCATCGGGGCGTGAACGTCGTGATCCACGAAATGCGCCCAGAGGTGGAAACCTTCGCGCATAAAACCGGTCATCTGGCCGAAATGGTTTGTTCGAACTCGTTTCGATCCGACGATAGCGAGCAAAACGCGGTCGGTTTACTGCATTGGGAGATGCGGCAGGCGGGCGGTCTCATTATGGAGATGGGGGATCGCCATCGTCTTCCCGCCGGCGGCGCGTTGGCTGTGGATCGCGATGCCTTTGCCCAAGGCGTCACCGAGCGTTTGACGGCGCATCCCAATATCACGGTGGACTACAGAGAAGTGACCGAACTTCCCGATGACGGCCAATGGATCATTGCAACTGGCCCGCTGACAAGCGGCGCGCTGGCGAAAGCGATCCGCCGCGAAACCGGCGAAGACTCTCTGGCGTTTTTCGATGCCATTGCTCCGATCGTCTACGCTGAAAGCATCGATATGGGCATGGCGTGGCGACAATCGCGCTACGACAAAGGCGACACCGAAGAAGAGCGGACGGCCTACCTCAATTGCCCCATGACAAAGGACCAATATGAGGCGTTCATTGACGCACTTTTGGCAGCCGAGAAAACCGAATTTAAAGAGGGCGAAACGGCGGGCTATTTCGATGGTTGCCTGCCGATCGAGGTGATGGCCGAGCGTGGGCGCGAGACATTGCGCTTTGGGCCGATGAAACCAGTTGGATTGACCAATCAGCACGACCCCCAGACCAAGGCCTACGCGGTCGTGCAACTGCGGCGCGACAACGCCTTGGGCACTCTATACAATATTGTCGGGTTTCAAACGAAGATGAAATACGGCGCGCAAGCAGATGTTTTTCGCACCATACCCGGCCTTCAGGACGCGTCCTTCGCACGTCTGGGCGGCATCCATCGCAATACTTTTTTGAATTCTCCACGCCTTCTGGACGACCAGATGCGTCTGAAATCAAAGCCGAATATCCGCTTTGCGGGTCAAATCACCGGCGTGGAAGGCTACGTCGAAAGCGCTGCTATGGGGCTTTTGGCGGGACGGTTGGCAGCAGCGGAACTGCACGGAGCCACGCTCCCTGCGGTGCCCGAGACCACCGCACTTGGAGCCCTTGTCACCCACATCACAGGTGGTGCGGATGCAAAAACATTCCAACCTATGAACGTGAATTTTGGATTATTCCCGCCTGTGGATGCAAAAGGTGGACGGCGCGGTCGACGTGATCGCTACAAGGCCTACACCGACCGTGCGAAAGTGGACTGGGCCACATGGCTGAGCACAGCCAATCTTTCCCCGATTGCGGCTGAATAGATCTCGCTTCTCGCTCAGGCGTACAGTTTCTTGTCGCCTCACTCCAAGACATGTCGTAGCTTGCGCACATGACCGAGAAAGATGTCTCTGAAAATCTGTGGATGCCTCACACCGACGCCGAGATCAAACAGATCTATGCCGATTGGGCTGCCCAGTATGAAAGCGATGTGGCCGATTGGGGCTACGTTACGCCGACACGGATTGCCCTTGCCTTGCGTCAGGTCGGCGCAAATATTGAAAAGCCAGTGCTAGACTTTGGGTGCGGCACGGGATTGTCTGGCATGGCTCTTAAGGCGGTCGGATTTCAGGTAGTGGATGGCACGGATGTCTCGCCAGAGATGTTGGCGCAGGCCGAAACAAAGCCCGCGTATCGGCAGGTCTGGATCGGTGTTCCTGGGTCAATGGGCCACATCAAACGCGGTGATTATCCCATCATTGCGGCGACCGGCGTTGTCAGTCTTGGCGCGGCGCCGCCTGAAACGCTTCACCAGTTGATCGACGCAATTGGACCGGGCGGCCTTTTGGCGTTTAGCTACAATGATGCGACACTTGCAGACCGCCGGTACACCGACGCTTTGGATATTGCCGTTCTTGCCCCGGACATCGAAGTTGAGTTTGAGGAACACGGGGCGCATTTGGCTGAAAAAGATATGATGTCGACGGTCTATGTCCTTCGTCGCACATAAGCGATGACGTTCGTCACACGGTTTGCGCCGTCGCCAACCGGGCCACTGCACCTTGGACACGCCTATTCAGCACTGCTGGCGCATGACATGGCCCGCGCGAACGACGGGGCATTTCTGCTTCGAATTGAGGATATCGACCGGGGGCGGTCCCGCCCGGAATGGGAAGATCAAATTTTTGACGATCTGACTTGGCTTGGGATAACTTGGGACGCCCCAGTGATGCGGCAATCCGAGCGCAGCGATGATTATTCCAACGCATTGAAAATGTTGTGGCGTCAAAAACTGGCTTTCGCCTGTAATTGCTCGCGCCGCGACATTGCCGATGCGGTCTCGGCACCGCAGGAAGGTGCGCCGACCACCGGTCCGGATGGCATCCTTTATCCCGGAACATGTCGCGCCCGGATAGCCGAGGACCCGCTTAAGCCATTCCCAACCGAGCACGCACTACGCCTCGCGATGTCGCGTGCTGTTGGCGAACTTGCTCCGAACGAATTGCTGTCGTTTCACGAAGCACTGTATCGCGGTCCCCGCGAGGTTTGTATCGATCCAAAAACTTTGGAGACATGCGTCGGAGATATCGTTTTGGCTCGGCGCGATATGGGCACGAGCTACCATCTTTCGGTGGTGATTGATGATGCAGAGCAAGGGGTCACGGATGTGATCCGAGGCGAGGATCTGTTCGACGCCACGACGATCCATGTCGTTTTGCAAAGGTTGCTTGGCTTGCCAACTCCGACGTATCACCACCACAGGCTCGTACGCGACGAGGCAGGCAAACGCCTTGCCAAACGCGATGATGCGCGGGCGATCCGAAAGTATCGTGAAGACGGTGCGACGCCTGATGACATCCGCCGCATGGTCGGTCTGTCAACTCACGGCGCGTGAGAAGCCATCAATTCGACTTCGCGCCCGTCTTGTATAGACGTGTAAAAACAAGACCGACGGTTCGTGTGGCAAGCTGGTCCCTCTTGGTCGACAATCAACAACAAACAATCGCGATCACAATCGACACGGAAATCGATCAAGTTTTGTGTGTGACCAGAGGTTTCGCCCTTTATCCAAAATGCTTGCCGCGAGCGCGACCAGTAAGTAACGCGGCGGGTATCCAACGTCTTGGCGACGGCCTCGGCGTTCATCCACGCCATCATCAAGATCTCGCCGGATTGTGACTGGGCAATCGCAGGAATTAGCCCCTGATCATTGTAGACAAGACTTGTAGGATCGAACGTCATGGGACAAACCTTTGCGCGCGGGCGAAAGAACACTTATCTAGAAGTCCTGGGCGACAAAGGAAAGTCATGGCCGAAACTGATCTGATAAAGCTGTATTCCGGACGCATTCTTGCTCTTGCCGCGGACATTCCATTGAGCGAACGGCTCGCGGCCCCTCAGGCGACCGTTAAGAAGCGTTCACCGCTGTGCGGGTCAACGGTGACAGTAGACGTTATCGTCGAGGACGGTCGGGTTTCGGCGTATGGCCAAGACGTTAAGGCCTGCGCACTTGGACAAGCGTCCGCCTCGATCCTTGCGGCCAACGTGGTCGGCAAGTCGCGCGATGAGATCGCCAAAGCGCGCGATGAACTGAAAACAATGCTTAAGTCCGAAGGGGCCGTCCCGGAGGCGCCATTTGAGGCCTACGAAGTCTTGATCCCCGCACGGGAATTCCGCAATCGGCATGCGTCGATCATGTTGGCGTTGGAGGCGACGGTAGAAGCCATCGATCTTGCCCAACGCTCTGATTGCGCCTGACCGCGACATCTCATTTTTGAACCGCCATCATACCAAAAAAAACGCCGCACACCCATGTGGGTGGCGGCGTCAGTGGCGTATCTGGTTCGTTAATCGGTGAGACCCCGGGACAGGGGTTTTCATGACGGGACAGTGTCATTGCATCAAAGTTGGGGACAGATGCAGGACCGATCAACCAGATCGCAGGCAGAATGATGTCCTAGAACAGGATGGGCAAATTCAGCATCACGACAAAGATAGCGACAAGCGCAGCGGCACCGGCAAAATCCTGAGCAATCGTGCTACGGCTGCGGGCGATGGTCTCTTTCAATTCGATCATGTTGGCGTCCTTTTGTCGGATCATGCAGCGGGCGGGCTGCATTTTGTTGACCCTTTGTTCTCAAATTTAGAACAAAATGTAAAGAACTTTTTAGGAACATTTGTGAACAAACCAGAACATTACTACCTAACCCACTGAAATCATTTCGATCGCCTTGTCTTGCTCCAAAAGCCAAAGCAGTGCGCGGGCGGCCTCTCCCCGCACCGTGGTAAGGCTTGGGTCCATCTCGATCAGACGCCGCGCGTCGGTTTGAGCCGTGGCCATCAAGGCGGACTGCCTCTCAAGGTCGCCAATTCGAAAACGCGGCAGACCCGATTGCGCCGTCCCAAGAACATCGCCTGCACCGCGCATTGCCAGGTCTTCTTCGGCAATCCGAAACCCATCATCTGTGTCCCGGAGTGTTTCAAGTCGACGACGCCCACTTTCTGTCAGGGGCGGTTGGTACATCAAGAGGCATGTCGATGCCTCAGCGCCGCGCCCAACCCGGCCGCGCAATTGGTGCAATTGCGCCAGTCCAAATGTTTCGGCCCGCTCAATCACCATGATTGAAGCGTTTGGAACATCCACGCCCACTTCGATCACGGTCGTCGCCACAAGGCACTGCGTTTCACCTGCGACAAATGCGGCCATCGCGGCGTCTTTTTGTGCGGGCGGCATTTGACCATGAACGAGGCCGACGCGCGCCTCGCCGAACGCGGCGCGTAAATGTTTGAACCGCTCTTCGGCAGCCGCCAGATCCAGCGTCTCGCTTTCGTCAACCAACGGACACACCCAATAAGCTTGCCGGCCAGCCTCAAGCGATGCTCGCAGGCGCTCAATAACCTCGGAAAGACGTCCCGACGACACTAGAGCGGTCTGAACCGGAGACCGTCCGGGCGGCTTTTCGTCCAACACGGACACGTCCATATCGCCGTATTGTGCAAGACTAAGCGATCTTGGGATCGGGGTTGCGGTCATGACCAGAACGTCGGCAGCTTTTGACTTACGTCCTAGCTCTAAGCGCTGCGAGACACCAAAACGGTGCTGTTCATCCACAACCGCGAGGCGGAGATCATGAAACACAACGTCCTTTTGAAACAGAGCATGGGTGCCAATCAGAATTGAAATCTGTCCGGCAGCCAAAGCGTCCAATTTGGCTTTGCGCTCGCGGCCGCTGTCGCGACCCGTTAGGATTTCAATTACAAC
>RCMY010003409.1_pt1 | contig 14081 bp, 13 predicted proteins | sample 2041341 | NCBI WGS metagenome assembly RCMY01 (sample SAMN09708234, study PRJNA481090) | Marine sediment metagenome, whole genome shotgun sequencing project.
TGCAAAAGAGCACGAAGGCTCGCAGCCATCAGACCTTTGCCAAGAGAGGAAACCACACCGCCGGTAATGAAAATATATCGCGCCATGGGAGAAGAGGCTTAAGCGGTTAACCCCACTTATGGCAATCCCGCGAATCCGGAAAAACGAAATAAATATTATTTTGATTTGATCAGAGCAGGCGGATCGAGGGCTTGTCGACCGGGTATGCCCGGACGCTTGTCGAAACGTTCAACATCAAAACCGATTAATGGGTCGGAAACAGCCTATTGATCGAGCGGAATATTGCCGTCCGAGTTGGCAGCAGGTGCCGGGCTCTCGCCAGCAGCAGCAGCGGCAGCGGCCAACGGATCGTCACCGACCAACGGCACATCATCAGCAGGCGCGGAAACCGGTGCGCTGGTGTCGCGTTGCAGACTTTGGTCGATTGATTCGACCTTGCCTTCGGCAGCGGCAAGAACCGCCAACGTGATCGACAAAGAGACAAAAAGTACTGCCAATGTCGCGGTGGTCCGCGTTAGCAAGTCGCCAGCGCCGCGCGCCGACATCATGCCGGATGGCGATCCGCCAACACCCAGTCCGCCGCCTTCGGATTTTTGCATCAAAATAATGCCGACCAGCATGGCGGCTACAATGGCTTGAAGGACGGTAAGAAATAGAAACATGGATTTTCCGAACTAATAAGGCGAGCATGCGCTCCGACGTGCAGCGCACATAGCGATTGATAGAGCGACATTCAAGCGATGATCCATCACTACTCGATAGCCAAAGTTAGTCAAAGTTAGGGCCCAGGAAGGTTGGAAACGCGTAATGTTGGATAGATTATATCAAATGTTGGAAATCTTGTTTCCCAATGCCTCCAACATGTGACGGCCTCGATCCATTGATCCGTCCTGTCTGTCCGATAACGATCCAAGGCTTTATTCACGCAGCCGCAGCGGCCTCGATAATCGGTCCGAATTTTGCGGCCGTGAGACTCGCGCCGCCGACCAGCCCACCGTCGACGTTGGCTATCGCCAGCAATTCCGCCGCGTTGCCGCCATTCATCGATCCGCCATAGAGAATGCGTACCGCATCACTGCCCTGCCCCATCAATTCTCCGAGCTTCTCCCGGATCGCTGCATGCATTTCCGCCACATCGCTGGCCTCGGGCACCCGGCCGGTACCGATTGCCCACACAGGTTCATAAGCGATAGTCAGCCAGTCTGCGCTTGCGCCCGCAGGAAAAGATCGCGCCAGTTGCACGGTGACTATCTCAATCGCCTGACCAGCATCTCGCTCTTCTTCGGTTTCGCCGACGCAAATGATCGCACCCATGCCAGCCGCGTGAACCGACTCCGCCTTGGCCTTCACTTCAGAATCGCCTTCCTGCTGATCGGCGCGACGTTCGCTGTGGCCGAGAATCGAGTAAGTTGCGCCGGCTTCCTGGATCATCGCGGTCGACAGGCAGCCGGTGTGTGCTCCATTTTCGGCAAAATGGCAGTCCTGTGCGCCAATCGCAAAGTCAGGGTTGGCCTGGACAGCGGCAGCAATCAGCGTTGCCGGCGGACAGATGCCGACATCCGCGCCTTCATGATTGGCAGCAATTGCGGCAATCGCTGCAATATCCGCAAGCTGCGCGCGCAGCCCGTTCATTTTCCAATTGCCGACAATATATTTGCGATTTGCCATGATGCCCTCTGCCTTTTCTATTTTTGTGATCGCCGGTCGCTATCAAATATCCTTCGCCTTGCCAATTTTCTTCCGCAGTCTTTTGCTTGAACCACAAAGCCAAGCCGCCTAAAGCAAGCGCAAATCCAACTCCCGCAATGGAACATCTCTTTTATGATCAGTTTTTTCCGCCGCATTTTTTCGTCGAAACTCGGCCTTTTTCTGACCTTCAGTTTCGTCGCGTTGATCGCCATAGCTTTTGCTACGGCCGACGTTTCGAGTAGCGGCACGTTCGGCGGGGTCACCGGTTCGGGCACAGCGGCCAAAGTTGGTGATAGCAAGCTTTCCACTTCCGAACTCAGCCAGTCGGTAAACAATGCCTTTCGCGGCGAGCAGCGTGAGAATACCGCGCTTGACCTTAAAACCTATATCAACGGCGGCGGTTTCGATGATGTGCTTGAACGGCTGATCAACAGCTTTGCCATCTCCGATTTCGGCACCAAATATGGCATGGCTGCCGGCAAGCGGCTGGTTGACGGCGAGATCGCGGGCATTCCCAACTTTCAGGGAGCAGACGGGCAGTTTAGCGAAGAAAATTTCCGGCGCGCCATGCAGCAGCAGGGCATAAACGAAGCGCAATTGCGCAGCGATTTTACCCGCAACCTGCTGGCTGACCAATTATTGACGCCTGCCGGTTTCGGCGTGGCTGTGCCGCAGAAGCTTGTGGTTCCTTATGCCTCGCTGTTGCTGGAATCACGCCAAGGCCAGATTGCAACCGTTCCTTCGGTTGCCTTCATCGACAAGAGCCAGCCAGCCAAAGCGGCGGTCGCGGCCTTTTATGCCAAGAATGCATCGCGCTACACAATCCCCGAACGCCGGACGATCCGCTACGCTATTTTCGAAAAATCGCGTTTCGAGGGCAAGATCAAACCGACGGAAAAGGAAATCGCGGGCTTTTACAATCTCAACAAGAAAAGATATTCAGCCAGCGAGACCCGCAATCTCAGCCAGGTCATCGTTCCGACCGAGGCTGCTGCCAAAGCCCTGGCCAACAAAATCGGCAACGGCACTTCTATCGCGCAGGCGGCCCAGTCAGTCGGCCTATCCGCCGCCAACCTCGGCCCGACCAGCAAGGCAGACTTCGTCAACAGCGCATCGCAGGCGGTTGCCAATGCCGCCTTTACCGCCAGTTCTGGTTCAGTCGCCGGGCCAGCGCAGAGCGCGCTCGGCTGGCACATAGTGATGGTCCAGGACATCAAGCAGATCCCCGGCCGTACATTGGAACAGGCCCGCGCCGAGATTGTCAGCGAACTGACCCGCACCAAAACCGACGAAGCAATAGCAGATCTGACCATCCGGCTTGAGGATGAATTTGCTGATGGAGCGACTCTTGGCGACATCGCCAAGGCTGAACAGCTCAAGGTCGAAGCGACCCCTGCTCTGCTTGCCAATGGCCAGAATCCCAACGATCAGAATTACAAGCCGATACCAGAGATGCAGCGGCTGTTGCCGATCGCCTTTGCGGTGGAAGAAGATTCCGATCCCCAGATCGTGGAAATCATCCCCGGCGAGAAATATGCCGCGATCGATGTGAGCGAAATAGTCCAAGCGGCTCCGCCACCCCTCGCGCAGATCGAGCAATTGGTCACTCGTGATTATATGCTGAGCGAGGGATCGAAAAAGGCCAAAGCCATTGCGGACAAGATTGCCAAGGCGGTCAGTGGTGGCGCTTCATTATCCAAAGCGATCGCCGATGCCGGTGTGCAACTGCCTCGCCCACAACAGATCAGCTCGACCAGAGCAGATCTCGCCCGGCAAAGTCAGCAAGGCCAAGTGCCTGCGCCACTCAGCCTGATGTTCAGCATGGCGCAAGGCACCGCCAAGCCCCTGCAAGCCCCGCGCGACCAAGGGTGGTTCGTAGTGGTTCTCGACAAGCTCAATCCCGGCGATGCATCCAAGCGCGACGATTTGCTGCAAGCCACCAAGGCCCAGTTCAAGCAGGTCATCGGCAATGAATATACCGCACAGTTCATCAACGCGATGAAGGCCGATATCGGCGTGAAGCGCAACGAAGACACGCTCTCCGCGCTGAAAAAGCAGCTGCTGGGCGGCAACTGAAGCAGTCATGGCGGGCAGTTTCGGTACAGAAGCGGCGCGCGCGGCACTAGAGGGCGGCAAGCCGGCCCTGATCTGGCGACGGCAGGTCGCGGATACCGAAACCCCGGTGTCTGCTGCCTTGAAGTTGATGGAAGAAGGCCGCGGCGACTATTTACTCGAATCGGTTGAAGGCGGCGAGACCAGAGGTCGTCACAGCATGATCGGCCTTGCCCCTGATCTGGTGTTCAGGGCCGATGACAAGCAGGCAGCGGTCAATCGGTTCTGGTTGCAGGATCGCGAGACATTTGCTCCGGAAAGCGGCGACAGTCTCTCCGCCTTGCGCAAACTGGTCAAGGCCTGCCAGATGGACGTGCCGGAAGAGCTGCCCCGCGCCCTTGCCTGTCTGGTCGGCTATTTTGGCTATGAAACCATCGGTCTGGTCGAGAAGCTCCCCCGCGCACCCCAGTCGGAGCTGGACCTGCCCGACATGCTGTTCGTCCGGCCGACGGTCATACTGATCTTTGACCGGCTCGCCGATGAACTGTTTCTGGTGGCACCGGTATGGCCGGAGACACAAGGCGATAGCGAAACCAAGATCGCTTCGGCAGAACAACGGCTGGATGAAGCGCAGCGTGGCCTGTCCACCGCCGTTCGTCCCGAGCTTGTCGAAGGACGGTTATCGGACAATGAACAAGCTGACTTCAACAAGCTCAGCCCGAACGGACCAGAGTTCACCCCACAAATCCCCGCCGAAAAATATGGCGAGATGGTCCTGCGCGCCAAGGACTATATCGAGGCCGGGGATATTTTTCAGGTGGTGTTGGCGCAGCGTTTTACCACGCCCTTCACCCTGCCACCGATAGAATTATATCGCGCGCTCCGTCGGATCAATCCGTCGCCCTTCCTGTTTTTCCTCGATCTGCCCGGCTTTGCGCTGACCGGCTCCAGCCCGGAAATATTGGTCCGGGCGCGCGATGGCGAAGTGACGATCCGTCCAATCGCCGGGACCCGTCCACGCGGAACCAATGCGGCGGAGGATAAAGCCAATAAGGAAAGCCTGCTCGCCGATCCCAAGGAGCGGGCCGAACATCTGATGCTTCTCGATCTCGGCCGCAACGATGTTGGCCGGGTGGCTAGCGCGAGCAGCGTCGAAGTCACCGACAGCTATACCGTCGAATTTTACAGCCATGTGATGCACATCGTCTCCAATGTCGTCGGCCAGCTGGCCCCGGACAAAGACGCGCTAGACGCCCTGTTCGCGGGTTTCCCCGCGGGCACCGTGAGCGGCGCACCCAAAGTACGCGCCTGCGAGATCATCGCCGAGCTCGAACCCGAAACCCGCGGCGCTTATGCCGGTGGCGTTGGCTATTTTTCGCCGGATGGCAGCATGGACAGCTGTATCGTTCTACGCACCGGGATTGTGAAGGACGGCATGCTGCATGTGCAGGCAGGCGCAGGGATCGTGGCGGACAGCGATCCAGCTTATGAACTGGCGGAATGCCGGGCCAAGGCGGGCGCGTTGCTGGCCGCCGCTAAAGAAGCTGTGAAGCGATCGCGGGATGTAGGGTTCGGGCAGTAGTCCAAAAAACTCACTCGGGCGTCAAAAAGGGGAATGACACGGGCAGTTCATGTCCGTCGGCTCACGCCCCGATCGCGGATATTTTGCTCCGGTATCACTCGCCCGAAAGCAGAAACTTGCTATGAGCGATACTTAACGTCGCGCGCGATTATGGCTTTCTGCAGGCGGCGGGATCAAGGGGAATGTGCATGGCAATTCATCGATATATTTTGCTCCTGCTATCTATATGTTTTCTGGCCGGACATTCGGGCACGGCCCATGCCATCGATTGCACGGCGGCGACTTCGGAGCGGGAACAGGCCGTCTGTCAGTCGGATAGACTGGTTGCACTCGATGCAATGCTCAACAAGGCTTATGACGAGGCGCGAACCTTGGAAACAAACCCCCGGGAAGGCGACAAGGACAGGAACCTGCGCCGCGAGCAGCTGGCCTGGATAAAGGCCGCTGATCGGTGCAAATCTGAAACACCTTGTATTCGGGAGATCTATGCCAGCCGGTATATGTCGCTTCGCGCCTATTCCGATTCCGGTTTCGCGGACATGGAAGATCTGACGGGGCTCGCAGATATGCTGGAGATGTGGGCATCTGCCGATCCTGCGACAGGGGGTGTTCCGCTAGCCGTGCGTTCTGATGCAGGCGACACTTATCTGGTTGCTGTGCCGGTGAGCTGGGGCAAGCCCCTTCCCTATTTTGAAGTTTATTTCATGCAACGTGACAAAAACCCTGAACGGATCACCTTTCCTGATCTGCAGGTGCGACCAGAAATGATCAAAGAGGCAAATAGCGGTAGATTTGCGATCGAGGATCTGACCGTCACGACCGGCGACCGGTTTCAGGGCGTGACTTTTGCAGGAAGAGATGTCGTCAGCAAAGCCATGACTGGCGGTGCAGGGGGAGAGTGGACCTACCGGCGATGGCGTATGGACTGGATCGGCACACATGGCGTCAGCCCGACGCTGACGGGATATGAAATCGAGAATATGCGCGATGGCTTTACGGTCAAGGTTGTAGGTGCGGTGGACGAATAAGGCTTCCTAAACCCAAAGCTGAATGAACAGATAGCCTGAACCAAAGGTCAACGCTTCGGGCCGCTTGCGGTTAAAAACCATTCTGTACCAAACAACCTAGCTCACTCGAGCATCTTCGGCGCTTCCTTCTGCAGCTTCGCTTTAATCTTGTTGGCAAACATCGCCAGCATCGGCGGCAGCTCGAGAACAGCGTAAACCTCGTCTTCGCGGACGTGCATATCGCTGACAATGCGCTGACCGACTGCCTCGAGGGTGAAGTGGAGATGATCATCTTCCCAATGATGATCAGTCAGGCTGGCGCCCGGGATGATATCGCTCAGGGTGTGGATACCGCTGCCGATCCGGCTTTTGGCTTCGGCCAGACCCAATTTATGCGGAATATTGACGGTGACCGGTTCGCCCATGATAATTCTCCAAACAGACATATTACTAAGACCGTTCGTCCCGAGCCTGCCTGAAGACGCCTATCTACGGAGGACGCGCTTCGACACGCTTGGTGCAAACGGCAGGTGCTTGGTAATTTCTCTATCACCGCAATCGCGTAGGTCAAAGCCTTCGCGGAAACACTTGGCCTGCCGATAATTTCCGATTAGGCAGCTTTGCATGATCCTCGTTATCGACAATTATGACAGCTTCACCTTCAACCTGGTCCATTATCTGATGGAATTGGGAGCTGAAGTGCGGGTGGAGCGCAACGATGCACTGACCGCTAGCGAAGCCCTCAGGACCAACGCGCAAGCCTTCCTGATCTCGCCTGGCCCCCGGACGCCCAATGAGGCGGGCATCTCGCTCGATCTCGTCGCGGCCTGCGCGGATACGGAGAAACCCCTGCTCGGCGTGTGCCTCGGCCACCAGAGCATTGGCCAGCATTTCGGCGGCAAGGTGGTGCGCGGCGGCCTGATGCATGGCAAGACTTCGGCAGTGAACCACGACAATAGCGGGGTTTTTGCCGGCATTCCATCGCCTTATACCGCGACCCGCTATCACTCGCTGATCGTCAACGACATTCCCGATACACTGCACGTCAATGCGACCGCCGAAGACGGCTCGGTCATGGGTTTCCGTCACCAAAGTCTGCCAATTCACGGGGTGCAATTCCATCCGGAAAGCATCGCCACCGAACATGGCCATGCGCTGCTGGCTAATTTCATGGCGATTGCGGGGATAGAAGCAAAGGCACTGGCATGAGATTACCCGATCCCGCGCATCCGCTGGCCGAAGCAGCAGCCCGCGAGACTTTTGCAGCGATTCTCGACGGCGCCTGTTCGGCGGATGATATCACCACCTTTCTGGTCGGGCTCGCCGACCGCGGCGAGACGGCTACCGAAATAGCAGCAGCGGCCAGTGAAATGCGTGCCCGAATGATCGTCGTCGATGCGCCTGACAATGCTATAGATGTCTGCGGCACCGGTGGCGATGGCAGCCACAGCCTGAATATTTCCACCGCCACCGCTTTGGTGGTTGCAGCCTGCGAAATACCGATGGCGAAGCACGGCAACCGCGCCGCCTCGAGCAAGTCGGGCGCAGCGGATACGCTGGAGGCTCTCGGGCTCGACCTTGCCAAAGCCGCGACCAATGGCGAGCAAAGCCTGCGCGAGATCGGCATCGCCTTTTTCTTCGCGCCGAATCATCACCCGGCGCTCGGCCCACTAGCTCCGATCCGCAAGGCAATCGGACGGCGGACTATTTTCAATCTGCTCGGTCCTCTTTGCAATCCGGCGCGGGTCAAACGTCAACTTATCGGCGTCGCAACACCCGATCTGGTCGAGCTTTATGCCGAAGCGGCAGCGCAACTGGGCTATGACAAAGCGATGATCGTCTCTGGCGAAGAAGGGCTCGACGAGCTCAGCATCTCCGGCCCTAGCCGGGTTGCGATGATCAACAATGGCGTAATCACGTTGAGCCGCATCACGCCAGAAGATGCGGGCCTGACTCGACACTCTGCTGAAGCGATCAAGGGTGGTGACGCACAATATAATGCTGCGGCCTTGCGGGCGCTGCTGCAGGGTGAACAATCCGCCTATCGCGACGCGGTATTGCTCAACAGCGCCGCCGCCCTGATGGTTGCGGGAGAAGTGGATAGCTGGGAAGAGGGTGTGGAAGAAGCGGCGGAAGCGCTCGACAAGGGACTTGCCAAAGCGATGCTCGACTGCTGGATAGCCAATCAATGAACAAGCTCGACGAAATCTGCGCGGCCAAGCGCGACCATGTCCGGCAACGGCAGGCGGTTGTTTCGGCCTCAACACTGCGCGCCGACATCCAGCAACAGACTCCAGCGCGCGGTTTTATCGCCGCCATCCAGGAAAAGTCTGCCACTGGCTTCGCCTTGATCGCGGAGATAAAGAAAGCCAGCCCGTCCAAGGGGTTAATCCGCGAGGATTTTGATCCTCCATCCCATGCGCGCGCCTATCAGGCCGGTGGTGCGGCCTGCCTTTCGGTACTGACCGATATTCCCTATTTTCAGGGCGCCGATGAATATCTGGTGGCTGCCCGCGCCGCTGTCGACCTGCCCTGCCTGCGCAAGGATTTCATGGTCGACCCCTGGCAGGTCGCTGAATCGCGGGCGCTGGGAGCAGATGCGATCCTGATCATCATGGCCGCGCTGGACGATGGACTTGCAGCCGAAATCGAAGCCGAAACGGTATCACACGGCATGGATGTCCTCATCGAGGTGCATGACGAGGCGGAGCTGGAACGGGCACTAAAACTGCATTCGCCCCTGCTTGGCATCAACAACCGCAATTTGAAGACATTCGAGACCAGCATCGAGCAGACCGAACGCCTGTCGAAACTGGTGCCCGATGACCGGATCATGGTCTCCGAGAGCGGTATCTTTACTCACGAGGATTGCCAACGCCTATCCGGATCCGGCGCGCGCGCGTTTCTGGTCGGTGAATCGCTGATGCGTCAGGATGATGTCGAGGCTGCGACGCGGCAATTATTGACGGGAACAGCATGAGCAAATTGACCCATATCGATGGCGATGGCGCGGCCCATATGGTCGATGTCGGTGACAAGAAAGACACGGTCCGCGAAGCCCGAGCCGAGGGCCGGATCAGCCTGGCGCTGGAAACATTGGAAGCAATAAAAGCCAATATGATCAAGAAGGGCGATGTGCTCGCCACCGCACGGATCGCCGGGATCATGGCGGCAAAAAAGACCAGCGATCTCATACCCTTGTGCCACCCGCTTGCGCTGACCAAGGTGGCAGTGGATTTCACTTTTCTTGATGACGGCATCAAGGTCTCGTCAATGGCGCGACTAACCGGCAAGACCGGCGTCGAAATGGAAGCATTAACAGCTTGTTCTATCGCACTCCTCACAATCTATGACATGGCAAAGGCGATGCAGAAGGACATGGTGATCGGCGATATCCGGTTGCTGTCGAAAAGCGGGGGCAAATCGGGAGACTGGGTCGCACCGTGAGCAACCTTGTCCCTCTCGACCAAGCCCAGCAACGGCTGATTGCCCTTGCCACACGCCTGCCCTCCGAAAGACTTCCCGTGCAGGACGCATGGAACCGCTATCTTGCCGAAAATCTGGTTGCCAGACGCGACCAGCCGGCGGCCGACATGTCGGCGATGGACGGCTATGCTATCCGCTTCGAGGACCGCAACGGGCCGTGGACGTTGATCGGCGAGTGCAAGGCCGGAAGCCCGCCCTGCCGCGCGTTACAGCCCGGAGAGACCGCCCGTATCTTCACCGGATCTTTGCTGCCAGAGGGCGCCGATACCGTGGTGATGCAAGAAAATGTCGCGGCTGACGGACAGATCATCCGCCTGACCGAAGAACCCTCGCCGGGCAGAGGTCGTCATGTCCGCCACAAGGGTGGCGATTTCGAGCGCGGCGATCGCGGATTAGCGGCAGGCAGCCTGCTCAACCCCGCTGCTTTGGGACAGGCGGTGATCGCGGGCTATGGCGAACTATTGGTCGGCAAGCGGCCAAGGGTCGCGGTGGTCTCTGCCGGTGACGAACTGGTTGCGCCCGGTCAGGACACAATGCCCCACCAGATACCCGCCAGTAATGACGTCATGGTGGCAAGCTTATTATCCGGAATGACAGCAGAAACCCGCAACCTGAGCCGAATCGCCGACGATTTGGAGACATTGTGCGCAGCGCTGGAAAGCGCGAAGGATTGTGACGTCATCGTCACCATCGGCGGCGCATCGGTTGGCGATCATGACCTGGTCGGACCGGCCTTTCGCAAGCTCGGCGCGGAGATCGACTTTTACAAGATCGCGATGCAGCCGGGCAAGCCAGTGATGGCGGGCAAGATCGGCTCGACCGTGATCTTGGCGCTGCCCGGCAATCCGGCCTCGGCCTTTGTCTCTGCGACCTTATTTCTCCTGCCACTGGTCCGCTATATGGCGGGCGCATCGCAATATCTGCCAGACTATCAAAACGCCCCGGCCAGCGAAGCCCTCCCCGCCAACGGCCCCCGCGCGCAATTTCTCCGTGCGAAAGTCGACCAGACCGGGATCACCCCCTTCAACAGCCAGGACAGCGCCAAACTCTCGGTTCTAGCAGCGGCGAATGCGCTGCTCTTCCGCCCGGCGGATGCAGGTGCCGCTGATTTGGGTGAGATCGTGCCTTATATTGCGATATAGTTGCTAGACTCCCGAGAAGATCTTTCAATACCAGAAATTTACGCGTGTTTTCTCTGATCTTTTATTACAGTTGGCTGAGGGCCGTCCGCTATCGGCACGGAAGCTGTATTGCAGTCTTATTCTCGGTTTAGTCGGTTCGAATGATCGAAACTGGATGGAAACCGGACGTTGTCAGCCAGTCGACAACCATGGACTCGCCCGGCCCGCTGTTTTAGCTTCGACTGATTCGACTCATCGCTTGCCTATGGGAAAGGACGCCTAATGACAAACCACATCGATCGGATTTCGCAGTGAGCGCCGGGCCGCGCCTGATCCGGCCAGCCACGCGCCACGTACGCAACCGGGCCTTCGACAGCGCGTTCTGGGACGATTTTCAAATGCGCCCTGACGACGTGGTCATTTCGACCTACCCTAAGTGCGGCACCACTTGGACGCAGCGCATCGTGGGCATGATGGTGTTCGGCAGTGCGGCGCCTTTCCCAGTGCAAGACAGTTCGCCTTGGCCTGACTTCCGGATGCCGCCGCCCGGTGCCATGAACGGACTGGCCGAGAGCCAGAATCACCGCCGCTTCCTCAAGTCGCACCTGCCGTTTGATGCGCTGCCTTACTACGAGGGGGTCAAGTATATCCACGTCGCCCGTGACGGACGCGACGCGGCGATGAGCTTCTTCAACCACAAGTCGAACTACACACCCGAGTCGATCGCGCGCTGGATCGAGCTCAGCAATTATGACCCGAAGTTCGGCGACGGCGACAGCTATGACTTCTCGCCGCAGGACCCCGCGGCACACTTCGCTGGGTGGGTCGACGGACCCGAAGATGACCAGGGCGATCCGGGGGCGGGCTATTTTGTGATGGAGAACAGCTTCTGGGCCGCACGACACGATCCCAACGTGTTGCTGCTACACTATAACGACATGACGGCCGATCTAGAAGGCGAGATGCGTCGGATCGCCGAATTCCTCGGCATCGACATCGCCGAGCATCTCTGGCCCGAGTTCGTCGAGGCGGCAGGCTTCGATGCGATGAAGGCCTCCGCCGAGCAACTGATGCCGCAAGCAGGTGGTGTCTGGAAGGGCGGTGGAAAAACCTTCATAAACAAGGGTACAAATCGCCGCTGGGAGGGGGTCTGCCGTCCCGAAGATCTCGCCCGCTACGAGGTCAAGGCGATGGCTGAATTTAGCCCCTCGTTGGCGGCATGGTGCGAGCTTGGCCGGCTGGTGGCGGGCGACCCATGCGCATTGCCCGATTGAACCGATCGGATGGCGCAAAGCGACCGTTGAATTCTAACATGCTCAACGACCGCAACTGGGGTGGACGCGATCCAGCTGCCAATGGCCTGCGTCACGAAGAAAGCAGACGTTTAGCTCGCGGCCCCAATCGCGTTCGTGCGCCCGTTTTCGATAGGCTTCTCAGACCAGCTTTTGCTAACGCAAAGCGTCACGTCATCGCTCCATAAGCCCAATGCGACAATCGCTGACAGGCCTATCGGCGATCAATGGGCGCTCATTTCGACTCTTGGAACATTTCCAATCGATATTCGATCTGCGAGACTGCGTAGGTATCGCCATGAGGCTCGATGCTGATCAGGAGATAATCGTCCCTCCTTTCATCCTTGAAGTAGAAAACCTCAAAATTATGGTCCTCGACCTGGACGTTTATCCGGCTCCAATGGGACATAGTTGCCTTCAGATTGAAGCCTTCTAGGGACTCGAGCTCAGACGGCACCGCACAATCGGGGTTCTCCCAAGCGTAAGTCGCCCAGAACATAAATCCGGTGTCGACATCACCGGCGGGCAGCCGATCGACATTCCCGGTCGTGACGGCTGCGCACTCGCTTTCGACCAGATAGACGAAGGAAATCTGTGGTTTGAGAAGGTCGGCAACTGGCGCGCCGTCGCGCAATCGCTCCGCAAACATTTCGACAAAGGAGAGCCTGTGCTGATTTACAGGCTCATCGAAATCGCTCGATGGAAGCTCTATTGGCGATGCTTCTGGCTGTTGTTGGGTCGTCGCTGCCGCATCTACCGCCATGGCGGTCACATCTTGCACCATTTCAGGGCGGGTCGAACACAGGCCGAGATTCTCGAAATAGGTGCGCGCTGCCGCCGCATCGCCCGCCAATGCGAGCCCCATCAGGCGATCGGCTTCGTCGGCGGCATCGCGAGAGGCGGGATGGTCGCGATCCTCCGTGATGAAAAAATCCACCGCATTCACCGCGGCGGGGAGCCGCAACTGCTCAATGAAGGCGTCTACAGCCGTTTCCGGGAAGGTGCGATAATGCACCGCACCGGCGTGGGTCATCCAGCGACCGCTGCAGCGCGCAGCGTCCTTCATGTTGAAGACCATGGGAGACCTTTGCTCTCCTTCAGCGAAACTGGCTATGGCCGTTTTCCAGTCAAGCGCCACAGGCTCGCGAGCCGACACTGCCCCACCGGATAGCGTTGCGGCGGCGGCACTGGCGATGAACCACCTGCGATACGCAAGCGAAGCGTTCAAGGTCGATTCCCTATTTCACATGTCGCTCCTTCAAGGATTCGCCAATCATTGGAAGCGCTGGACACATAGGGGTCTCGCGTGACGCTTGGAAGGATTTCCCACTTGCCTTCAAAGCGGTCATAGGGGACCGCTGATATGTGAAGGCAGTGCTCCCCCTCCCAGCGGTCTATCCGCCAATCGTACATCGGATAGAGTGGCGGCCCGGCATTGACAATATAGGGCCTAAGCATGTTTCCATAGGTTTGCCAGATCGCGAAGCCTTCAAAACCGCCATAGTTTGCATCGGACCTTTGCAACGTGGCAAATTTGCTACCGTCGGGCGAAAAAAACGGTCTGGCGCCTGTATCGATTTCGCGGCCTTGCCGGGCCAGATCGATCAGTACATAGCCGAAGGCCTCAAGACCGATCCAGTTGAAGCCGAGGAAGCGTTCGCCAAATCGCTCGAGATTGGTGGCCTCGAACATCCATGCGGTTTCCACGCAATAGGTCCTGCTATGCTCGGTCCATATCGCGATCCAGTTGCGCGAAGATGTGGCGATGCCCGCCCAGTCGGCTGGCAGGGAGATGGGATCTACGCGGTCTGCTGTGATTTCCGGATCACTCGGTAGATCGTCGCAAATCGAG
>RCMY010003410.1_pt1 | contig 14078 bp, 13 predicted proteins | sample 2041341 | NCBI WGS metagenome assembly RCMY01 (sample SAMN09708234, study PRJNA481090) | Marine sediment metagenome, whole genome shotgun sequencing project.
ATCTCCATCACCTTGCCGGCGTGCACCTCTTCGACTTCGGCAAAGTAGAAGCTGGCCGCAGCAGGAGACAAGTCCGGTCGCGGGGTGTTCTCACCGATGTAGATGCCAAACCGGTCGAGAGCGGTGATCGTCGGACAGGTTCCCGACGTGACCGAGCTCGGAATCAGTGTCGAGCAGACCTCGGCTCCGACAGGGAAGTTCGAGCCGAGAACACGAAGCGAATACATGTTCTTGTGACCAGTCGAGCCCGGCGGGGTCGCCACAGTCAGGAACCAACGCCCTGGGGTGGCGCCAGCAGGGATGGTGAACACGGTCTGCCAGTTGGGATCGATGTATTCGCCCGCATCCTGGGCCCAATACTCATCGTCGGTGCCGGTGTTGTTGCCGTCAGCGCCCGGGTCGTAGGCCGGGTTCAGGGTCTCGCGAAAGACCGGGCAATCCGGGCCGGTGCTCACATTGGCCGGGTCGGTGCTCGGCCCTCCCCCGCTCTGTGTTGAAGCGACGATGTTGGCGGGGACCAAATTGTCCGAGTCGAGCAAGGGTGTGTTGTCGGCCGCGTAGAGCGTGAAGTCGAGTGCGGGTGTGTTGGAGCCGTGGGCTTCGCCACGGTTGCCTGGCCACCATGGACGCTTGCATCGGCCGACGTGGTGGGTCTGGATGGTGATCCCGACGTTCGCTGGCTTGTCAACGACATAGGTGTACCCGCGCGGTGTTTGGTTCGGGTTCGAGCCGGTGGGAGCGCACCCCGATGGCGAGTTGCCGTTGAAGGTGGCAGCCGCACCGCCGGTGCCGCCGCTGAGATTCGCTGAGTTCAACAGGTCGCCCGCTGTCGCTCCAAAGCAGTCAGCGTGAGCGTTCAGCCAATAGAGCTGCTGTCCGCCGATGTCGATGTCACCTGTACCGATGGCGGAGGTGGGGTTCCCCATGGGGACGGGGAGCACGTACTCCGCCGACGCGAATCGTGTGATGTCGATCTCCTCCATTCCCGCAACGCCACCGAAGTAGATGTCACCTTCGGCCCTGATCTCCACCATGATGCGTTGTCCGCCGAGCACCGTCACCTTGACTTGCGGCATAGGTGCGTCAGGGTCATCGAAGTCACTCAGGTCGGTGAGGTTGGTGGGGTCATTGTCGACTCCGGCGGGCGTCTGGTCGACGAACCCATTGAGCGCGGCGATCTCGACAGCGGCCCGCTCAGCAGCTGCCTGATCTGGCATCCAAACCACCGCAGCGAGCGCTGCTGCATCGGCCGCCCGCTGAATCTCCTGGCCGCGCACGTACCAACCACCCACATCGGTCGCGAAGGCAGCGAAGATCATCATCGGAACCAAGAGCAGTGCCGTGGTGGCGATGATGTACCCACCCTCGTCCTTGCGCCGCTCAGCGCTTCGCACAATGCTCATCAGCTCTCCCTCGGTTCGACCCGCATGACGGTTGTTCTTGTGATGGTGAATGGGTCGGAACCGAAGAAGCCGCTGACTCGCTCGGATTCGAATTCAACGTAGACACCGACCTCGGTAGCCGACACTTGGCTGTCACTACGGTCGCCGTCTGGACACCAGTTGGCCGAAGCCCCAGTTGCTCCGCACCCGGCCACCCCGCCGTTTGAATCGAAGTGCAGCGGGTCACTCGCCAAGGCGAAGTCTGCGGCGCGGTAGATGTTGCACGACCCCGTTGGGGCGCCAGCAACGTCGCAACCAGCTGGTAGCGCTTGGCCGCCGGATGCGTCGAACACAATGATCCGTTGGATGTCGGCGACATCGTCGCGGAACGTCGAGATAACGGCGAGAACCGCTTGTTGGTCAGCCGCACCATAGGTTCCCAGCTGGCTCACGGTTCGGGCGCCGCTGCGCGATGCCTGAACCACTGTCTGGCTTGCGCTCCAGGCTGTCCCCACCTCGAACATGCCGAGCACGAGGGTCAACAGAACGGGTACCACCATGGCGAGTTCGACGATGACGGCGCCGCGTTGTCCGTCTCGGGGTGCTCGACGCATCAGTTCAGCTCCGGTTCGACACGAATCACTGTGGTATCGCTGAGCGTTTGGTCCTCGCCGAAGAACCCCGTGATGTATGTGTGTCGCGTCTCGACATAGACGCCAACCAGATCGGCAGACAAGATGGACGAGTCCCGATCTGACGGGCACCAGAAGCGATCGACTGCCGTGGGCCCGCAGCGGAAGTGCGGCGTCGGGTTCCCGTTCGTGTAGTCGAGGGCGAGCTCGAAATCGGCAGCGACGTATCGATTGCAGATGCCAACTTGTGATGCCGTTTTGCAGCTGGGGTTCATGTCCTGGGTCGGGTCAGTCAGGCGGTAGACGACGACGTATTCCAACTGGTCGAGGCTGATCGCCGCCAGGCCCTGGCGTACGGTTTGCAGCACGAGGAAGTCTGTTTCGGCTTCGCGTCCGTAAACGCTTGCTGCACGCCCGCCGTCGCGACTCGCGTTGGTCGTGGTCAAGTCGGTCCGGAAGAGGAACCCGAACTCGAGAACACCGAAGATCAGAAGGAAGAAGACAGGGGTCGCTATGGCAGCTTCGACGATGGCGGAGCCTCGCTCGCGATGCCTGCCGGTACCGGTGCCTCGTCGATGAACAGCGGTTCTCATCAGACCGGGACAAGCGTGAGTTCGCCGAGGCTCGCACCGTCTTCACGAACGCTGACAAGAACTGTGAATGTCGTACCTGCAGGGACCGAGATCACGATGTCAGGGCCAGCGCCATTGTCGGTGTTCACGAAGTCCGTCGTTGGAGTTGAGCCCGTACCCGAAATTCCCCACTTGTAGTTGGCCGTGTTGCCGTCGAGCGAGGTGCTCACCCAGAAGGAGTCATCGTCGCCACTCGGCCCAATGGCGAGACCGCTGATCCGGAAGTCGCCAGCGTCGGCAACCGTGAACGTGAACGTCGCTGTCCCCAGCGAGGCATTCGGCGAGTTGTAGGCGTTGCCGACTCCGTTCGCCGTGGTGATGAATCCGTTGCCGTCCATTGTGAACGACCCTGTGAGTGCTGCACTGCTGGCCGGCACCGAAGTCACCTCGGTGACCGGTGGCACATACGGTCCCGGGAAGATGAAGGTCTGATTCGGGTTCCCATGGCAGCCCCAGGAGAGCATCTGCGCGCCGGCAGAACCGCTCGCACCGGCGTCTACGTCGAGGCACTGGCCAGGCTGACCAGCATTGGCCAGATTTCCGCTCGGAGTCTGGAGCCACATCTGGTCGTCGTTTCCGTCCACACACGCGGCGAGGGCGACGGGCTGATCGTCATTGATGTACGTGACACACAACCCGCCGAGCCGCAGCTGCACGTCATCGGTGGCGTCGTCGGCGTTTTCGAAGAACTCGAGCGAAGAGGATCCGGCGGTCGTGCAATCAGCAGTGAGCACGACGCCGCCAACGTCGGACACGCAGAAGCCCTGGGGTGTCTCGACGATGCCGACGTAGTCCGATTGCCAGGAGTACGTGGGCGGGGGGTCGGTGACAGGGGGGTCGATCGAGCCGTTCGGATCTTCCTCGATGATGGACTCAGCAAGTTCATCTCGCGTCGGCCGAGACTCCCCGATCGTGTCGCCCGTTGCCTCGAGCACCTCGGTCGAGCCTCGGTCGAGGCCCTCGACCGCACCAAGACTGCCGGCAACCATGGCCGACACGATCAGTGCATACCCGGTCAGGGTCGCCCCTCTTTGCCCTGCTCGCGATAAACGTCGTGCCATAGCCCCTCTAACGGCACAATCGCCGAAGCCTTGAGGCCAGATGTTGTTACTCGATCAAACGAACGGGGTCGCCGATGACTCGCGTCGACCAGGTGGTCCAGTCAGCCGAGTTCGCATCGCTCTTCTTGACGTAGCGGATCTGCCACCAGTAGTCGTCGAGATTGTCCGGAATCGTCGCAAGCGAGATTCGGGCCGTGACCCAACGTCCGTTGAAGCGACCGTTGTTGTTCCAGTTCGGGATCTTGGGAGCGATGCCACCTGCGCCGACATCGAGGCACAGTGTCACGCCGGCCGTGCAGGTCTCCGATGGATGATCGGTGTTGGCGGAGCCGATTCCAGTGATGAACGACGTGTCATCGGTGCGCCAGGTGAAGTCGGCGGGATTTCCTTCTGGATCGAGGAACTGGACGTAGTCCATTCCTTCGCCGAGGTCCCACATCTCGATCTCGAGGAACTTGCCCTCGTGAACTGGCTCGACGTTTGCAAGGTAGAAGGTGGCGACATCACCAGTTGTCTGGGTGCGAATCGGCATGCGGTCTCGGGCGTACACACCGACGCAGGTGGCCGTTTCGAACGTGAAACAGGTCGTGCCGTCGCCAGCTCCGGTGTCACGGGCCTCGATCGACCAGTAGTTGACCCCGTCGCCGAAGCCGCCCCAATAGTCCTCGTTGTTCTGGACCTGCACGTAGTAGCGGCCGACGGCGCTGGAAGGGATCGCGAACGTTCCGGGCATTCCGTTGTTCCCCGGTGTGGTCCATGCGTTGCACCCAATGCCCTCCGCTGGCTCCCACTCACCCACGTACACGATGTCAGAATCATCGAGCGGTGTTGCGGTTGCATCCCAGAGCGTGAACTTGACGTGAGTGCCGTTGCGGTCGTTTCCTGGCTTCAAGTTGCCAGGATTCGAGTTGCAGAGGCCCCCGTCGTAGACCGCCACATCGACCCCGGTCGCTCCACGACCTTCGGGAATGTCCACCACGAAGTAGTAGCCCTCAGAGTCGTGGTTCTCGTTCCGACCTGCCGGGGTATCTGGGTTGCTGATGACCGCAGGTTTCTGATTCTCCGGACCATTGTCCAGAGCGCCCCAGTTTTCGATGCATCCGCTCTGGTGGATGTAATACGCAGCGCGTACATCCCCGTAGTGAGCAGGCTGGCAATAGCTCATGAGCCCGGTCCAGGCATTCACGGGCTCGCCGTCGATGACGAGCGCACCGTAGCCAATCTTGTTGGTCGGCGAGCCGAACTCAACGGGCAGCACGTACTCAGAAGTCGAGAATCGTTGGATCCTCGGCTCGTCGAAGTCTTCGATGACGGAGCCGAAGTAGAGCTCGCCTTCGGCCCGGATGTCGACGCGAATCTGCTGCGGGCCGACTCGGCTCACTCGAACCTGCGGAAGCGCTGCATTCGCATCGTCGAAGTCGCCCGGTTGATCTTCGTAGCCGTTGATCGCTGTGATCTCGAGCGCTGCTTCTCTCGCCTTGTTCTCGTCTGGCATCCAGACCACGCCGGCGAGCGCTGCGGCGTCGCTGGCTCGCTGGATCTTCTGTGCCTCGACATACCACGAGCCAACGTCCACAGCGAAGGCAGCGAAGATCAACATGGGGATGAGCAACAGGGCGGTCGTCGCCATGACGTAACCCGCCTCTGCTTCGCGCCAGGTTGAGCGCTTGACTGTGCGTGTTGTTGATTCGTTGCTCATGATGTCCTCGGCTCGATCTTCATGACGACGCGCTGTGTGATAATCCGGTCCGAAACACCAAAGAAGCCAGAGACGGGTTCGTGGGCGTACTCGACTTCGACTCCGACCAACGTGGCTGTGGATTGAGAGTCGTCGCGTGCCGCAGGGCACCACGCACCAGATCGACCAGCACCACACGCGGTATCGCTCACTGCAAAGTGGGTGGGATCAGCCACATTTGTGAAGTCCTGGGTGACGGGGGCGTTGGTGTAAGAGTTGCAACCCGAACCCGATGTGGGGACCGCCGATGTTCCGCACGAGGCCGGAACACCGTCTGACATCGTGTCGTCGTAGAGGTAGATCGAGACTCGCTGAACCCGATCGATGTCGTCGCCGAACGTGGACAGCACGGCTCGAAGCGCTTCTTGGTCTGCGTAGGCGTAGGTGCCGAGCTGCGACACCGTTCGAGCGCCGCTTCGAGAGCCTTGCACCACTGTTTGGGAGGAGCTCCAGGCCATGCCGATTTCGAACATGCCAAGGACCAGCGTCACCAAGATCGGCACGACGAGCGTGAGCTCGACCAGTACCGCTCCCCGCTCGTTCTCTTGCTTCCGTCGTCGAATCATGAGTCCTCATCCGGCTCGACTCGAATCACCGTGTTGGCATCGAGAGTCTGCTGCTCACCAAAGAACCCGGTGAGGTAGGAGTGTGTGGTGTTGACGTAGACGCCAATCAGGTCGGAGTTGTCACCAAGGCCTGCGTTGCGAGTACCAGGGCACCAGAAGCCGTCGAGGTTGCCCGCTGCTGGAGCGACGGTCGGGTCGGTCGGATCCGTGCCCACGCAGCGGAAGAAGTCTGTGTCGACATCGCTGCCATCGACGAGCTCTTTGTCGAAGTCGGCGGGTACGTAACGATTGCACACTTGCTGCACCGACTGGGTGTGGCAGAGGTGGCCGTCGGGGAGTTCGTAGCCAACACCTGGCGAGACAGGATTGCTCGGATCGTTGGCGTTGAAGATGACGACATAGTTCAGCGGTTCGAGGCCCATGGCTGCCACGCCGTGCTCCAGCGTCTGCAGCGTCAGGTAGTCGGCTTCAAGTGCACGGCCGCCCACTGACGCCGCTCGCGCACCCTCTTGGCTTGCGTTGTTCGTCGTGAGGTTGTCACGGAAGAGCAAGCCGTATTCGAGAATGCCGAACAGAAGGAGCAAGAAGACAGGGGTGACGAAGGCCGCCTCGATGATCGCCGATCCGCGTTCACCGCGCCGACGTCGCCATACAGGCATGGAAGTGTCCTTGGAAGCCACATTGGTCTATCGACGCTGGCGACCCAAGACTTGAGCGTGGATACCCCGGACCTTTGGGGCCGCTCGGACTTTCGTGATGGGTCAAAAGGACTATGTGTGGAACGCTCTGTTGGTCCGTGGCCCGCCAAACGAAAGAGGCACGCTCCGGTGGAGCGTGCCTCTTTTCAGATCTGTCTGTTGAACTCAGCCCGTCGCTGAGTCTCAGCGTGCTGGGTCAGAAATCAGCTATATGTCGGGGCAGGAGCGTCAGCTGGAGACGACGTCAACGAGCTTGCGCCCCTTGCGGAAGCCGAACTTGATCTTGCCTGGAGCTGTAGCGAACAGCGTGTCGTCGCCGCCCTTACCGACGTTGATGCCGGGGTGGATCTTGCTACCGCGCTGGCGCACGATGATGGCACCCGACTTCACGGCAGTGCCGTCGAACACCTTGACACCGAGGTATTGCGGGTTGGAATCGCGGCCGTTTCGTGTAGAGCCGCCACCTTTGGTCTTTGACATGTCAGCCTCGCTTGATTCCGGTGATTTCAATCGTGGCGTACGTCTGGCGATGGCCATAGCGACGACGCTGATTGGTGGTGGACTTGTATGTGAAACCGTCGATCTTCTTGCCCTTGGTCTCTTCGATGACCTTGGCAGAGACGCTCACTTTGCCGAGCTGCTCGGGAGTGGACAGCACATCGCTGCCATCGACAAACAGGACCGGGCGCAACTCCACCGACTCGCCGGGAGTACCGACGCGTTCGACCTTGAGCTGTTGACCTTCTTCGACCCGGTATTGCTTGCCACCGGTGGCAACGACTGCGTACATAGGGGGGTCAGGCTAGCCCTGCTAATCAGTCCTTCAACTCCCTACCGCTACTTCTTGCCAATGGAGGCATCGAGCTCGAGCCCCCGACCCTCGCAGTGAGGACACTGCGAAGACAACGACTCGACAAGTCCCTCGCCGATCCGCTTCCGCGTCATCTCGACCAGACCAAGCTCGGAGATGTCGAACACCTGCGTGCGGGTCTTGTCTCGACCGAGAGCGTCGCGGAAGACGCGAATGGTCTCCTCGCGGTTCTTTTTGTCCTCCATGTCGACGAAGTCGATCACGATGATGCCGCCGATGTCGCGAAGACGGAGCTGATGCGCCACCTCCTCGGCCGCTTCGAGGTTGTTGCGGTACACGGTCTCTTCGAGCGAGGACTTACCGACGTTCTTGCCGGTATTCACGTCGATGACCGTGAGCGCTTCGGTGGCCTCGATGATCAACGACCCGCCCGAGGGCAACCAGACCTTGCGATCGAGTGCCTTGTGGAGCTGCTCGTGCACGTGGAACCGCTCGAGGATGTCGAGGCTCTCCTCGGTGTCATCGTGGAACTCGACCCGGTCAGCCAACGCTGGCGTGATCACCGATACGTAACCGGAGATTTCCTTGTAGAGCGTGCGATCATCGATCACGACGGCCCGATAGTCCTTGTTGAATTCCTCGCGAATGACGCGAACCGAGAGGTCTGGCTCTCGATAAAGAAGCTGAGCGTTCTTGCCCTTAGCGGCCATTCGCTCGATGTCTTCCCATTCCTGGAGGAGTCCGGCAACGTCACGCTGGATCTCCTCGGCGGTGACGTTCTCGGCCGCCGTTCGCACGATCACGCCATGCTGCTTTGGCTTGGCCTTGTCGAGGATCTGGCGGAGGCGCTTGCGCTCGGGATCGGGCAGACGCTTGGAGATGCCGTAGGTGTCGCTGTTCGGCACGAGCACGACGAAACGACCGGGCAGCGAGACCTCAGTGGTCAGGCGAGCTCCCTTGTGAGCAATCGGGTTCTTCGTCACCTGACAGATGACGGTGTCGCGCTGCTTCAGCAGCTGTTCGATCTTCGGGCGATCGTTGCCCTTGAACTGCTTCTTGTCGAAGCGGACGTCGCCCCGGTAGAGCACTGCATTCTTGGGCGTGCCAATGTCAACGAAGGCTGCCTCCATGCCGGGAAGCACGTTCTGGACTTTGCCCACATAGATGTTGCCGTGGATCTGAGCCACATCGTCGCTCGGCCGAGAGACGTGATACTCGATGAGCTGGCGCCCCTCGAGAATGGCAATGTGGGTGGCGTCGGCTCGACGCCGGACCACCATCAAATACCGGCCGATCGGACGGCCCTTGCGGGTCTTGCCCCGGCGCCGCTTCAGTTGCTGCTCGTCGAGCTCGATGGCCTCGCCATGGGCCAACACCGGGCTCTGCGTGCTGCGGGGGGTCTGGGGGCTCGAGCCACCGTCGCCGGCGGCTCGGTTCTTGCGGCGACGTCGTCGACGCTTGGCCGACGCGCTGGTGCCCTCACCGTCGGGGCGCGATCCATCGGCGCCGCCTTGAGGTTGGTCACCACGATCGCTCGCGACCTGGTCACCCTGTCCACTCCCGGAGCCATTGCTGGTGGCCGTCGGCCTCCGCTTCGAGCGTTGGCCGCCATTGCTCGATGCGGCCTCGCCCTCTGTCTCACCTTCTCCGGAGGCCGGAGCCGGCCGGCTGTCGCCGATCTTCGGCTTCGCCGATGGCGGGGTGGTTGGTTCGGGGGGTCGTATCTCTGCGGGCTTGTTCGCACCGCTGTCGTCGGACACCGTCACTGGTGTGTTCCCTTCTCATGAGGCCCGGATCTCTCGGGGCCTTGACGCCTCAGGCGGCTCTGGCATTTGCGCCAGAGCGGCGCCTGCTGGGGTGAGCTCAATCGGCTCGTGTCGCTCCCCATCAGCGTTCGTCCATTGGTTGGTGCGGCACACTCGTCCCTCAGTGAGAGGGCCGGCGACATCGAAGTCGAGCAGTCGGACGAGTTCCGACGGCCGCAACGTGAGGTCACCATTGGCGAGGACCGCGTAGAGCTGTACGCCGCTGTCAGTCGTCCCGCAGATCTCAACCGAGATCACTGCAGGACGGACGTCAACGACAGTTGATTTGCCTTTACGTTCTCGTTCGAGTTCACGCTCAGGCGCGGCGAGCAATGCCGCTACTGCGTTTGTCACGTCATCGATCGGCGCACCGATCACTTCAATACGCCATCCACAGCAGACAATTGCCTGCTGCAATGACAACGACCGAGACTCCAACGGCACAACCGCATCGACGGACAAGCCGTCGGGGAGGGCAACAGTGAGTCGCTCGGCCAATCCATCGATTTCGACCGGCGTGACCAGGTCGAGATCGAGATATTCGGCTTCGGATTCGTGGGCAACCGTGAGCGCCAGACCAAAGGCAAGCTTCGGCCTTGGTGAGAACCCCTCGGTATGAGCGAGCGGGAGCTTCTCGATACGAAAGGCTCGCTCCATCAACCGCGCCGTGTCTCGGTGGCTGATGAATCGGATCTTCCCGTGGCGTGAATAGCGGAGTCGCAGCTTCATCGACTGCGTTCCAACAGTGTCACCGGGACAGCCCTGCCAACACAGAGATCCTGTCCAGTCCCTTGGCTTCCACCGGCGGGCGCCGTCGCAGACGCCACCACGTGTTCGATGCCGTAGCCGGTGCAGGCGCCGCAGTCATAGCAGGGGGTCCACCGGCAGTCGGGCAAGCCGACCTCGGCAAGTGCGTCTTTCCAGTCCTCCCACAAGAAGTCCTTGTGGAGACCGGCGGAGAGGTGATCCCATGGCAGTGCTTCATCTTCGCTGCGGTGGCGGTAGACGAAGTCATCGACGCTCAGGCCAGCGCGTTCCATCGCGTCTGTCCAGCGGTCGAGTTCGAAGTGCTCTGACCATTCCTGGAACGTGCCGCCGTTGCGCCACACGTCTTCAATCACGGCACCGACGCGGCGATCGCCGCGGCTGGCGATGCCCTCCGCAAGGGTTGCTTTCGGATCGTGCCACTTGATGTTGACGCCATGCATCTTGCGTGTGGCATCACGCAGCAGATTGACCTTGCGCTGAAGCTCGGCAGACGTGTTCTGACCAAACCACTGGAATGGGGTGAACGGCTTCGGAACGAATCCGCCGATCGACACGGTGACGCTGGCTCGTTTGTTGTGTTTACGGCCGATGGCCACACAGTTCTTGGCCAGCTCGGCAATGCCGAGCGTGTCTTCGTCGGTCTCGCTTGGAAGGCCGATCATGAAGTAGAGCTTGACCCGCTGCCAACCCTGGCTGTACGCCGACTCGACGGCGTTGTAGAGGTCTTCTTCCCGAATCAACTTGTTGATGATCTGGCGCATGCGCCAGGTGCCGGCCTCGGGAGCAAAGGTGAGGCCTGACCGCTTGCCCTTCTGGAGTTCGGCGGCGATGTCGACGCCGAACGCATCGACCCGCAGGCTCGGAAGCGAGACCGATATCGGGCCACAACCAATGTCATCGGCATCTTCCATGATGCCGCCAACGGTCGATTCGATGCCGCTGAAGTCGGCCGTCGACAGCGAGGTGAGGGAGATCTCGTTGTATCCCGTTCGCTCGAGGCCGTTCTTGACCATTGTGCGCACCTGGTCGGCTGGGCGTTCTCGAACGGGCCGGGTGATCATCCCAGCCTGGCAGAAGCGACAACCGCGGGTGCACCCTCGGAACACCTCGACGTTGAGACGGTCGTGCACGACCTCGGTGAGCGGACTCAGCTGCTCTTTCGGGTACGGCCACTCGGCGAGGTCGGCGATGGTTCGCTTCTCGATGAGCTCTGGTGCTGCTGGGTGCAGGGGAACAAGCCCGGTGAATCGTCCGTCGGAATAGGTGGGCTCGTAGAGCGAGGGCACGTAGCAACCCTCGACCGCTGAGATCGCTAGCAACAGCTCGGCACGATCGAAGGTGCCATGGTTCTTCCACTGCCCGATCACATCAGTCAGTTCACCAACCACTTCCTCGCCGTCGCCAAGCACAACGACGTCGACAAAGTCTGCAACCGGCTCGGGGTTGTATGTGCAGTGACCGCCCACCATCACCAGCGTGTCGCGACCGGTGCGGTCAGCGGCGTGGAGCGGGAGTCCTGCAAGATCGATGCAGTTGACGAGGTTGGTGTAGGTCAGCTCTGCGGACAGGTTGAACGCGATCGCGTCGAATTCGTGCGCTGGCGTGTGGTGCTCGACCGAAAACAGCGGGATGCCGTCCTCGCGCATGATCGCTTCGAGGTCGTGCCATGGAGCGTAGGACCGGTCGGCCCGGCCATCTTCTCGCTCGTTGATGATCTCGTAGAGGATCTGGAGGCCCTGATTGGGCAGCCCGATCTCGTAGGTGTCCGGGTAGGTGAACAGCCAGCTGACGAGCGAATCGTCTGGCGCCTTCGCCTTCGCTCCACCCTCACACCCGATGTAGCGCGCCGGCTTTTGTACCTGGGCTAGGCGGGGCTCGAGGCGGGGCCAAACAGACGACATCGTGATCCGAGGCTAGCGCATGATCGGGACGGGCCGAACCGGCCAGTTTCGTCCCCTCTTTCCCCAACTTGGCGAGGTTTCGTTCACCAGTTGAACGAGATCTCGCCAGGTTGTCGGTTTCTTGGCTCAGCGCCGGTGTGCCGCTAGCGAAGGTTGCGACGACGATGAACCGAGACGCTCTGGACGATACCGAGGCACGCCAACGCTGTGATCAGGGCCGAGCCCCCGTATGACACGAACGGCAACGGGATGCCAGTGATCGGCATCAGCCGCATCGTCATGCCCACGTTCTGGACGATGTGGATCAGCAACATCGTGAACACACCAATGCACAGCAGGGTCCCGAACCGGTCGCGTGCCAGCTGAGCGATCCGGAAAATTCGAATCAAGATCAACCCCTCGAGGCCGAGGACGATGCTCGCGCCAACGAAGCCGAGCTCTTCCGCGATCACCGTGAAGATGAAGTCTGTTTCCTGCTCTGGGACGAACCCGAATTGGGTCTGGGGACCCTCGAACAGTCCCTGCCCTGTGATGCCTCCGGTCCCGATCGCATTGAGCGACTGCACTTGGTTGTACGCCTCGGGTGCGTCTTGATCGAGGAACGACGTGAGCCTGGCCTCCTGATAGTCAGCCAAGACGTCGCTGGTGAAGATGACCGATGCCACCCCGATTCCGGAAATCACGAGGAGAACCAGGTAGCGGGCAGGCACGCCGGCGACGAGGTAGACGCCAAGTGCGATCGCGCAATAGACCAGGACCGAGCCAGTCTCTCCCTGTTGGAGGACCATCACAGAAATGACCCCGAGCACGCCAAGTGACGCGGCGATCCGGGGCGGGTCGGTATTGCCACTCCGTCCGCTGAAGAGCGCAGCCAGCAGCACGATGAGACTGATCTTGGCGAACTCTGCTGGCTGAGCGGAGAACCCGAAGTACACAAACCAACCCTTGGTTCCCTTGATCTCGGTGCCGAGCGGCGAGAGCACAGCGATCAGCATGACGACTGTGAACAGCCCGATGGGACCGAGCCAGCTGCGCAGCTTCTCGTAGTCGATCATGCTGATGCCAAGCATCGCCACCATGCCGACGCCGAAGAAGCCGATCTGCTTGCCGGCAAGGCCCAAGCCTGCTGTTTCGCCCCTCGTGGCGCTGTAAATGCCCAGGCTCCCGATCGCCACCAGTCCGGACACGAGCAGGATGAGCGACCAGTCGATGTTGAGGAGCTTCGATCGATCTCGATCAGCTGCCATGGGATCGCTGGTGCGACGCAGCGCGGTCATGGATCGCTCCCCGACTGAGTGGTGGCTGTGGTCGCAACCGTTGTGGTCGGCGATTGGGTGGTGGAGGTCGGTGGATTTGGATCGGAGCTGGCTGGCGGAGCAACCGTGGTAACGCCACCTCCGGGTGCCGTTGTTGTGGTCGTTGTCGACTGAGCAGCTGACGAGGTCGTGGCTTGGGCAGTGGTGGGAGGGGTCGTGGTGGCAGGGGTCGTCGTCGCTGCCGGCGGAGCATTCGTGCCCGCGTCAGGAGCCGGCGTAGGCGTGGCTGGCGCTTCATCGAATTGTGTGGGGTCGATGACGATTTCCGGGATGCTGAACGACAGGTCGAAGTCCGTCAGGCCAACGACATCGAGATTGCGTTCTTCTGCCAGCGGGGCCGTCGGCAGCTCGGTGTTGCCGAACAGCACGTCGTAGAACCGGCGCACCGCTGGCGCCGCAGCATCGCCACCGAATCCGGCTTGCTCGAGAATTGCGACCACCGCGTACTCGGGATTGGGGAACGGTGCGTACGAGGCGAAGAGCGCGAAATCGGCCTTGCGAGTCACCTGTGACGTGCCGGTCTTGCCGATCACCCGGAAGTTGCCGTGGTCGTATCCAGCGAAGGCCCGGATCGCTGTTCCCCGGCCGGTTCCGCGATCTGGATCGACAGATTGTTAATCGCGCGAAAACCATCAAATGTTACAGATACGCCAGAGACTTCTAAAAGGGTCGTCATGATGGTTTCCCTTCGTCGTTACGCCAAGCACCCTTGTCAGGTCCATAGTCTCCCTGCCGCTCCACCGCTGTCTTACGGACAAGCGCGTCGAA
>RCMY010003411.1_pt1 | contig 14073 bp, 10 predicted proteins | sample 2041341 | NCBI WGS metagenome assembly RCMY01 (sample SAMN09708234, study PRJNA481090) | Marine sediment metagenome, whole genome shotgun sequencing project.
TTTTGCGCATTCCCATAAAATCGATATTGGTACCAGGCTTGATAAACTGCATGATGATAAGTTCCTTTTATATGAAAGTTCCAGTATGTTGCTTTATTACTTTCATGTTTTGTTCTGGGTTGGGCCTGGGGGGTGATCGCCCAAGTCAGCCCATGGCTGTTATATGCTCAATGTGTCGGATTGTTTGTTTGCAAGAATTATATCGTAGATGCTCTTGGACAGGATCAGGGCAGCCAGGAGATCCAGCAGCTTGCGGCACGAGTCCCGCATGGCCGGCCAGAGCCGTGCAGCGAACACCAACGGCGCCAGCGCAACCACGATGTAGATCAGCGCAGAACGGATCGCCAGCTCGGCCACCAGAATCACCCCGGCCAGAACAGTGACCAGACCCAGCAGCAGGACGACAAATGCCGTCGCCTGCCCTCCCCCGAGCTTCGAGAGGGAGAGCACCACAGCGGTGAAGGAGCTGATGTCGTCCTCGAAACGAGACATCACATCGGTGGAAAGCGCGTCGGTGAGCGCTATCAGGGACTGGGTGACCGTGACCAGTCCGACCATGGCCAGGACCGACACGGGCAGATCGACGGCTAGGCGCTTGAGCATGCCGGCGGTGTCGCCAGCCAAGGTTCCCTGCACTACTCCGGCCAAAAGGAACCCAACCATCAGGGTGGCACCGATCGAGGCCGTGGTCGCATAGGGGCTCCCGGTGCCGCCGCTGAACCATGTGGCTTGGACATTTGGGTCGGCCGCGTCGAGGAAGAAGTTGAAGACCCCACCAACGACCCACACCACTGCGTCCATCACCCAAGCGACGAGCCCGCCGATCAGCGCTTCGAACCCGGTCGTTGCGACGTCGCCGACGAACCCGGTCACCTTGTCGATTACCCACCCGACCGGGTTCGGAAACCCTCCGAGGACTGGCACCCGACTGGTCACGAGACCGGCTCTCCGTCGACACGGATGAACCCTTCAAGGGCTCGGTCGAAGTCTGTGGCCTCCCACGGGTCGTCTCCAGGCCCCGGGACCGGCGTGGGCCCAGGGGTGTCCCGAACAGCGTCAACCCGCCAGGCGCCCCGTTCCCATTCGAGGTCGACATCGACGGTCAACCATTCGGTCTGCGGGACCGCGACCGACGCGGCGGAGAGCACTGTCACTGTCCATACCGAGATGCGGGCATGGTCTGGCGAATAGGAGGCGACCCTGGTGGCCAGTGGTCGCACCAACCACCAGATCCGGCCGGTCGAAGCCGAGAGCCCAGACCGTGCTGCAGAAATGTCGTCGGCTGCCTCGGTGGCCAGCCCCTCGGCAGCGCGATCGGTGGCAAGGTCAGCGATCTCGTCGCGGACCTCGTCGTCGGTCAGGTAGAGCCACCGCTGCGATGCCGACGAGTAGGCCATGGCGGAGGCCACCGCGCCTTCCTCGCTGTGGTCGACCCCGGCAGGGCCCGCGACCCGGGTGACCACGGCTACCCGGTCCGGCCCAGCGCTTGCGGAGCGGTCAGCGGGGTCGGGGCTCCCACAGCGGACCAGCAGCGCCCCGCCCAGCACTAACGCCGCCATCGCCCCACCACCGAAAACCAACGCCCGGGGTGTCGTCACGATCCAGCCGCCTTGAACAACATGTTCACCGCTGCGGGAGCGAGCCCGGCGATGATCGCGCCGACGACACCGCCCAGGGCGAGGGTCTTGCCCCGCGATGCCCCCGAGTAGCTGCCGCCCTCACGGGCCAAGCCGTACATCGCTGCACCCGCCAGCATCGCACCCAGGCTCCCCCAAAGCGCCAGCATCTGGGACCAGTTGAGGAGCTTCTGGATGAGCGCGGCGCCCGGCATTCCGGTGGCGTCGGGGTTCACCTTCACATCGGCGAGAACAACAAGCCACGACATCATCGGGGCCACCTCCTGGAATCGGCAGTGTCACCCCCTAATGCCTTCCAGCAGACCCGAATCTCTCACCGACCCGACAGAGATCACGCCCGCCCCGACGGCATTAAGAACATGAGCCAACACCACGCTGCGGTCGCCGCCGCCACCGGTACTGCCGCGTCAATCGTCCTGGTCCTCTGCGTCCCGTTCCTCGCCCTCGGAGGAGGCGTCGGGCTCGACGGGATCGCGCAGACACCCTGCGGCGCAGGCCCTGCCGAAGCGCCCGACGGCACACCGACGATCCTCGGAGAGTCCGACCTCACCGCTCCAGAGATCCAGACGTGGTGGGAGTCCTCCCGCCGGGGCCAGCCCTTTCGGCTCACCGTCCCGATCAGCCGGCTGATCGACACCTACCTGACCGAAGGATCAGACGAAGGCCTCCGTGGAGATATTGCATTCGCCCAAGCGGTCGTCGAGACCGGATGGTTTACGAACTCCGACACCGCCATCAACAACTTCGCCGGCATCGCCCACTACGACGATGCCGCCAGCGGAACGGGATTTACCGACCCAACCACCGGAGTGAGAGCCCAGATCCAGCTCCTCAAGAAGTACGCGGCTGGCAACGACACGCCCCTCGCCCACCCCAACATCGCACCCAAGGCCGGGGCCGAAGCAACCACCTGGGGCGGCTTAGCCGGTACCTGGGCAACCGACCCCGACTACTGGACCACCATCTCCACGATCTACCAATCGATGGCGGGTTCCTCGCCGACCCCGAGTGCAACGGGGTCGTCGCCGACCGAGTGTCTTCCCGCGGCGGTCACGGCCAACGGTCCAGTGGAGCTCGTCGAAATCGCCGGAATCGGAGCGACCAACGCCCAATGGGCACCCCAGGTCCGAGCCATGCTCGCCGCCGCAGCCAGCGACGGCCTCACCCTCACCGGCAGCTCCTATCGCGACCCGAGCCAACAGATCGCCCTCCGTCGAACCCACTGCGGAACCTCCCAGTACGCCACCTACGAAATGCCCGCCTCCCAATGCCGCCCACCAACAGCCCGACCCGGCACCTCCCGCCACGAACTCGGACTAGCCATCGATTTCCGTAGCTGCTCCACCCGCAGCACCCCCTGCTACCGCTGGCTTGCTTCCCATGCCGAGACCTACGGCATATCCAACCTTCCCAGTGAACCCTGGCACTGGTCCACCGACGGCCGCTAGCACTGGGTGCAGCTGACTCCTCAACGAACGGTCCAGGTCTGGCCAACTGAGGTTGCCCAATTCGCGGTCATCGCCGATGACTGATTCGGCCTGGGTTTGACGGGTGCTCGTTGGGTTGGTTTTCTCGGGCCGTGTTGGCCCGAGCGATCTGACCGTAGTGGGCGGTTTCGAACTCGGCCGGGGTGGCGTCGTCGAGCTCGCCGTGGAGCCGTTGCTCGTTGAACCATCCGACCCAGCGGCAGGTTGAGCGACCTGGGGTGGCTCAGGTGCCCGTCGCTGGTCTCGCGAGCAATAGGTTCTCCACGCATCACCCAGTCGTCATCCCATCGCGCATGATGCGCAATTGAAGGCCGAAATCTCGCCTACTAACGTGCGCCGCTCAAAGTAGTTGTTCAGTTGCGCAACGGGACGAAAATTCAAGGGGTGGCTAGGTGCGTCGTCGGTCGGGTGTGATTGTGGTGTTGGCGGGGTCCATGATGGCCGGGGGGTTGGCGTTGGCGGTACCACCGCCGGCAGGGGCTGTTCCGACGGAGTCGTGGGACCCTTCGATGGACGTCGTGGAGTCGGTGCCGGCTCAGCCGTTGTCGCTGCCTCGCCCGCCGGCGAACGATCCCGCTGAGGTCGCACCAAGGCCGATCGAGGTGCCAGCGTGGCCTTCTCCGAGCGCTGCGGATGTGGGTGTCGATGGCTCCGCCAGCCGTGCTGGCTCGACTCCGATCTCGATTGCGACGGCTAGCGGTGATTCCGACAGCCGTGATAGGGACGCAAACCTAGAGAGCGACTCGGTCGGAGAAGTGCTGGTCGAGGTGTTCGACCGGACAAAGACGAACCTTGGAGCTTCTGCGTTCAGCTTCGATGTCGACCGTTCCGATGGAGGTAGGGAGGCATCCAAGGTTCGAGTGGAGCTCGATTACTCGGGTTTCGCCGGGGCGTTCGGGGCGGACTACGCATCCCGGCTCGTCCTACGCCGCTATCCAAGCTGTGTGTTGAAGACGCCAGAGGACGAGCGTTGTTGGGCTCACGAGGCATTGGAAGCCAAGAATGATCTGACCGCCGAGCGGCTGACCGTCGACCTCGTTGTCGACCCGGCTCTGGCCCCGGGTACAGGTGTGGAACAGCCCGCCGAGCCTCAAACGAACGATGGGTCAGAGGCAGGGGAGCCGCCGATCCCCTCGCCACCAACGGGGCCTGGAAGCACGACAACGTCGACCATTCCTGGGTCCGTCGAGGAGCCCGCTAACGGGTCCGAGGGGGCAGGGCCGGCCAAGGAGCCGATGCCATCGTCACCTTCGACGACGGAGCCGGATACGCAGAGCGAGGTGGGCGAACCACCACCGACGACCACCTCGACCGAGGCAACCGCTGAGGCGGACGAGTCTCTGGAAGCGCCCGACGCCGATGAGGGTGCACAGAAGGATCCATTCGCCGGCGGTTCAGTGTACGCGCTGAGTGCAGGTGGAGCGGGGACGTCGTCCAACTACAACGCGACGTCGTTGGCACAGGCATCGCGGTGGCAGGCCGGTGGGTCCTCCGGGGATGCGAACTACGGGTACCCATTGGTGGTGCCGTCTGCGACGGTGGGTCCGACACCGGATCTGTCTCTGGCGTACTCGTCGCAGGCTGTTGACGGTATGACGCCCGATGAAAATGGTCAGCCCGGCGTGGTCGGGTTGGGCTGGGATATATCCGGGTTGGGATATATAGAGCGCGTCTACATGGGGTGTGGGGCTGAGGCACCAGTCTGGCTGGGGGGGGATCTTTGTTGGAAGCAGGACAACGCCACGATCGTGCTGAACGGGAAATCGTCGGAGCTCGTTCCGGCGGGTGCTGGTCAGTGGAAGCTGAAGGACGATCCGGGTTGGCGTGTGTCGAAGGTGACTTCTGCTCAGCCCAACGGTGACAACGACAGGGAGGCCTGGATTGTTCAGTCGCCTGACGGGATGACCTACAAGTTCGGTCAGGGGTATGAGGAGGGCACCAATGCCGCGACGAACTCGACCTGGACGGTCCCGGTGTTCGCGAAGTCCTCGTCGGCGCCTTGCTACAACGCAACCCCTAACAACTCGTGGTGTGATCAAGCTTGGCGTTGGAACCTTGATCAAATCATCGATCCGAACGGCAACCAGACGACAGTCTTCTGGTTCGCGGAAACCAACCACTACGCCCGCCGCGGCATCCCATCGGCGGTCTCAGCCTATGAATCTGGTGGATACCCGTGGCGGGTCGAGTATTCGAAGCGGCCGGGCCAGGTCAGCGCTCCGACATCGGTCCAGTTTAACTACGTCGATCGGTGCGTGGCCTCGATGACGGGAGGTGCCTGCCCACCGAAAACACCAGCGAATGCTTCGCAGTACCCCGATGTGCCGGTGGACCTTATCTGCACGTCCTCGACCTACTGCGCAGACAAGTACTCGCCATCCTTCTTCGTGGCTAAACGGCTTCACACCATCGTGACCTCGACCAAGACCAGCGGTGGAACTAACCGCGCAGTGGACCTGTACTCGCTGAGCCACACTTTGCCTGATCCAGCTGATGGAACAAGCGAGAAGCTCTGGTTAGATCAAATCCAACGCACGGGCAAGCCCGGGTGGGTCTGGTACGGCCAACCGGCGACAGATGCCACTTCTATGGAGCCAGTGGAATTCTACGGGACATGGCTCGACAATCGCGCCGAGAACTCGATCTCCTCGAAGATGCTCCGCCTAGCCGTAGCCCATGAAGAGCTCGGCGCCATGGTGTGGTTTTCCTACGGTCAACCTGGTCATTCCTGCACAACATTCTCGGGTTGGGACACCAACTCCCAGTACTGTTTTCCGGTCTACTTCGATCCTGACGGCGGCACGGCGGGGTGGGCCACGATGAACAAGTTCGTGGTCACACAGACGCTCCTAGTCGACGGGACGGGAGGGTCGCCAGCGCAGGCGATCAACTACACCTATGGCGATAACCCAGCGTGGCACCACAATGGGAGCCCGCTGATCCCCGACAACCGTGAGACGTGGTCAGAGTGGCGCGGCCATTCGAAAGTGACCACCACCAACGGCGATACGGCGTCGATCGAGCTCTTCTACCGAGGCATGCACGGGGACAAGCTCACCGGCGGGGCCACCAAATCTGTATCGATCAACGACGCCAACGGTGGGTCGGTGGTCGACTCAGATTGGATGGCCGGCTACCTACGCGAGGAGCGCGTCGTATACGAGGGGACCAATTCGTCAATCATCGCCACGATCCACAGCTACGGCCACGTCGTCACAAAGGCCACGTCAGGGACACTGATCTCGCGCCAAATCCGTGAAACCGCAGCAGACACCCGCCGCCAAGCCGCCTCGGGGGTGATCTACACGAAGGTCACATCCTCCTACGACAGCTATGGACTACCTGAGGTAGTGAACGACCAAGGTGATCTCGCGACCGGCACCGACAACCGCTGCACGACCCTGGACTATGACCGCGGCCTAGTCGCCCTGTGGACCTATCGACTCGACAGGCCTTCGCGGACCACCCTCGACAACAACTGCGCCAGCCCCTACAACCGGGTCACAACAGTCGGCTACTTCGACACTGGTAACCCCCAGAGCGTTAAGCAGTACTACGACGCAACCCTCACAGACACCCCCTCCATCTTCGTCGAGACCCGTTACAGCTATGACAGCTACGGCCGAGTCACCGGGGTCCGCACGCCCCGCGGCAACCTCACGACCACTTCCTACAGCCCCACGACCAACGGTCTTACCACTTCAGTGGCGGTCAACGGCCCGACCGGACTCACCTCATCCAGTATCTTGGAGCCGTTCCGGGCGCTACTGACTGAGGCAACAGATCCCAACGGCAAGGTAATAGCTAGCACCTACGATGGATTGGGCCGACTCAAGACCGTGCAGACGCCGATCGACACCACGTCGACGCCGTCCTACAAGTTCAGCTATGACGCCACGAAAACTCACGAATCCCGCATTCGCTCCTACGAGCGTCTCGACGGATCGAACTACGTGGAAACGTGGACATTGTACGACGGGTTCGGCCGCGATCGCGAAACTCAAACATCCTCGCCATCGGGCACCGGCCGCGTCGTCACCGCCACCCGCTATGACGACCAAGGGCGAGTGGTCAGCGAATCCGACCCCTTCTTCAACAGCGGCACACCCGGCCATAGCGGGCTCGTCAACGCTACGGGCACCTCCTTGCCCAACGACACCCTCTCCTACTACGACGAGCTGTCCCGGTCGACCACAGTCGACCGTCGCAAGCTCGGCACAACCATTGGCTCCACCACCAGCTCCTATAGCGGGTTCGACGCGCGTACCACCTCACCTGACGGGCGCAGCAGGCGCGTGCGTACGAACGCCTTCGGCGAGACCACCCGCATCGAAGAGATGGCTGGTACAGGAGCATCGGTCTATGCCACCACGACCCACAGCATCGGCACCGCCGGGACCCTGAACTCCATCACCGACGATGCTGGAAACACCACCACCTACGGGTACGACAACCTCGGTCGGCGGACCAGCACCGACGACCCTGACGCTGGCACCTCTTCGAGCACCTACGACAACGACGGCAACACCGAGACCGCAACCGACGCAACCGGAGCAATCACCCGAACCGCATTTGACGTCCTCGGCCGACCCACCCACCGCTATGCCGGATCCAGCACCGCAGACCCGCTGCTGGCCAGCTGGACCTACTGGACCAGCACCGACACGCCAGCCACCAACAAGGGCCTGGCTAAATCGACGACCAGCTACGACGACACCGGCAACGGCTACGTATCGAGCATCGACGCGTACGACGCGCTCGGACGACCCACCGCAACCTCGGTGACGGTCCCGGCCAGCGCTGGAACCGGGCTTGCCGGCACCTATACCAGTACCGCCAGCTATGACGCGGCCGGCAACGTCCTCACCGCTGGCCTGCCAGCAGTCGCCGACCTCCCCGCTGAGACCATCACCCACGGCTACACCCCCCTCGGGCTCCCCTCGACAACATCGGGAACCACCACCACCGCCACCCCCCCAACCTCAGTACCGCCTGGCTGGAGCACCCAGTACGTCGCTGCCACCTCCTATGACAATGCCGGCCGCCTCGTCTCGGAGACGTCCGGCAGCGCCCCGAGCCATATCCAACGCACCTGGACCTACGGCGACCCCTCCGGCCGGGTCAGCGAAACCGCAACCGGGGTCCTCGGCGGTGCCACCATCGCCCGCGACAAGCTCAAGTACACCAAGGACGGCCTCGTGGCGTCCGTACAAGACGACCTCGCTGGTCAAAACCAGTGCTTCACCTACGACTCACAAGCCAGGCTCAGCGCAGCCTGGACCAGCGATACATGCGGAAGTACCGACTACAGCACCTGGTCCCACACCACCGCTGACTCGACCGTCGGCCCAAACCCCTACAAGCAGACCTTCACGTACGACAAGGCGCACAACCTCACCTCGATCACCAACGGCACAACGACCCCAGTCACCACCACCTACTCCCCGAACGGAGAAGACCCGTCCGGCCAGGTCCTGCCCCACGCAGTCGGCGCAGTCTCCACACCCGGTCAAACCACCGAGACGATCGAATACGACGAGGGCGGATCGGTAACCGAACGCACAATAGGCAGCGCTACCACAACCTACGACTGGAACCACAGCCGCAAGCTCTCAGCCGCAACCACCCCCGATGGCACCACCAGCTTCGTCTATGACGCCGACGGCAACCGAATCCTGCGCACTGAGCCCAACGGCACCACCACCCTCTACCTCGGGGGCCACGAACTCACCCGCCAACCCGATGGCACCACCACCGCCCAGCGCTACTACGCCAACGCCGTCCGCACCGTCAACGGCCTAACTTGGCTCCTAGGCGACCGTCAAGGATCGGCTGAGATAGCCGTCAACGCAACAACGCCAACGACAGTAGCCCGGCAGCGCTACCTCCCCTACGGCGCACCCCGAGGCCCCGGCCATCAGCTCCCGACCGAACGAGACTTCCTAGGAAAGACCAAAGACGACACCACCGGGCTCGTCCTCCTGGGCGCCCGCTACTACGACCCAGGGCTCGCCCGGTTCGTCTCAACGGACCCCCTCGCCGACCTCGGAAACCCGCAAACCCTCAATGCTTACGGCTATGCAGGAAACAACCCAACGACAAATGCGGATCCGACCGGGCTATTCTTCGGAAGCCTCATCAAAAACATGCTCGCGAGCGCATCCAATCTAATTAAGAAAGTCAAGAAACAGGCTCAAAAAAGGTCTGCTGCAGCGCTGGGTAAACAAATACTGGTATCTCTTCCGGGTGTAACCAGCGCACCGAGCTTAGCCGAACGAGCACTCACCAAACTCAAAGAAATTTCCGAGACACCAATCCCCTTCACGGACGGCTGGTCCGCAACTCGCCCTGGGGGAGGGACAACGATTGGCGATGTTGCTGAAGCGGGTGTCGAAGCGGCTCCCGGAGTGGTCAAAGAACTATCTGGCTGGAATGACCTAGTCGATTGCAGCAACGGTTCGGTCGGCGGTTGCCTTTGGACTGTTGTCGCTTTTGCGAGCGTGATTCCCCCCGTTGGTGTCCTTGGCAAGGCGGGGAATGCAACAAAAGCGGCCAAAGCCGCGGGCGCTTCCAGAGCTGCGCGGTCTGGCAAAGCGGCAACACCCGCAGGCAAGGCTGCAAAAGGCTTGAAGGCTTCCAAAGCCCCACAATCGATAGCTAGAGCGGAGAGCGCAGCCGACTTTGCACGTATGACTCGGCAGCTCCAGTTCGACGAGGCCGCGTCCGTATTCAATCGGTCGGGCGGGCTTCAGTCATCGGTCATCAATAGATCCTCGCCGATCATTCGTGGCCCGCAGATCGGCAACCAGCAGGTGGTCAAGTCACTAACTGCTGATGGAAGCAACATCGCCGACTGGGCGAAGTACACGACGCAATCATTCCAGAGCCCTTCCGGACCGTTCCAGGTGCACTTCTACCGGAACTCCGTCACCGGTGCCGTCAACTACGCGAACGACTACAAGGTCGTCTTCAACGGGCCCCGTTAGCGATGCGTGTCGTCTGCGTTGATCTGCGGAACCCCGTTACAGGCGAGACCGATGCTGCGAGTCCGTGGCTGACACTGGACCATGAGTATGACGTCCTGGAGGTCTATGCGTACCCCGGCTCGCGCGTCGAGCTTCGATTGAAGTCCGACGACGAGTCGACTCCGGCGCTGTTCGACTCGGCCATGTTCATGGCTGTAGATAGCCAAGTCCCGAAATCCTGGGAAGCGAAAATCGAGGACGGCGGAGTCCTTCGTCTCGGTCCTGTCGCATGGATGAGTCCGGGATTCTGGGAGGCGTTTTTCGATCGGGAGCCCGCCGCCGTCGACGCCTACGACCGTGAGGTGCGTCGTGCACAGTGATGCCCACTGGCTCGTTGACTGGCTCGTGGGACTCTTGCTCGCGATCATCCTTGGTCTCGCTGCTCCGCAGGCGTTCGTTCAGTCCGCTGCCGCCGCGGCGCCGCCGAGCATTTCTTCCTACACGTCTACCCCTTCCAGCGACGACTACCGACCTGATTCCGCCCGTCCGCCGCCCGTCGAGGCGGACATCTACACGTACGACACCATCACCAATTTCGTCGGCCCGGTCGAGGAACGCGGCCGGGTTCAGCGCGCCTTCTTGGGCCTGGGGGTGGTCAGTGTTGCCCCAAGTATTTCGGCCGCTCGGGGAGCTACAGGTTCTGCGGATGAGCTGTTGTCGAATGTGAACGTCTCTGGCCCGTATCGGCGGCCGTCGACGGGGACGACGCCTTCGCAGAGGGCGTCGGTGCAGGCCAGGCGTGTCACACGTGTGGTGCGGCCGATGATGTGATGCGGGCGGATCACTATGACCCGTACTTCGAGCGGTACCTGCGGGGCGACACGACCTACGCGGGTGCGCTCGACAATGCGGCGGTCGGCCCGCAGTGCATGGTGTGTTCGGCTCGCCAGGGAGCTTCGTACTCACAGGTGAGCCGGACGTTCAACCGGTCGCTCTACAACATGTTCCGATGGATGTCGGGAGGCATGTGACGATGTCGACCGACGACGTGAGGTCGCTATTGGTGGTCGGGCGCGAGGCCCGTCTCGCCGGTGACGTCGATCGAGCGGTCGCAATGTTCGACCGGGCGCTTGAGCAGGCGCGCGCAGCCGATGACCGCCAGGGCGAGTTGGCTGCTCTGCTCCAGATCGGGGGTGTCTCCCTCGACGTCGACGATCCGGGGGCGGCCCGAGCGCACTTCCACGATGCGCTGCTCCGCGCCCGCACGACAGGCGATCCGCTCGGCGAGGCGGACGCTCTCGTCGGGCTGGCCCAGGTCGCCGAGGCTGCAGGCGAACCGAGTGCTGGTGAACATCTCGAGGCGGCTGTCGTCGCTTACGGCTCAGCTGGTGAGCTGCGCGGCGAGGCAAGGGCGCGTCTCCGTCTGGCTCGGTTGTCTTCCGGAGACGCCGCCTTCGCTCATCTCGATCGAGCGGTCGATCTGTTCATGCAGTGCGGCGATCGTCGTGGCGAGGCGGATGCGTTGTTGGCGATGGGTGAGAGCTGTCTCGCCGAGGGGGATCTCCTCTCAGCGGATGGCGCCTTGCGGACTGCAGAGTCGATCTTCCACGAGCTGGGTGAGACCGATGCGGCTGGGAAGGCGGCGGCACTGCTGGAGCGTGTGGCGAGATGGCCGAACTGACCCGACTCGATCAATGGCACCGCGATCAGGAGGCTGTGTGCGATCGGTTCCAGGTCGAGTGGGAGGAGGCGCCGCCTAGCCTGAAGGTCGGTGTGGCCCTCAACGTCCGTTCTGGCTTGGTGCCATTGAACGGGCTTCGTCACCCTCCCCAAGTAGACACGACGGGCTGGTTCCTGTGGGCCGGTGAGGAGCTCTCCGAGGACCCTGACTTCTTCGTGCCGGTTCATGTCCAGCACCTGGGCGAGTGGTGCCCTGCGGCCATTCCCTATCTCGGTCTTCCACCCGGCTGGCGGTTCCTGGTCGCTCCCGACCACGAGGATGTCTGGTTCGACAAGTCGCTGCTCGACGTCTGATCAGCTGGCGCTGCGGGCGACTGGTTTGGAGGCGCTACGCGTCTGAGCGGGGGGGAGTGCCGCTGACCTGGAGAGACGCCCAAGAAGCAACGACGAGCGGCGCTTCACCTCCTTGTCGAACCGGGTCCAGAACGTCTCGTCTTCGCTGCCGCCGATGTCAATGCCCTGGATCTCCCGGCCGCCCTCTGCGGTGATGTCCGTGGCGATGACCACGGCTCGCTACACGACCTGGACAAGGGCATCGTCGCGGACGTCGCCCCAGATGATAGACGAGATCGGCGCGGCGCGGTGTCAAGCCAGGCTCCCTGGTGCGAAGGGTACGGGCAATGTCCGCGTTCGAGCGCAGCACGCGCAACCCGTCGGAGGCGGTCATCCAGCGAACGTCGACTTCCTCAACTGCTCCCTGTGTCCGTGAATTGGGCACGGGCCCCGATCAATTCAACGAGCTGGTCACGAAGCTCCACGGTGCTTTCCTCCGGTTCATCGAGTTCCAAGGCCTCGAGAGCGGAGAGGTGGTCCTGGTAGGTGCGTTCGACCGCCAGGTGATCTCCCTCAGCATGGTGTGCCCGCATCAGCTGTTCGGTCATCTCGGTGTGCGCTCGGAAAACGGTGAGGAATGCGTTGGCGACCTCGACCGCCTCATCTGGTCGTCCGAGGGCTAGTTGGAGATCGACGAGCGCGCTCGCGACGTTGGCGATCTTGCGCTCCCAGGTGCTCTGGAGGCTATCGATGTCGACCCAGCGGTAGCTCTGCTGGTCCGCGCTGCGGTAGGTGAAGGGCATGCCGTTCACCAGGTCGAGCGCTCCTTGGAGGGTGATGACCGCGTCGCAGGGTTCCTGGGTCTTGGCGTATGCGGCGCGCCTGTCGAAGAGGTCTGCATCGGTCACCACTGCTGGTCCGACGGTGTAGATGCCGTCGGACGCCTGTGGCAGGTGCTGGGCGCCGAGGGCTGCTCGACACTCCGAGACGATGTTGGCCAGGCGTTTGCGTCGGTTGGCGTTGTTGGTCCCGTTCCAGACGGCGTCGATGACTGGCTCGGGTGCGGTGCTGCCGTGCAACGCTATGTAGGCGACGACTGCGGTGTGCTTGCCCGGAAGAGGCCGGTTTCCGCCGATGACGCTGATGTCGCCGAGCAGGTGGACGAGCACGTCGTAGTCGGGGTCCTCATACGGCTCGATCGATCGCAATGACCCTGACCGGGGGGACGAGCGGTTCGAGTCTGGATCCATTGCATCAGTGAATGTGAGCTGCTCGACGTCCGGAAGCTCGTCGTCCTCGGTGGCCAATGCGGCGAGGGCTTCGGTCGCTTCGGTCGACAGCGACTGGGCACGGCATTCGAGCCCGATCGATGGAATGGCAACGGACTCAGCTTCGCAGCGAAGTTCGGTGCCGAGTGCCAGCTCAGAGCCAGAAAGCACGACGGCAACGCCGCTGCCGGCCAGATGGAGTGCTTCGAGCGCGGTCGGATCGTCGGGGGCTGTCCCGAAGACGACGAGGGGCGAAAATGCGGCGTGATCGCTGCCCGCCCCCCGTGCTGCGAACGTGCTCGCCCAACGATTGGCATCCAGCAGGTCCCGAATCTCGCTTGTGCGGGCGCCGAGGTCGGCTAAGACATGACTCCAGTCGTCGAAGCGGTCGACCCGGTCGTACTGCTCGAGTTCCTCGGGGAGGTCCAGCCCGACCAAGCGGACGGCAAGGTCCGATGTCATGGTGGACGAGGCGAGTTCGGTGACCCATGAGCGGAGAACACCATCGACGGCATCCTCGTCTCCGGTGAATGTGACCAGCCCTTCGACTTCGAGGTCCAGGTAGATCTGGCCATCCTCGTCGGACGCCCCGAGGCTGACGAGCAGCGGTGTCGCGTGGCAGTCGGGCCCGAGCTCTGGGGTCGTCGTCAGGTTGTCGTTGAGCCAGGCAGATCCCGATGCCTCGGCTCGCCAGCCCGGGGGG
>RCMY010003413.1_pt1 | contig 14068 bp, 14 predicted proteins | sample 2041341 | NCBI WGS metagenome assembly RCMY01 (sample SAMN09708234, study PRJNA481090) | Marine sediment metagenome, whole genome shotgun sequencing project.
AGTGATTCAAAAGGAAACGGACGCTTTGCTGGCGGGATTGCCGGGGTTGGCAACGGTTGGGTCGACGGCACCGTTTGTGGGCCTGTTCGGTACGGTTTGGGGCATCATGGTCGCGTTCATCGAGATCGGGCAAAGCCAATCAACGAGCCTTGCTGTGGTGGCTCCGGGCATCGCAGAGGCGCTTTTGGCGACGGGGCTTGGGTTGGCGGCGGCAATTCCAGCGGTGATATTTTACAACAAGCTGTCGACGGATGCGGACAAGATCGTTGGCGGTTACGAGGCCTTTGCGGATGAGTTCGCGACGATTTTGAGCCGCCAGATGGACGCGTCTTAGGATGGCGGCCGGTGTGCTTGAAAAGGGGGGCGGCTCGCGCAGGCGGGGGCGGCGGTCTCGGGCAAAGCCGATGGCCGAGATCAATGTGACTCCGTTTGTCGATGTGATGATGGTGTTGCTCATTATCTTTATGGTGGCAGCGCCTTTGCAGGTTGTCGGCGTGCCGATAGAGTTGCCGCGCACTGCCGCGCAGTCCCTGCCCACTGAACAAGAGACGCCGTTGACGATCACGTTGACGGCGGATGGTGTTGTGATGATCCAGACCACTGAAGTGACGGACGGCGATATTATCGGGCGGTTGCAGGCAATATTGGTCGAGCGCGCGTCGGATCGGGTGTTTTTGCGTGCTGATAGTGCGGTCCCGTATGGGCGCGTGGCGACGGTGATGGGGGCGATGAATGCTGCTGGGATCACCAATATCGGCCTAGTGACCGATGATGGCGGTCCGCGCCTGAACGGTCAGGGCGGGTGAGGGCGCGATGCGCACTGGCTGGTATATCTCGGTTGCAGGGCACGGAGCGCTTATTGTGGTCGTGCTGTTCGGCGGCCTGTTCGCCCGCGATCGGATCCCGGAGGTCACAGTGAGCGAGGTGACAGTGCTGAGCGAAGCAGAATACGCAGCCTTGTTGCCTCCGACCACTGCGCCAGAAGTGGCGACAGATGCGCCTGAGGTGGCGCCTCCGGTCGAGGATGAGGCGCCAGATGCGCCTGCCGAAGACACCGCGCCTGAAGTGAGCGAACCTGAACCGGTGGAAAAGCCTGAGACGCCCGAAAATCCTGAATTGACGATCCCTCAGCCGATCCCGGACGCCGTGGTCGAGGATGAAGCCCCGATCATCGCCACACCTCCGACGGACATTGATGGCTCGTCGCCGATTATTGACGGGACGCCGCAGCCTGCACCTCGGGTGGCTCCGACGCCGTCGATTGCGCCGCCGCCATTGGCAGAGGTCGCGCCAGAGCGTGTGGACGAGGTTGCACCCGATCCTGAGGCGCCGCCGGAAGACGTCGTGGAAGATGTTGAGCCGGCTGCACCGCAAGAGGCGAGCGACCGGATTGTGACAGAAGCAGAAGAGACACGCGAGACAGCGCCCGCAAGTTCGATGCGGCCTCGGACACGGCCCGCGCGCCCTGTTCAACAGGCAGAGACGCCGCCGACGCCTACGCCCGCGCCGTCCACGAATGATGCGGTTTCGGCGGCCGTCGCCGAGGCGAACGAGACGCCCGCGCCGAGCGTGCCAACGGGTCCTCCATTGACGGGCGGTGAAACGGATGCATTCAAGATTGCGGTAGGTGCTTGTTGGGTCGTCGACCCCGGTGCGCGATCTTTCGGTGTGCGTGTGACGGTGGCCTTCTCGCTGGATCAGCAGGGAAAGCCTGTTGGAGAAGTGCGCCAGATCAGCGCCGAAGGCGGGGATACCACCACGCAACTCGCGGCATATGATGCCGCCAGGCGAGCGGTTCTTCGCTGCGGTCGTAATGGATTTCCGTTGCCTGTAGAAAAATACAGTCAATGGCGCGATATCGAAATGACGTTCAACCCCGAAGGGATTCAGGTTCGATGAAGGTTCTAAGTTTATTGGTGCTTGGCTTGGTTATGGTTTTTGCGACACATGCTGTTGCGCAAGAGCGCTCCGGGCCGTTGCGAATCGAAATTACTGACGGCGTGATCGAGCCGGTGCCGATCGCGGTGGCTCCGTTTTTGTCCGAGAACGTGGCGGCGACGGATTTCGCGCGCCAGATCACGGCTGTGGTGGCCTCGGATTTGGTCGGCACCGGGTTGTTTCGAGATGTGCCGAAGGATGCCTATATCAGTCAGGTCAACGATTTTAACGGGCCGGTCACCTATCCTGACTGGCAGGCAATCAACGTCGAGGCATTGGTCACGGGGGCGGTGACACTGACGAGCGACAACCGGTTGGTGGTGAAGTTCCGGCTGTTCGATATCTTTACGGGCGCGCCTTTGGGTGAGGGTTTACAGTTCGCGGGAGGCACAGACAGTTGGCGACGCGTGGCCCATAAAGTGGCCGATCAGGTCTATGCGCGGATCACTGGCGAAAGCGGGTATTTTGATAGCCGTGTAGTGTATGTCGAGGAAACCGGCCCGAAGAATGCGCGCGCCAAGCGGTTGGCGATCATGGATTACGACGGGGCCAATATTCAGTTTCTGACAGATGCGTCGTCGATTGTTCTGGCGCCTCGGTTTTCGCCCACCGGCGACCGGGTGCTGTTCACAAGCTACGAATCCGGGTTTCCACAGATTTACGAATTGGCCGTTGGTTCAGTGACGAAAAGGCCGTTGCAAGTGGATGTGGCGGCGATGACTTTTGCGCCGCGTTATGCTCCGGATGGGCAGACGGTGCTTTATTCGCGCGCCGAGGGCGGCAACACCGACATCTATCGGCTGAATCTTGCCAGCGGGCAGAGGAGCCGTTTGACCAGCGCGCCGTCGATTGAGACCGCGCCGTCGTTTTCGCCGGATGGCAGCCAGATCGTGTTTGAAAGCGACCGGTCCGGTAATCAGCAACTTTATGTGATGTCGGCAAGTGGCGGCGAGGCGACGCGGATTAGTTTCGGGCAGGGGCGATACGGGACGCCTGTCTGGTCGCCGCGCGGCGATTTCATTGCGTTTACCAAGCAAAACGCGGGTCGGTTTCATATTGGCGTGATGCGCGTGGATGGCTCGCAAGAGCGCTTATTGACGGCGTCGTTTCTTGATGAGGGGCCGACCTGGGCGCCGAACGGTCGCGTTTTGATGTTTACGCGCGAAAGTGCTGGCGCGAACGGCGAACCCGCGTTGTTCTCGGTCGACATCTCGGGGCGTAATTTGAAGCGACTGGCGATGCCGACGGCGGCGTCGGATCCGGCGTGGTCGCCGCTTCTACCGTGAGCCGTTTCAATCCCTTTCGAGCCGTGGTATTTTGAGCGTGAGCAGACAAATAAAAAACCAAACAGGTGACAAAATGACATTTCTGAAGATGGCAATTGCGACCGCGGCGCTTGTGGCGCTGGGCGCGTGTACAAACGCTGATCGGTTCGGGCCCGGAAGCGGCGCTGCGGGCGGTGTTGGCGCAAACGGCGGCGTGGCGGGCAGCGTCAGTGATCCGACCTCCCCGGCGTATTTCAACGAGACAATCGGTGATCGAATTCTCTTTGCGGTGGACCAGTCGACACTTGGGTCCGAGGCCATGGCGGTGCTGAACCAGCAAGCTGTGTGGCTAACGCAGAATGGAGCATATCGTGCGTTGATCGAAGGTCACGCCGACGAGCAGGGCACGCGGGATTATAACCTTGCCTTGGGCGCGCGTCGTGCGAGTGCGGTTCAGAACTATCTGATTTCACGCGGTGTGGCACCGGGCCGGTTGCAGACGATTTCGTACGGCAAAGAGCGTCCGCTGGAGATTTGTTCGGATGAAAGCTGTTATAGCCAGAACCGTCGCGCTGTGACGGTGATCACGGCTGGCGCAGGCGTTTAACAAATCGGAGCTTTGCCATGCGGTGGGTTTTTATAGCTGCTTTGCTTGTGGTTGCCGCGCCTGCGGTAGCGCAAGATCGCGCGAAGACATTGGCCGACATCCGGCAGGAACTGTCGGTTCTGTACGTCGAAATCCAGAAACTGCGGCGTGAGCTGTCGACGACCGGGGGGGTGAATTCCAACTTGTCGGGGACCAACGCGTTGCAACGGGTCGACGCTATGGAAGCCGAATTGCAGCGGTTGACGGCGGCTAATGAGGCTTTGACCAATCGCGTGGCCCGCGTAGTGTCGGACGGCACGAACCGGATCGGTGATCTGGAGTTTCGTCTGTGCGAGTTGGAAAGCGGCTGCGACATCGGAAGCCTTGGCGACACGCCGACTTTGGGCGGAGGCGCATTGCCTGCGCCGGTGGCGGTGGTGCCGGTCGCTCCGGTCGATACCGGGACGGACGGTGTTGAGTTGGCGGTGGCCGAGCGCGAGGATTTCGAGCGCGCCAAGGCGACTTTTGACGGCGGAAATTACGAGGCTGCGGCAGAGCAATTGCAGCGGTTCACCGACACTTATCAGGGTGGTCCGTTGACCGGTCTGGCGCATCTGATGCGGGGCGAGGCATTGCAGAACCTTGGGCTGACGTCTTCGGCGGCGCGGGCATATCTGGAGAGCTATTCCGGAACCCCGAACGGGCAAACCTCACCGACGGCATTGTTGAAGTTGGGCGTTGCCTTGGATGGTTTGGGGCAGACGTCTGAGGCCTGTATTACGCTGGGCGAAGTGACGCTTAAGTTCCCACAAAGCGAAGCCTCGATTGAGGCACAAGCGGCGCGGGCATCGATGGGCTGCGTATGAGCGACGACGACGTTCCGGACGAGATTTTCCGGCATTTCGCTGGGTCCGCTTTCACCATAAAAAAACCAAAGAAACTGGCTGTTGCCGCGTCTGGCGGCGGCGACTCGATGGCTTGCCTTGACTTGTTGATCTGGCAAGGCCGCGAGATGGGTATTCCTGTTGAAGCGGTGACGGTGGATCATGGGCTGCGGGATGAAGCCGCCGATGAGATCGCTTTGGTGGCGGCATATTGCGGCGCGCGGGATGTGCGGCATTCGGTGGTGACTTGGGCTTGGGACGGGACCCGGAATTTGCAGGCATCGGCGCGGGCGGCGCGATATGGACTAATCGGGGCGTGGGCGACGGAACGGGGCGTGGATTGCGTTGCGCTTGGGCATACACAGGACGACGTGGCCGAGACGTTTTTGATGCGGTTGGCGCGCCAAGCCGGGGTTGATGGGCTGGCTGCGATGGAGCATCGCTTTGAGCGTGATGGCGTCGCGTGGACACGGCCATTGCTGAACTTTGGGCGGGCAGATTTACGAAGTTATCTGAGGCGGCATGCGGTTGCTTGGGCAGAGGATGCGTCCAACGAGGATGCAAAATTCGAGCGGGTAAAGGCGCGTCAGGTGCTTCGGGAATTGGAGCCTTTGGGGATCGACGCAGATACGTTGGCCAGCGTCGCAGAAAACCTGTGGATCGCGAAAACGACCTTGAATGAGGTGCTTCGGGAGGCTGTTTACAGATACGTGAACGAAGATCGTGGCGACCTTATTTTACCAAGCGAGCTTCCCGATAAAAACCGCCAAATCCCGAATGAGATTATCGAGCGGATGCGTCGCGCCGCGATCCGCTGGGTGGGGGGCGCGGACTATAGTCCTCGTTCTGATGCAATGATCGAATTGGATATTGGACTGCGAGAAAACAGCGCTCATACCCTCGGCGGGTGCATTCTCACCAAGACCGATGGAAAGAAACCCCACGATCGTCGATACCGAATCACGCGTGAATACAATGCGGTAAAGGATGCGGTATCGTGTACGGATGCGCTTTGGGACGGTCGGTGGGCGCTTATGGGACCACATGACGCAGATTTGCAGGTTCGCGCGTTGGGTAAGGCCGTGAATGACTGCCCCGACTGGCGCGAAACAGGGCTTCCACGCCAGTCTTTGCTGGCCTCTCCGGCGGTTTGGCGTGGTGATGCACTGGTCGCCGCTCCGATTGCGGGCTTTGAGAATGGCTGGGAGGCGTCGGCAACAGGGCGCGGAAGTTTCGCTCAATTCCTCTTATCCCGTTGAAGATCTGCGATTGGTGGCTATTTAATAGTCCAGTCGGAGGGGTGGCCGTTTCTGCCCCAAGAATTTCCCAAAGGAGCGTCCTTTGAACAACGCGCGTAGTATCGCCTTTTGGCTGGTTTTGTTCCTGCTGATTTTGGCCCTGTTCAACCTGATTTCAGGTGGGCAGACAAACACCACATCTACAACAGTCAGCTATTCGGATTTCGTTGAGCGTGTCGAAGGCGGAGACGTCTCGAATGCGACCATTGATGGCGAACGGATTATATTCCGCAGCTCGGATGGCCGCGATTATGTGACGATCCAGCCTGAAGGCGCAGGGGCGACCAATTTGTTGGTCGAAAACCAAGTAACGTTCCGCGCCGAGCCGCAGGAGCAATCGGGCCTTGTCACGATCCTTATGACTTTCCTGCCGTTCTTGTTGCTGATCGGTGTTTGGATTTACTTCATGAATCGAATGCAGGGTGGTGGCCGTGGTGGAGCGATGGGCTTTGGCAAGTCGCGCGCGAAGCTTCTGACTGAAAAGCATGGGCGCGTCACGTTTGATGATGTGGCCGGTATCGATGAAGCCAAAGAAGAGCTGGAAGAGATCGTCGAATTCCTGCGCAACCCGCAGAAGTTCTCGCGTCTTGGTGGCAAGATCCCGAAAGGCGCCTTGCTTGTGGGCCCTCCGGGTACGGGTAAAACGCTTCTAGCGCGCGCGATCGCGGGCGAGGCTGGTGTGCCGTTCTTCACCATTTCCGGTTCGGACTTTGTTGAGATGTTCGTCGGTGTCGGTGCATCGCGTGTACGTGACATGTTCGAGCAAGCCAAAAAGAACGCGCCTTGTATCGTCTTTATCGACGAGATCGACGCTGTTGGTCGCTCGCGTGGCGTAGGCTACGGTGGCGGCAACGACGAGCGCGAGCAGACGTTGAACCAGCTTCTTGTCGAGATGGACGGCTTTGAGGCCAACGAAGGCATCATCATCGTCGCGGCAACCAACCGTCCCGACGTGTTGGACCCGGCTTTGTTGCGTCCCGGCCGTTTCGACCGTCAGGTGCAGGTGCCGAACCCGGACATCAAGGGTCGTGAGAAAATTCTCGGCGTCCACGCCCGCAAGGTGCCGCTTGGTCCCGATGTTGATTTGCGGATCATCGCGCGGGGCACGCCCGGGTTCTCCGGTGCGGATTTGGCGAACCTTGTGAACGAAGCGGCCTTGATGGCGGCGCGGTACGGCCGTCGGTTCGTCATTATGGAAGATTTCGAGAACGCAAAGGACAAGGTCATGATGGGCCCAGAGCGCCGGTCGATGGTAATGACCGAGGACGAGAAGAAACTGACGGCCTATCACGAAGCAGGTCACGCGATTGTTGGCCTGAACGTGCCGCAGCACGATCCGATCCACAAAGCGACGATCATACCTCGTGGACGGGCTTTGGGTCTTGTGCTGTCGCTTCCTGAGCGCGACCAACTTTCAGTAAGCTACACCAAGTACACGTCCAAGATTGCCATGGCGATGGGCGGGCGTGTCGCCGAGGAATTGGTGTTCGGCAAAGAGAACGTCACTTCAGGTGCGTCGTCTGACATCCAGCAAGTCACGCGGATTGCCCGCGCAATGGTTACGCAATTTGGCTACGCTGAGGAGCTTGGCTATGTCGATTACGCCAACGAGCAACAATCGCATCTCGGTCCTTATGGCGGTGGGACGAACCACTCCAGTGACACGCAGAAGGCCATTGATGACAAGGTGAGGGGGCTCGCAGACGAGGGCTATGACACTGCCAAGCGCATTCTGACAGAAAAGCGCGACGACCTCGAACGTCTTGCGCAAGGGTTGTTGGAGTACGAAACACTGACCGGCGACGAGATCGCGCGTGTGATCGCGGGCGAGACACTTAATCGGGGTGACGACGACGACGACAAGCCCTCGGATACTGGTGATTCGACTTCTGTGACGGCGATCCCGAAGACTAAACCGAAGCCCAAGTCATCGGATGATGATGGCGGGATGGAGCCAGAGCCGTCCACTTAAACTAACCCGAATGACGTTGAAGCAATGCCCCGCCTTTGTGCGGGGCATTGTGTTTTCGGCCCCCGGCATCAATCATGGCGGGAACGGGATGTTTCAGGAAAAGAACCGAGAATGTTGTCACAGATTGCCGATATCGCGGACCTGATTGCCGCCGCTGCTATCATCGTTTCGCTCTTATTTGTGGCCTATGAGGTGCGGCTGAACCGCAAGCAGGCGGAGCTTACGAACTGGCGCGAAACACTTGTGATGATGGTTGAGTTTAAGGCGCGCACCAACGATCTGGCGTTTGCCGATTTGGTGGTGCGGGGGCACGCCGATTTTGATGCGCTGACACCGGCGGAGCAACTGAGTTTTGGGATGTATCTGGAGCAGGGCGTGCATACGATTGGCAACTTTCTAAAGCACAATGACTCGCTGCCGCGGAAGTTGATGGGGTTGGATTTGGCGATTGCGAATTCGTTTTCGGATTTGTTGAGCACCCCAGGTGGATCGCAATGGTGGCGCAATGCGCACAATCAGGGTCGTTTTATGTTCGAAACCTATAGCGTGATCGACGCAATGCTGGCCAAACGAGTGGAGAACGGCGGGAACCCGGTAATGAAGGCGGGCGATCTCTGATGCCCGCTTTGGTGCCGACGAATTGCGTCGGCCATATCACGTGGCTGGGTTGCGTGTCAGACCGCGCGACGTCGCTTTTGTCAGAGGCGCGGGACGAGGTTTTCGCGACGTTCGCGGGCGTGGCGGACGAAGATCATGCGGGAATGACGCGCGCGTCGTGTTCGCGGGTTGCGTCACAGTATCCAAAGGGCACGGAAATCCGAAACACGCGGCAGTTTTCGATTGTCTCGGCCGAAGAGCTTGCGGCGACCGCAAAAGCGATGGGGACAAAGCGCTGGACCCGGCTTGGATAGGCGCGTCCATCGTCGTGTCGGGCATTCCGGATTTCACGTTTGTGCCGCCCTCGTCGCGGCTTCAGACGGAAACAGGCACGACGTTGACCATCGATATGGAAAACCGACCCTGCCATCTGCCCGTGAAAGTGATCGACGCCCACATCCCAGAGGCGGGGCGCGCGTTCAAAACGGCATCCAAGGGAAAACGCGGCGTGACGGCCTGGGTCGAGCGCGAGGGTCTGCTGCGCGTTGGGGATTCCATCCGGCTACATGTGCCTGAGCAACGTGGTTGGACGGGGCCGCGATGACGCCCTAAAGCTCAGAAAGTTTCCGATTGACCCAGTCGGATGCACGGCTTGGACGCATGCGACGCCGGAAATGTCGAAATTGACGCTTTCAGAAAGCCGCTTGGGGACTATAGCGGAGAGAACGCTGAAGGACGGCACTCTGAAAGGGACATCCGGGTATGGCATATAAGACTGACATCGAGATCGCGCGCGAAGCCAACAAGAAGCCAATCATGGAGATTGGCGCGAAACTTGGCATCGGTTCTGAAAGCCTGATCCCTTACGGCCACGACAAGGCGAAGGTCTCCCAGGAGTTTATTTCCAACCTTGGCGACAAGCCAAATGGCAAGTTGGTGCTGGTGACAGCGATCAACCCGACTCCCGCGGGCGAAGGCAAGACGACGACGACTGTCGGACTGGGTGACGGTTTGAACCGTATCGGCAAGAAAACAGCCGTTTGTATCCGTGAGGCGTCCTTAGGGCCTAACTTTGGAATGAAGGGCGGCGCGGCCGGTGGCGGTTACGCGCAGATCGTGCCGATGGAGGACATGAACCTCCACTTCACAGGCGATTTCCATGCGATTACTTCGGCGCACAACCTCTTGTCGGCGATGATCGACAACCACATTTACTGGGGCAATTCGCTTGAGATCGACGAACGCCGGGTGACTTGGAAACGCGTTCTCGACATGAACGACCGCGCGCTTCGCGACATTGTGACATCGCTTGGTGGAGTGGCGAACGGTTTCCCGCGTCAAACCGGTTTTGACATTACGGTGGCCTCGGAAGTGATGGCGATCCTGTGCCTTGCCAACGATTTGAAGGATCTCGAAAAGCGCCTTGGCGATATGATCGTAGCCTCTCGCCGCGATCGGTCACCGATTTATGCGCGCGATATCAAGGCCGACGGCGCGATGACAGTATTGTTGAAAGACGCGATGCAACCAAACCTTGTGCAGACGTTGGAAAACAACCCGGCGTTCGTGCATGGCGGCCCGTTCGCGAACATCGCACATGGCTGTAACTCGGTGATTGCGACGAAGACGGCGTTGAAGCTGGCGGATTTCGTTGTAACCGAAGCCGGGTTTGGCGCCGATCTGGGCGCTGAGAAGTTCATGAACATCAAGTGCCGCAAGGCCGGTCTTGCACCCGATTGTGTGGTGCTGGTTGCGACTGTTCGGGCGATGAAGATGAACGGAGGCGTGGCAAAGGCTGATCTGGGTCTCGAAAATGTCGACGCTGTAAATGAAGGCTGCGCGAACCTTGGCCGTCACATCGGCAACCTGAAGTCATTTGGCGTGCCAGTTGTCGTCGCGATCAACCACTTTGTAACCGACACCGACGCCGAAGTGCAGGCGGTCAAGGATTACGTGGCCACGCAAGGGTCGGAGGCGATCCTGTCGCGCCATTGGGAGCTTGGGTCCGAGGGCTCTGAGCCACTTGCGCGTCGTGTCGCCGAAATAGCGGAAAGTGGTGCGAGCCAATTTGCCCCGCTTTATAAGGATGAACTGTCGCTGTTTGAGAAAATAGAGACGGTGGCCAAGCGGATTTATCACGCGGACGATGTGATTGCCGACAAGAAAATCCGCGACCAGTTAAAGACATGGGAAGCGGCTGGCTACGGTCATTTACCGGTTTGCATGGCGAAGACGCAGTATAGCTTTACCACCGATCCATCCGTGCGCGGCGCGCCTACGGGTCATAGCGTGCCGGTGCGCGAAGTGCGCTTGTCGGCCGGAGCTGGCTTTGTTGTCGTTGTCTGCGGTGAGATTATGACGATGCCGGGTCTGCCATCCAAGCCAGCATCCGAGACTATCCGGTTGAACGACGACGGCCAGATCGAAGGGTTGTTCTAGGCCGGGATGCATACTGCGGACGTTATATGGACGTGCGAGGGAGATTTCCCGTCCGGGGCCTATTCCCGTGCGCATGAGTGGCGGTTTGACGGCGGGGTTATCGTCCCCGCCGCGCCATCGCCGTCCATTGTCCTGCCGCCTTTGGGGCTGGCCGAGGCGGTCGATCCGGAGGAGGCCTTTATCGCTTCGATCTCGTCTTGCCATATGCTTTGGTTCCTCGATGTTGCCTGCAAAGCGGGTTGGAGCATTTCGGAGTATCGCGATACGGCGTCTGGCGCGCTAAGGCGGTCCGATGGCGTTGCTTGGATACCGCGTGTCGATTTGAATATTGCGGTGATTTTCGACGGAGTCGCGCCGGACGCGCAAGCACACATGGCGTTGCACGACGCCGCGCATCACACTTGTTTCATTGCGAATTCGGTAAAAACCGAAATCGTTGTTCACCTTGAGTAAGGACACTGCCATGACAGCTGCAATCATTGACGGAAAAGCCTTCGCGGCGAAAATTCGCGAAAAAGTCACGGCACATGTCGCTGTTTTAAAGGGCGAACACGGCATCACTCCGGGACTGGCTGTGGTACTGGTCGGCGACGATCCGGCAAGTCAGGTATACGTCCGTTCGAAGGGCAAGTTGACGGTCGAAGCTGGCATGAAGTCCGTTGAACATCGTCTTGAGGCGGACACGTCCGAGGCGATTTTGTTGTCACTAATCGATGATCTTAACAACGACCCAACAATCCACGGGATTTTGGTGCAGCTTCCGTTGCCAAAACATCTAGACGAAGATTTGGTGATCAATTCCATCGACCCGGCCAAGGACGTTGACGGGTTTCATATCTCGAATGTTGGGCTTTTGGGCACAGGGCAAAAGTCGATGGTGCCGTGCACGCCGCTTGGGTGTTTGATGATGCTGCGCGAACACCACGGTAGCCTGTCGGGGCTTGATGCAGTTGTCGTGGGGCGGTCGAACATTGTCGGCAAGCCGATGGCTCAGCTTTTGTTGGGTGATAGTTGCACGGTGACGATTGCGCACAGCCGGACGAAAAATCTGGCGGATGTTGTGCGGCGCGCGGACATTGTGATTGCAGCTGTCGGGCGGCCCGAGATGGTGCCGGGTGATTGGATCAAGCCGGGCGCGACGGTAATTGATGTGGGCATTAATCGCATTGATGCGGGATTAAAGGACGATGGGTCTCCGAAAACACGACTTGTCGGCGACGTAGATTTTGCTGGCGTGTCCGCCGTAGCGGGCGCAATCACACCGGTTCCGGGCGGCGTCGGGCCGATGACCATTGCTTGCCTTTTGGCCAATACGTTGACGGCTTGCTGTCGGGCCAATGGGGTGGCCGAGCCGGAGAGTTTGACCGCTTAACCTTGACCTGACGCGCTTATTGGGCTGCGATGGTTCGACCCAGCGGGAGACCAACATGGCGAAGGCCTATAAAGGCGAAACAATCGAAATTGGCTTTGAGATGAAGCGCTGCATTCATGCGCGCAATTGCTTTTTGAAGCTACCGCAAGTGTTTGATCCGGAAAAACGGCCATGGGTTGATCCGGAGGCCGCCCCCGCCGAAGAGATTGCGGCAATGGTTCGCACTTGTCCGTCTGGGGCGTTGACGTTTCGTAAGCTTGAGAGTGACGTGGGCGAGGCCGCGCCGGGGATCAACCGAATGTCGGTTCTGGAAAACGGGCCGAACGCATTTCACGGCAATCTAGTGGTCGCGGGCGAACCAATGACGCGGGCGACGTTGTGTCGTTGCGGGAAGACGAAGAACCCTCCGTTTTGCGATTATTCCCATGTTGATGCAGGGTTTGGCGCGACGGGAGAACCTGCCTCAAGCGGTAAGGATGCGCCCGGTGACGATGCTGGTGAGGCCTTGGAACTGGTCGGGCACGTGAACGGGCCGCTAGAGGCACGGGGCGCTTTGGAGATCACATCGGGGACAGGGCATCGGTTGCATCGCGGGAGTCATGCGTTTTTGTGCCGTTGTGGTCAGTCAAAGAACAAGCCGTTTTGTGATGGTAGTCACAAGACTGCGGGATTTGAAGTGCCCGGCAACTAAGCTGCACGTGGCACAGGGACGGCAAGGATTTTTCGCCCAGTTAGGAAGGCCGTGGCATTGTCGGCGAAGAGATCGCGCAAGATTGGGGTCGTCCAGCTAAGGCCGCCGGTGTAAGCGCCGAATGCGGGCAGGATCATCCGGGTTTGATCGACGAGAAAGCATCGCCGGGATGCGTGTCGCACGTGGGCCTTGGGGTGATAGTGGCCAGAGATTTCGCCGGTTTCGCAGGGAGTTGCCGCAATGTGGCGAAAGATCAGCGGGCCTTCGCGACATTCGGCCAAATACATGCCGCCAAGATCAAGTGGGCCCGGATCATGGTTGCCTTCAACCCAAAGCCAGCGCCGCCCAGCCTGAAGACGTTGCAGTGTGGCGATGTGGTTGGCGTCGAGAGAGGTCGCTGCCTCGCGGTCGTCGAAGCTGTCGCCAAGGCAGAGCACTGTGGTGACTTCGGTTTGATCTACGGCGGCGGCGAGGCGGGTCAGGGTCTCGGTCGTTTCGTACGGCGGCAGAAGCGCGCCACCGCGGCGCGCCATCCGCTCAGATTTCCCCAGATGCAAGTCAGAGACGATAAGCATTTTGCGCGCGGGCCAGAGCAGCGCGCCCGAAGGAAGGGGCTGCAAGGTTTCGCCGCGCAAAGTGATTGTGTCGTTCATGCTTCGTTCTTGTCCTGCTGCATTGCTGATTGCAAGGGCGTTTCTCGCAGTCAGTATGATGCCCGCCAAGTTGGTTTTTTGGGTTCGGGCAGAGAGGTGAGGCCCGCAGCGCTCATAAGGCGGTCGGCTTCTTCTTCCAAGAGCCGTTCGCGGCCTTCGCCGAATACTGGCACGCGTCCAGGTTCGAGGAACAACGGCGCGGCGAGCGGCGTGACTCGGTCAAGGACAAGGTGGTCGATGCGCCCCTTTGTGCGTTCGAGCATGTTTTCGATCCGTCCAAAATCGACCAAGCCCTTCATTGCTTCATCGCGGGTGATGTCCAGCATGATGTGATCTGGGTCATATTTTGTCAGAGTATCGTAGAGGATATCGG
>RCMY010008775.1_pt1 | contig 14066 bp, 8 predicted proteins | sample 2041341 | NCBI WGS metagenome assembly RCMY01 (sample SAMN09708234, study PRJNA481090) | Marine sediment metagenome, whole genome shotgun sequencing project.
CGTAAAAAAGAAAGTTTTGAAAGCTTGTTTAAAGAGGTTGACAAAAGGCAAATGTCAGAGCTACCAAAGTTTATTCAAAAAGAATCTTTGAAACTGGTGGTATGTACGTATGATGCCCTAAATAATCGAGCGAAGTTCTTTAAGTCATATAGTTCTGATCCAGATAATTACGCTTCTGTTAAATTAACGCAAGCTGTTCATGGCTCTTCGAATGCTCCGGTACAATATTTCGATTTTCCGGCAAGGTTTAAAGCAAAAAATAAAGAGGTTTTTTATGAGTTGTGGGATGGCGCTTTAGGCGGTTTCAATAATCCACTTTTAGCCGGAATCATTGAAGCCTTTAAATTAGAAGTCAAATTAGAAGATATTAGAATCGTTTCATTAGGTACCGGTAATAAATTAATGTCTATCAAAGCCAAAAATGATTTTTGGAATTGGAAACAAATTGCCATTAAAAAAAGACGAAAAAAGCTACATTTCAATGCACTAAAACCTCAAGCCAAGTTTTTTAAAGAAACCGTTTTAAACCAAGCAAAAACGATATTGTATCAACCGCCTGATACAGCAAATTATATTGCCATGATGTTTCTAAAAGCGGCCACTACAAAAACTGTAAATGAACAAATTATTCGATTGTCACCACTTATTCATATCGATTCAAATACGCCCGAAGAATTGATGCAATTGATGAATAAACTGTACGCTTTAGATATGGATATAACCAATGAAACCGAAATTCAATACCTTTTAGATTGTTTTTCCAAGTGGCAAGAAGGCCAAATTAGCAACCAACCACTTGAGTTTAAAGTGAAACGAAACAATGACATCGTTTTTATAAATGGTAATAAAAATTATAAAAATGGAATGGAGCAGTGGAAAAGTTGGGGGTTTTAAAAAAACTTAAGTAAAGCAATACGGCTATACAGTAATTACTATAAATGTTCTATAATGGCCTGCGTTATGTGCACTTTGCTTTGGTAAAAGCGAAGTAGCAAATATTACATTTTCTTTATTTTTTTGTACTATTAACTTTCTCTACAATGTTAATGGAACACTCTTTTTACGAAGCGACGATGGGAGAGGAGTGGAATGTGTGTGGAATGGAAATAAAATAACTTAATTTCTAATATTTACAGTTTTCCCTCAAAGGTATTCCTATAAAATTTACTATATTTAAACTCTCCCTTTTGTGTTAATAATAGTACTAAATTTTTTCCTTTTGGCTTATTAAAATGCCTCAATATTTATGGAATTAAAAGAAAGATTTAAAAAATGTTTAAACAGAATGAGCAAATCTAAAGGCACAAAACAAGATGATTTTCAATTTATTTCTGAAAAACCACAAGATGGTGATTTACTTTTTGGTCATAAAGAAATAGTAACTGCATTAGAAAAGGTAATTAAAAAAAGCCCTGAATCATTTACTATAGGTCTTTATGGAGATTGGGGTTCTGGTAAAAGCTCGATAGCTGAAACATTACAAAGTGATTTAGAAAAACAGAATATACCATTAATGATTTTCGATGTTTGGAAACATGAAGGAGATGCATTAAGAAGAACCTTCATTAGGGAAACCCATCATTTTTTCAAAAATCATAAAACATGGCAAAGTAAATACAAAGGAAAAGATGAATTATTAGATGACTTATCTAAAACTAAAAAAGGGATTACGAGAACTCCACTTTCTTTATTACAACTTATAAAAGGTGTTATAGTATTTCCGCTTTCAATTCTCGTATTAGGTATAATTGGTTGGCTGATTACTGATAAACTATTAGGTCTAGATTATTTTCAAAAAGATGATATTCCCGCAGTAATAACTACCTTTTTAGGTTTATTCCCTGTTGCATTTCTATTCAAGTTTGCGCAAAAGTTAATTGAAGATGTTAAAGGTGATAAAGTAGAATATATTCAAGAAAAAATTCAAGACCCTATTGAATTTGAAAATAAATTTAAAAAATTAATAAAGAGTTTAAATAAGGATGTTAATAAAGTTGTCTTTGTTTTTGATAATTTGGACAGAGTTAGTGGTGAAAAAGCTATTCAAATAATGTCAACAATAAAGACATTTTTAGATCCAATAGATAAGTCAATAAAAGATAAAAATATAGTGTTTTTAATTCCTTGTGATGAGACCGCAATTAAAAGGCACTTAAGAAAAACTCTAAATTATTCTAAAGACTTTAGAGGTGATGATTACCATAGATATGCAGGTGAATACTTAAGAAAATTTTTCAATACAATTATATGGATACCAGAGTTTTATATTAATGAATTAGAAGAATTAGCGGTAAAAAAGCTAAACGAAACTAAAATTGATGATTTTCAAAATGATGAATTATCGGCATTAATAGTCCTTGTATTTGATAAAAACCCTAGACAAATAATCCAATTTATAAATATTTTAATTTCAAACTATCTATTAATTAAAGAAAGGCCAATTGAAGGATTTTCATTAAAAGAAGACATAGCGAAATTAGCAAAGTATCTTTTGTTAATTCAAAAATTTCCTGATATAATGGATGTATATAAAAGCACATTAAATTATGATTTAGATTCCTTACCACCTGAATTAAATGAAGAACTAGCTGGAGAACCGAGGTTTTCACAAAAAAGAATTTCTGAATTTTATAGTTTTTTAAAATTAACGGAACATGTTAAAATAGAATCACTTAATTTATTTTTTAAATTAAGAAGAAGTGATTTTGAAAACAAATTAGAAAATAGTGTAAAGCTTATTAAACTAATAGAAACAAATAGAGTAAAAGACATCTTAAAAATTGATGAATCAAAAATTAAAGATGAAATCGATAAATTGTTAATTAATGATTTTGAATTTATAAAGAATTTTGATTTAGAAAACAAGCAACATGAGTTAAGTCAGATAGTAATGGAGAAAATGCGAAAAATGACAAATCCGATTTTATTAGCGAAGTTCGTTGATGGTCTTTTACATTTATTGAAATACAAAGAAATAGAACTTAAACCAATGGCTTATAAAATGATTTATAATAAATTGAAGCAAAATGAAAATAACATTAGTGATATTACACCAAAATTATTAGTGGATGAATGTTATAGTAAAATTGTTAATAAAAATGAAAAAGAAAAATTCAGAAAAATTATTTCTGAAAAATACATTGAAGATTTTATTAATGCCCACAATACTAAATAGTTAACTATGGCTATAGAGATTACTCAAACAAGGAAAGACGAGATATTACACAGTTTTATTGAAAATGCAGATTTTTATAAAACAACAGAACTAAAAGAGGTCAGAAAAATAATAGTAGATATTTATTATAATGATTACGAATTATTTGATAAAATTTCTAAATCAATTAAGACAAGAAATTTATTAAGTTCAGTGAGTCTATTAAAAAAAATAAAAAGTGAAGTTGCTAATGGAAGTTATGAATTCATAAATGATGAAACTTATTTAGATATTTTATTTTTAATTAAATGCTTTAATAAATATCAAGATACTTTTTTTACGCAAGAGTTATTAATAGTTTCTCTAGATTTTATTGAGTACGTTATTAAATTAGTGGATGCAGATATTGTAAAGAAAAATATCGCTGATGAGTTTAAGGATGAAATAAATGATTTCTTTATTTATTTTAAAAGAATTATTGAAAAAATAGAAATAAAAGAAGCAAAGGAGGAGAATAAGTTTCAAAGTGTTTATGCCTCACAAGTCAAGGCATTTTTTCAACATAACAACCATCAATATGCAAGTATCTGGTTTCGGTTTTATTTCCTGTATTATTCTAATTCTAAAGACAAGAGTGCCAGAAAAACGGATGTTATTAATACTATTGCTACCCCATTTATAAGGAGTTCTAATAAGCCTGAAGAATTAAGGCGTACAATATCTGACTGCATAGATTTAAAAGAGTTTATGGCTCTAGAAACTAATTTTTTTACAGAAATATTTAATTTATGTAAAACAAAACCTCTATTTGGAATAGAATTCTACAATGAATTTGATGTAGACAAGAAACAAGAGTTAATTGAATTTTATGTTCCAATTAATAGAAATAAAACAATTCCAAATTTAAAACAATTATTAGAAGGAATTGATTATGATATTCCAAAAAAGATAGAGTTCTCGAATAAAATTCTTAAAGAGGCAAAAACTAATACTGTACACACAGAAATAAAAGAGCTTTATGATATATTTTTTAGTTCAAATTTGGATGAGAAGATTATTAATTCTTCCGATTATTCCAACCAGATTATTTCGCTAATTTGTAATAGTAATGCTCAATTACATAAATTAGGTGTCGAACAATTTATTAAAAACAGTGACTATATTGATTACAAAGAATTGAAAGAAAAAGTTATTCCATTTTTATTGACCATAATTACAGATCTTGTAACATATAGTCATTTTTTTATCAATATTTTAAACCTTAAAATAGGAATTAACAAAAGATTTTTTGACAAAGAACTTAATAAAAATACTAGCTATTTAGCACACATAAATAATTACATAGTTTCTAGTGGAAATATAAATTTTTATAATACCATTATTTCAAAAGTTAAAGATGAAACAATAATAAATATCAATGACCACTTTATTAGGTCAATAAGTTATGATGTTAAGTTTAACAGTATCCTTAATATAATTTATGGAAATAAAAACCTTTTGAGTGATGATTTGCATAATAAACTATCTCAATTAATTTCAAATATTGAATAAGAATAAAAACACGACATCAGAAAATTTTGGTAAAACAATAGGTGAGTGAGCCTAGATATTTTAGGGGTTTAGCAGCATTCTTGCCAGCGCACCAACTCGCTAAAAACGTAATAGATTTTATGAAATCAGAGCTTAAAAAAGCTCAAATTGAAGTATCAGAAAAGGAAAGTGGGAGAGAAGCAGTAGACTTTATTATCAAGGCAAATAATGGTAATTCTAATCAATTATTCTTTCAATCTATTGATTTTGGTATAGAACGAGGTATTAAGATTCCAAAACAAGATTTTGGCGAATTAAAGGATAATCTTTTAATTGGTTTAGTTCTTTTAATTGATGGCGAAGCTAAAGTTTTATATTTAATTCCATCTACTGTCTTTTTAAATCCAAATTCTATATTTAAAAGCAACGACGTGATGTTAGAGCATTTATCTAATTGGGAAATTAGTGTGTTTTCAAATGCAATTCCTGAATTAAGTAAATATGCTTTAGAAAATATGACTGATAAATTATGATATATGGATTACAGAGTATTACTCATAATAATTATTGGAGCAGTTGCTTGGTTGGTTAAACGTTGGGTTTTTAATGTTAAGCGTAAACGACGTCAAAACTATTACAGAAATGTTTACCTTGAATCTGATGCATGGAAACGAAAACGTTATGTTGTTCTCAAAAGAGATAATTGGCGATGTGTTTATTGCGGTGCACGAGCAACACAAGTTCATCATAAAAAATATGCAAAAAAAAATATTGGAAAGGAACCAATAAAATGGTTAGTTTCAATATGTAAGCCTTGTCATGATAATATTCATAAATAATAGCCGCTAGTAATATTATGTAAAATAGAATTTTAAAATGATAAATTGGAATTCTAAATAGAACAAGTGTATAGAAATTTTAAAGGAAGGATTTGAGCAAGGGAAAATTTTATACTCTTGAGGCAATCCACGAGAAATGCGTAGCATTCACGAACACGTCTAAGACAATATTAACGACGTGAGTAATCACTTAAATTTTTTTATAACGCACATTTCCTCAAATACGCGATTTATAATAAGTGCAAAAAGGTTAGCTTTTATTTTGGCGTTGGTCCCGAGTACTCGGGATTGGATAACCTTCGTAGGATTCCAAATCCATTAGAACTGCGTAGCATTCATGAATTCCTAAAATATGCAATAAAAGTGTTGTGAATAATTGCGTATTTAGCTACGCTGATTATTTTCCCAAACTTGTTTTTGTTTAACATCATTTTGTTCCAAAATTCTGAACAAAAATCAATTTGTTTCAATAATTAAAATTATTTTCTTGACCACATTACAGAATAGCGTAAAGAATAAGCCGCAATTACTTTTAACATAATATCTGTCGATATAAAATACTGCGTGTTGTTATATCTGATATTATGTGTAGATAGCATGAAATTAATACAAGTCACATTATTTTAACGAACCGTAATTACTTTTAACATAATATCTGTCGATATAAAACACTGCGTGTTGTTATATCTGATATTATGTCAAATAGCCGTAAATACGGCTATACAGTAATTACTGTAAATGTTCTATAATGTTCCGTGTTATGTAACTTGAGCTTAGGTTAAAAGCTCAAGTTGTTACTTCAGCTTCTTAAAAAAATTTATTCTAAAAAAGTTCTTTCTACTATGTTAATGGAACACTTTTTATGCGACGACGTAGGAGGGAAGCGTAATGTGTGTGGAATGGTTATAAATTAGATAACGCTCAATTATTTACGGTATTCCCTAAAATAAATTCCTACAAAATTTAGTATATTTAAACTTTCCCTATAATTAATTATTAGCTTGGATTAATATAACCTGTTATACTATAAATTGAATGGATTTTGTTTTTATTAGTGATGTTTTAAATAATTATAATATTGACCTCGAAGTTCTTCGACCAAACAGCAATCTTTATAATATTTCTTTGTTACAGCATATTGGGACTTTTCATGTTGAAGTAAATAGATTTGGTAATCAACATGATGAAGAAGAAAAGTTTAATCAATTCTTACAAACTTCATTCGATAATAAATCTGCTCTAATCGTCACACCTGAATATTCTTGTCCATGGAATAGTGTGAGAAATCTATTAAATAATACCGATTATATTCCAAATATTGGAAACTTAATCGTTTTAGGCTGTGAATCAATTACACCAGAATTAATATTTCAATTCAAGGATGAATTTCATAAACAGAATAATATTGAAATATATTTTGAGGAAGACATTTTTGAAAATGCTGGTGGAGTATTATTAGATCCTTGTTGCTATATATTCAAAGCATTGAATGAGAATGGAGAAGAGAAAATAATAGTACTAATTCAATTTAAAACCCAGCATATGGGTGTTTGGGAGAGTGATTTAGAGCAACAAAAGTATATCCCTGGAAGAAAGGCATATATTTTAAAGAACAACATCAGTTCAAATAATTTAGTCACAGTTATTTGTTCCGATGCTTTAGTCTTTAATAGTGAGATAGTTTTGAATGCAGATTTTCAAGATTATTGGACACACAAACCATTTATAGTTTTAAGTATTCAAATGAATCCAAAGCCATGTGATAAAAATTTTAGAGAATTCAGAAGAGAAATATTAAGTAATCAAAATAAAGATGTAATTACTTTAAACTGGAGTTCAAAAAGTATAGCTTCTTTTGACACCAATGAAAAAAAACTTTTTTCTAGGTATGGAAAGAGTAATATTCATATCAAAACAGAAAATATTAAAAATAGTAGTATAGATGAACAGAACTTAATCAAAAGCAACCATAACCTTGGACTATATTATGCTTTTTTAAAACCTGACAAACATTTTTTTTATATTAACCCTAAAGTTGAAATTGCTTTTTTAAGACTTCGAAAACCATATCAAGGTAATATTCCTGAAGCAGCTATTAAAAGAGGAGGCCCAATAATTGAAAGAATATATAATTGGGATAGACAAACAAGTATTTTTAATAACCTTCCCGAAATAGAAGATGAGTTTGTAGGTCTTCTTAATTCTTTAGGGATAACTTCAAAAAGTCTACATGATGCAAATTTCAATATTCTTGACAAAGAAAGACTATTAAATATTTCTTTAGGAGAAATTGATATAAGGGAAGGTGGTGAAAGTTGGCACATCATTAATAAACTTGAAAGCTTTCAGTTAGATGAATTAGAAACAATAAAAAGAATTACAATAATTTTTGATGAAGGTAGTTACGAATTTCGAAAAGCTCGACTTGAAAAACTGGAAGAGTTAAATGTCAATATATTAACTGATCCAAATAAATTTCCACCAATATTATCATCTTTCAAAGGAAATTGTGGAGAAGTTATGTTTTATAAAGATGGTCATTTTAATTACAAATATAATCTAGTAAAAAATGGAGGTGATGAATATGCAACTGTGGCATATTTAGGTTTGGGGTTAAAGGAAGATGTTGAAAGAACGTTTAATAGGCTTTTGAAATTATTTGCTAAAGAAGACTTGAGTTACAAAAGGGTTGTAGTTTGGTATAAACCAACTATAAATACATATGATAATAAGGCTACTCCTGTCCCAAAATTTACAGATTTGCCAAAATCTAATAATGTTTCATTTAAAGAATAAAGTATGAGAGCAACTGATTTAAAAAAAATACTTCCCGAAAGCTTTTTATTTGATAAAGAAATTGGAGATAATCTTTTGATATATAATCAAATGTATAATGATGAAATTGTTTCTCGGTATTATATTGATGTAAATATTAACGAACATGAAATTAATATTAATGATTATCAAGAGAAGTACATTTCGAGCGATTTTTTTAAAGCTTCAGAAAAATTACAATGGAATTTTTATTTGATATTTATTAGAGATACTACTGATTCAGAACTCAAAAAAAATATAGAGAATGAAGATTCTTATGCACGTAAATTCATTTTTAATAAGATAGAACTTGAAAAATATTTAAAGTATGAAAAGTCAATTTCATCTGAAGATGATGACGTTGTAGCAAGATGGAAACAGAAATTGAGTTCAATAGATTTACAAGAAGTTTTTAGCAATGAAAATTTTAGTGATGCAATTCCTAGATTTGTTGATGGAAAAGCAAAAAAAACAAAGGAATTAGCACCTGTAGATTCAAAGCCTGATGAAAATGAGGATTTTATATTAAATTCTATTTCGACTATTAAATTAAGTGATAAATATAGAAAACATCCAGAAGTTAGAAATTATAATTTACATAAAGTAAATCTAATTTGTGGCTCAAATGGAGTTGGAAAAACTTCGTTATTGGAATCTATTGAGTTGGTTGTAACAGGTAATAATAATCGTAATGAAAATGTAAAAGATATTAGTGGACAAGTTTTTGCGGAATATGAATCAAATAAAGGGTTATATGAAGATTCATCCACTAAATCTCTATTAAAATACAAGGCAAGAGATTATTTTTGGTATAATAAACCATATAGCAGATATAATGATTTGCATAACAGTTTTAATCGTTATAATTTCTATAATTCCGATACTGCTTATAAACTTTCCAATAGCCCAAATGATGCTGATTTTACGGGATATTTAACTGCAATAGCTCTAGGACCAGAATTTGGTGCAATAAGAAAAAGGTTAAATGGATTTCAGGAAAGATTATTAAAACAGAAACGTACATTTAATAGTCAATTGATATCCTTAAAAGATGATAAAGTCACTGCTGAAAACAAAATAAGCAGTTTTAAAAAAGTATCAGATCCAAATATAATTTTTGAAAATTTTATTGAAAATGCAAAAAAAATAAAATGGAAAAAAAATCTACCAAAAACTAAAGAGGATAAAACAGAACAATTTGAAGAAGATTATAAGGAGATATTGTCATATCTAAACACTTTAATACATTCAAAAATAGAATCTGAAACAAGTTTGAATATCAGCATCAAAGATTTAAATAATTTAAAAACCAAACTGAACGATTTAGAAAAGCGTAAATCAGAATCAAATGAATTGATAGATAAAAAAAATATCTTTTTAAAAGAGATTAGTAATAAAAGAATACTTCTCGAAAAAGCAATAAAATATTTTAAAGAACCAAAAAGCTTTAAAATACAGTCTATTCAATCAGATATCCAAATTTTGAAAGACAAAATAATAAAATTTGAAAACTACAACCATCAACTTTCTACAATAGAGCTAGGAAACATTCTTACAAATGATATTACTATAGGAACATTAAAAAAATCTATTGAAGAAAAATTAAATATAAAAACTAGCGAAAAAAGTAGATCAATTGAACAATTAAATCTATTAAAATCTACATTAGATAATATTAAATCAATTATTGCAGAGATAAAGTATTATGGAAAGGAATATGTTTCAAATATGAAAGAAATTGATTCTTGTCCACTCTGTGAGAGCCCTCAAAGTAAAAGTCAATTACAACAAAAGATAGAAAAAATTTATAACGATAATGATAGCTCAAAAAAAATAAGTGTTTTTAATAAAAATATTTCTTTGTTAGAAAAAGAATTATTGGAACTAACTAAAAACATAGAAACTATAAATAAGTACGAGTTAATAATTAAAAATATAATTCCAGAATACGAGAGTAAGGAATTATCAGATTTAAAAAAACTATACGACAAAATAGTTAAAGACAATATTGATAATAAAAAGAAATTAGAAGAATTAGAAATTCTATTCTCTTTTCTAAAAAGCAATGGTTATGACAAAATAGAATTTGAAGAAATTCAGGTATCCATAAAGGATAATTTCAACGAGTTGAATTTTTCAGATAAAAACAAAGAATCATTTGATAAAGAATTAGTTAATTTAAATACAATTGAGAAAATTTCTAAAGATGAAATAAATGTGATTAAGCAAAATGTTGAAGGTGATAGATTAGAAATACAAAAATTGATTGTTGATAAATTTGATTCAAAGAAATATATGAATGAAATAGAATATGAAATTAATGAATATAATTCTTATTTGGGATTCTTTGAAAAGGCTAAATTTTTTATTGATATAAAATTAGACAAATTAGTAATAGAAGTTAGGCATAGCATTGAACATTTATATGAAACTTTCAAAAGCTTTAAAAACGAACTAATAAATTATCAAGAATTATCTTTAGCAAATGATATTATTAAAAAAGCAATAAAAAAAACAGAGAATATAAATATTAAAAACGAAAGAGTAAAAGATGGTTTAAAAGTCATTGATGAAATACTACTTAATGATAGTGAAGAAAAAGTTTTAGGCAACTTTTTTAAGAAAAATATAGAAGAGATTAAAAATATTTTCACAAGTATTCATTCTCCAAAAGAATTTGTGAACCTAGAAATAAGTGGAGGTAAAGTTACTTTGTATAAGAAAGGTGTGGACTTACCGGTTCCAATAACGGAAATCAGCACTGGACAAAGGAGTGCTCTTGCACTTTCAATATTTTTAGCCTTAAACAAAAAATTAAAAAAAGGACCAAATGTTATAATGTTTGATGACCCTGTTACTTATACAGATGATTTAAACATTTTATCATTTTTTGATTACTTACGAAATCTTATAATTAATGAATCAAGACAAGTAATATTTGCTACAGCAAGTAATAAAATTGCTAATTTGTTTGAAAAGAAATTCAGTTTTCTTAATGATGATTTTGACAAACATTTATTATCTAGAGAATTAGATTGATATATCTACATACAAACTCGACCTTTTAAAATATTAAAAATGAAAAACGAAACTCAAATAAAATGTCCAAATTGTGGAACATCTATAGATGTTCAAGATATTTTAGCACATCAGTTAGAAGAAGAAATAAAACAAAAATATCAATCTAAATTTGTAGAAGAAAAGAAGAAATATGAGGCTGGACAAGAAAAATTAAATGAAGAAAAATTAGAGTTTGAAAAAAAGAAAAAACAAGAGAATGAACTATTTCAAGAACGTTTAGAAAATCAGTTAAAAGAAAGTAAAAAAGAAATAGAGTCAAAACTTAAACTGAAACTAAAAGAAGAACAGTCTGAACAATTTGATGCTTTACAAAAAGAATTAAATGAAAAGTCTGAACAAGTTAAAGAATTGAATCGTTCTAAAGCAGAGATTGAAAAATTAAAGCGTGAAAAAGGGGAATTAAAAGAAATTGCTGAAGCTGAATCTCAAAAAAGGTTAAATGAAATTCTTATAACTGAAAAAGAGAAAATTAAGAAATCTGAAGAAGACAAAAATGAATTGCGCTTCAAAGAAATGCAAAAACAATTAGAAGACCAGAAAAAGCTTACCGAAGAAATGAAACGTAAGCAGGAGCAAGGTTCAATGCAATTACAAGGAGAAGTTCAAGAATTAGCAATAGAGGAGTGGTTAGCATCAAAATTTCCATTAGATACTATTGAAGAAATAAAAAAAGGAGCTAGAGGAGGAGACTGCATACAAATTGTGCACTCAAGAACAGAACAAAATTGTGGAACAATTTATTACGAAAGTAAGAGAACTAAAGATTTTCAACCAAGTTGGATTGAAAAATTTAAAGCTGATATAAGAGATAGAGGAGCAAATATCGGAGTTTTGGTAACAGAGGTAATGCCATCTGATATGGATAGAATGGGATTAAAAGATGGTATTTGGATTTGTAATTATGAAGAATTTAAAGGTCTTTGTGCTGTTTTAAGAGAAGGTATTTTACAAGTAAATAATGCAATCATTACTCAAGAAAATAAAGGAGATAAAATGGATTTACTTTATGATTATCTTACGAGTAGTACATTTAGAATGCAAATAGAAGCTATTGTTGAAGGATTTACACAAATGAAATCAGATTTGGAAAGCGAGAAACGTTCAATGCAGAGAATTTGGAAACAAAGAGAAAAACAAATTGAAAAGGTTGTAACTAATACAATTGATATGTATGGCTCAATTAAAGGAATAGCTGGAAATGCTATACAATCCGTTAAGGCTTTAGAATTACCAGAAAGCGATGATATTTTAAATGAATAGGAAGCAAATAAAAAAATTAATTATGACGAAGATTCAATCGAAGTATAATTCAACAGAAAATTTAAAAATAACCTATTTTCTGGGAGCTGGAGCGAGTTATAACGCACTTCCAATTTGGAATGAACAAGGAAATTCAATGGTGCAAGTTTCCAATCATATTTCAGACAAATTAAATACTGAAAGTCTTTTAAAAAATATAAGAACAAAGCCATTATTTAAAAACGAAATTTTAACAACTTTTGCGAAAAAATTGAGCAAATATGGACAATTGGCGGTTGAATATGGATCTATTGATATATATGCAAGAAGATTACATCTATTAAATGATCTAGAGCAACTTAATGACCTAAAATACTGCTTAAGTGTGTATTTTGATTTATGGGAAAAATTCTTATCTCCAGGCGAAAAATTGAATAGAGAAAACTATTTTAATCAAATAGATAAAAGGTATTTAAGTCTACTTTCAGTTATCCTAGAGAAAAACGGAAGGAAGCCTAGACTTAATAATTTAGTATCATTTATAACTTGGAATTATGATCTTCAAGTTGAAATGGCTTATAATTCCTTTTTACCAACAAGAAATAATTCATTAGAAGAAATAAATTCGGGTATAAGTTTTATGAATTACGATGAGAATGAAACTAACCTAGATGTTATTCATTTAAATGGATTTAGAGGTATTTTTAAAAATGAAAATAAAAAATATCCGATTGTAGAAGAAAAATTCAACGATTCATTTGAAGAATATCTAATAGGATTGTTAGACAATTACTCCCAATTTAAAAGGTCTAGTCCAGATTATCTAGACTGTATTAAGTATGCGTGGGAATCTGATTCTAAGTCAATTGAGAATGCAAGAAAGATAATGAGTGAAACTGATATCTTAATTATAATCGGGTATTCATTTCCTTCGTTTAATAGAAAAATCGATAGTGAATTAATTAAAGAATTTGAGAAAACTTCTTATCATAAAATAATATATCAAGATCCATTTGCTAATGAAGATATTGTAAATTCAATATTTAGTAATCCAAATGATGTGCAATTAGAAAAGGTTAACTCCAAGCAATTTTATATACCACACGAATTTTTATTTCCTTCCTCTGGAGAAGAAATTTCATTTGGCGAGTAGTTCTAAAATAAATACCTAGAATTAATGATTTTCCTTATTAGCCGTAAATACGGCAATACAGTAATTACGGTTAAATGTTCTATAATTTATATTATGTTAAATAGGATTTTGTACTAAGAAGACCACTCTAGTATCAACGAACCAATCTACCAGAAACATCTCCTCCTAATAAATGCTCTACATCTTTCACTGTGGCATAATTTACATCACCAATAAATGTATGTTTTAATGCGCAAGCTGCTGAGCCAAATTCCAT
>RCMY010003414.1_pt1 | contig 14065 bp, 12 predicted proteins | sample 2041341 | NCBI WGS metagenome assembly RCMY01 (sample SAMN09708234, study PRJNA481090) | Marine sediment metagenome, whole genome shotgun sequencing project.
GCGGCAATCAGATCGGCGGGGGTAAACACGGCATGGGCCTCTTCCTCGGCGGCGCCGGTGGTGGCCAGCAAAATCGCGCGCTCGGTGTCGCGGTCGGGATAGGGCACCTCGATCTGGACCAGAAAGCGGTCAAGCTGAGCCTCGGGCAGAGGATATGTGCCCTCTTGTTCAATCGGGTTTTGCGTGGCCAGCACGTGAAATGGCGGCTCAAGCGGGCGATTGGCCCCAGCGACGGTCACCTGCCGCTCTTGCATCGCCTGCAACAGGGCCGATTGGGTGCGCGGGCTGGCGCGGTTGATCTCATCGGCCATCAGAAGCTGGCAGAAAATCGGCCCTTGGATAAATTTGAACGCTCGGCTGCCATCGTTGGCGGTTTCAAGCACCTCACTGCCCAGAATATCGGCCGGCATCAGGTCAGGGGTAAACTGAACCCGGTTGGAATTGAGCCCCATCACCGTGCCAAGGGTTTCCACCAGCCGGGTCTTGCCAAGCCCCGGCAGACCGATCAGCAAGCCATGCCCGCCGCACAAAAGCGCCGACAGGGCCAGATCAACAACCTGTTCCTGACCGATAAAGCGCCGGGTGATTGAGGCCCGCGCCTGCGCAAGCTTGCCTTCAAGCGCCTCTAGGCCGGCGAGCAGGTCGGTGTCATCGGTCATGGCAAAACTCCTGTCTGGACTATATCCTATGGGTAGAGTGTATCGCGCGAGAGAGAAATGGCAAAAGCAATGAGCAAAAAATCCATCACGTCCCCGTCAGCCGAAGGAATTGCCGCCTCTGTGAGGGCCGCCAAGGCCAAGGGGCGCGGCCTTCCGCCGGTTCATCTGTGGAACCCGCCGTTTTGCGGTGATCTTGATATGCGAATCGCCCGCGATGGCACGTGGTTTTACCTTGGCACGCCGATCGGGCGGCCCGAATTGGTGCGGCTGTTTTCCACCATCCTGCGGCGCGATGGCGACACGTATTTTCTTGTCACGCCGGTGGAAAAGGTAGGCATTACCGTCGATGACGCACCATTTGTAGCAGTCGATTTTGAGGTCTCCGGTAGCGGCGAGGCCCAGGAATTACGCTTTGAAACCAATGTTGGCGATCATATGACCGCAGGCCCCGACCATCCCATTCGCGTGATTCGCGACCCCGAGACGGGCGAGCCGTCGCCCTATGTCCTTGTGCGCGTCAATCTAGAGGCGCTGATTGATCGCAAAAGCTTTTACCGGCTGGTTGATATCGGCGCGCATCATGATGGCTGGTTCGGGATCTGGTCGGGCGGCGCGTTCTTTGGCGTGATCCCATCGGATGAATTGCCGACCGACTAATCCCGGTCTGAGGACGCCAGAGGGGGAAATCACACGCGATTTCCCCGAGGAAAAGCGACATTTTCAGGCATTAACCCGCGCTTTCTGTGATATGGGCGTCGCGCGAGCGGGCGAGAATGATCCGCCGCCAGACAGTGTAAAAAGGGACGAACATGATTCAAGAGTTCAAGGATTTCATTGCCAAGGGCAATGTCATGGATATGGCGGTCGGTATTATCATCGGTGCGGCCTTTACCGCGATTGTCGGCTCGCTTGTGGCCGATCTTATCAACCCGATCATCAGCCTGTTTCTGGGTGGGGTCGATTTCTCGGGGCTTTACGTGCTTTTGGGGTCGGGTGAATACGCCTCAATCGCCGCCGCAGAAGAGGCCGGCGCCGCCGTGTTCGCCTATGGCCGCTTTATCATGGCCGTGATCAACTTTTTGATCGTCGCATGGGTGGTGTTCATGCTGGTCAAGGCCGTTAACCGTGCCAAGCCCAAGGTCGAGGAAGCGCCTGCCGCTGATCCCGGCCCGTCCGAACTGGACATCCTGATGGAAATCCGCGATTCGCTGAAAAAGAAGTAAGCGAGCGCTCATTGCTAGGGGTCCGCGATCCGGCGGGCCCTTTTTCACGTCCGACGCAAGGCCTGCGGGCCGCGCGCGTGACCAATACCAGAAAGGAAATGCAGCAATGCAAGACATCATCGCACAGCTAAGCGGCTACGGCCCGATGATCATCAGCGCAGCCAAGGCCCTTGCGGTTCTTGTCATCGGTTGGATGGCGGCCGGGATCATAAGCGGCATGGTGCGCCGCCGCGTCAACGCCAGCGCGCGCATCGACAAGACCATCGGCAATTTCGCGGCCTCGATCGTGAAATGGGTGATTCTGGCGATGGTGCTTGTCGCCGTTCTTGGCATTTTCGGCATCGAGGCGACCAGCCTTGTGGCGGTGATGGGGGCGGCCACGCTGGCCATTGGTCTGGCGTTGCAGGGCACGTTGTCCGATCTGGCGGCGGGGTTCATGCTTGTGCTGTTTCGGCCCTATAAGCTTGGCCAATACGTTGAAATCGGCGGTACATCAGGCACGGTGGTCGATCTCAACCTGTTCTTCACCGAACTCTCGACCCCCGACAATGTGCAGATCATCCTGCCCAACGGTCAGGCCTGGGGCACGGTGATTCGCAATTTCTCGCATCATGCGACGCGGCGCTGTGATCTGAGTTTCGGGATTGATTATGGGGATGATGCCGATCACGCCATGCGGATCATCCTTGATCTGGCAGATGCTGACCCGCGCGTTCATGCCGATCCAGAGCCCTGGGCGCGGGTCGTGAACCTTGGCGACAGCAGTGTCGACCTTGGGGTGCGGCTCTGGTGTGATGCGGCTGATTACTGGGGTTTGAAATTTGATATGACCAAGGCGGTGAAAGAGGCGTTCGACAAAAACGGTGTGTCGATCCCCTATCCCCATCAGGTCGAAGTTCAAAAGGTCGGCTAAGCGGCGATTGCGCTCCGGGCGGCCTCATACCCTGTGATAGGGGCTGCCCGCAAGGATCGAGGCTGCGCGGTATAGCTGTTCACTCAGCATTACCCGCGCCAGCATATGCGGCCAGACCATCCGCCCGAACGACAGCTTGAAATCGGCGCGCTTGCGCAGGTCGGGGGCAATGCCGTCGGCGCCACCAATGACAAAGGCCAGATCACTGCGCCCGGCATTACGCCAATCGCCAAGCTGCGTGGCAAACTCGGGCGAGCTTTGCAATTTGCCACGCTCGTCCAGCGCCACGATAACCGATGCTTTGGGAATGACCCGGTCCAGAAGGGTGGCCTCGGCACTCATGCCGCCGCCCTTTTTATCCTCGACCTCATGCAATTGCGCAGGGCCAAGCCCAAGGGCGCGGCCCGTGCGATCAAACCGGGTCAGATAATCGTCGATAAGCGCGCGTTCCGGGCCGGTACGCAACCGGCCCACCGCGCAAATGTGAATCCGCATTCAGACCTGAGACGCTGCCGTCTGCCCCGGAGTTTGTCCGGTGGGCAGCCACATCTTTTCAAGCTGATAGAATTCGCGCACTTCGGGGCGGAAGACATGGACGATCACATCACCTGTGTCGACCAGCACCCAATCGCCGGTTCCCTTGCCTTCCATCCGCGACAGGAGTCCGAATTCATGCTTAAGGCGGTCCGTCAGCTTTTCGGCAATCGAGGCCACCTGCCGGGACGAACGCCCCGAACAGACGATCATGTAATCGCCAATAGCCGTTTTGCCGCGCAGGTCGATCTGCACGATATCTTCGGCCTTGTCGTCGGAAAGTGAGGAAAGAATCGCCGCAAGCTGCGTTTCGCTGTCTGCGGTCACGGCAAGCACCATGGCAAGCGCCCCCTGTTCAGCGGCCCCGGCCGCATAGGTCGTAAAAGACAGGACATAGTCCTCCTTTGCTACACACCGCAAAACCCCGGTGCTGGGCAGTGATTATAAAGTAGCAAGCCAAAGATGATTTTTCAATGAACAGCAACCCCCAGATTGCTGCGCGCGCGAGAAAGTGCTGCAAATTTACCCGTCTTGTGGCGCATCCCCGCCGCTATCGCCCAACATTCGCACCTCGCGCTGCGGGAAGGGGATGGAAATATCATGCGCTGTGAACGCATCCCAAAGCGCCAGATAGACATTGCCGCGAATATTGGTGAGGCCCTGCGTCGGGTCGCGAATCCAGAATCGCAGGATGTAATCGACGCTGCTGTCGCCAAAGCCCACGATATGACAGACTGGCGGCTTGCTGCTCAGGACGCGGGCAACGCCGCTGGCGGCCTCGATCGCGATCTTGCGCACCTTGTGGGGGTCATCGCCGTAAGCCGTGCCAAAATAGATATCGAGCCGCACGAAATCATTGGAATGCGACCAGTTCACCACCTGTCCGGTGATCAGATCTTCGTTTGGGATCAGGTATTCACGCCCGTCGCGCGTGGTGATCGACACATAGCGCGCCCCAAGGCTGTTGATCCAGCCAAAGGTCTCGCCAAGGCTGATGACATCGCCGGGCTTGATCGACTTGTCGAGCAGGATGATGATACCCGACACAAGGTTCGACACCACCTTTTGCAGACCAAAGCCAAGGCCCACACCGATGGCGCCCGACAGCACGGCAAGCCCGGTCAGATCCACCCCGACGGTGCGCAGCCCGATAAAGAACGCGGCGCCGTACAAAAGGACCTGCATGAATTTGACGACGAGCACCTGCATCGAGGGCGAAATATCGTCGTTCTTGCGCACCTGTGACGCGGTGGCGATGGATGTGAAGCGCGCCATCGTGAACAGGATGCCAATAACGATCACCGCCTGCACCAAAAGCCAGAGCGATAGCCGTGTCTCGCCGATCTCAAAGGCGGCACTCTCCAGAATGGCCTGCGCCTCATCGGTCAGGTTCAGGATGCTCAGGGTGACCCATGTCCAGCCCGCATAGCGGACCATCGAGCGCAAAAAGTTGTTGCCGATCAGGCGCGTGACAATCGTGATCACCAGCCAGGCCAACGCAAGATCGGCCGCGACCGTTATCAGATAGGATCGGCTTGGCCAGGTATATTCGTGCATGACCCAAACCAGCGGCCAGATCATCATCACGAAAAAGATAAGCCTTATCCGCCGGTGCAGCATCACCAGAATGCGCATCCGCCATTTCGGCCAGCCTTCTCGTTGGCGCATCCATTCTCGCGCCATCGGCCCGAACACCTGCGCCATCATGTGGGCTGCGATGAAGATCAATACGACGATCCCCACCTGATAGGCGTTCCAGGGGCGCATAAGCCCGGTCAGGAAAAGCTGTGCCTGGGCCCAGAGGCCAAGCGCAATTTCCTGTGTGATGGTGATGGTATCGCCGTCCATTGCGAACCAGATTGGCACGCGCCACGCCGCCTCACAAGCCCACACTGGACAAGCCCGGCATTTCAGGCTCTTTTCACGCCGAAACGGAGACGCGCCATGACAACAGCCCTGATCACCCACCCCGATTGCCTTGGCCATGAAACGCCCGAAGGCCACCCCGAACAGGTGGCGCGGCTTGAACATGTGCTGGCGGCCCTTGAGGCCAAAGACCTTAGCCGCGTCATCGCCCCGATGGTGGCCGAGGATGATCTTTTGCGCGTCCACCCGCGCAGCCATATTGAGGCGATTCGCGCCGTGGCGCCCATGTCGGGCCTCGTGCAACTGGACGCCGACACCTATATGTCGCCGGGTACGCTTGCGGCGGCGCACCGGGCGGCGGGCGGGGCTGTGCGGGCTGTTGATCTTGTGATGTCGGGCGAGGCGCAGAACGCCTTTGTCGCCGCCCGCCCGCCGGGCCATCACGCCGAGCGTGAAACCGCCATGGGGTTTTGCCTGTTCGGCAATATCGCCGTGGCGGCAAAATATGCGCTCGATCATCACGGGTTGGACCGCGTGGCGATTGTGGATTTTGACGTGCATCACGGCAATGGCACGCAGGACCTGCTTGAGGATGACGCGCGCGCCCTGTTTGTCTCTTCGCACCAGTTTCCGCTTTGGCCCGGCACCGGAACCGCCGACGATACCGGCCCGCATGGCACCATCCTGAACCTGCCGCTTGCGCCGGGCACCGATGGCACCGGGTTTCGCAAGATTTATGAAGACAAGGTTTTTCCCGCCGTTGCCGCCTTCAAACCACAGCTTTTGCTGATCTCGGCGGGTTTTGATGCCCATCGCGACGATCCCCTGGCACATCTCGGCCTGACCGAGGATGATTTTGCCTGGGTCACGGGGCGGCTCTGTGATCTGGCGGATGACCTTTGCGACGGGCGGATCGTGTCCTGTCTTGAGGGCGGCTATAACCTTGTGGCGCTTGCCCAAAGCGCGGCGGCGCATGTTGATGTACTGGTTGCGCGCGGCGCGGGCTGATTTTTCTCTTGTTAGGATGACGCCCATGCGCGCCGGTCTTGCCATGCTTTGCCTGGCCTATGTGCTAAGCCAGTTCTTTCGCGCCTTTCTTGCGGTACTCAGCGGCGTTCTTGAACGCGATATCGGCACCACGCCGGATGATCTGGCCTTTGCTTCGGGGCTTTGGTTTCTGGCCTTTGCTGTGATGCAGATACCTGTCGGCTGGTCGCTTGACCGGTTCGGGCCACGGCGCACGGCGGCGGTGCTTTTGCTGGTGGGCGGGGCAGGCGGCGCGGCGCTTTTTGCAATGGCCGCAAGCCCTTTGCAGATCAGCATCGCGATGCTTTTGATCGGGGTTGGATGTTCGCCGGTCCTTATGGCGTCTTATTACATTTTCGCGCGCCAGTTTCCGCCTGCACAATTCGCCACCCTTGCGGCGGTGATGCTTGGGGTTGGATCGGTTGGCAATCTGGTCGCCTCTTACCCGATGGCATGGGCCGCCGAAACGCTTGGCTGGCGCGCGGCGCTGTTTGCGCTGGCGGGGGTGTCGGGTGTTGCGGCGCTTGGTATTCTTGCCCTCGTGCGCGACCCCGAGGCCCTGACCGGCGATACGCGCGGCTCGGTTTTTGATCTGTTGAAGATGCCGGTGCTTTGGGTGATTTTGCCACTGATGTTCGTGGCCTATGTGCCCTCTGCCGCGTTGCGCGGGCTTTGGGCGGGGCCATATCTGCGCGATATCTTTGCTCTGGACACCGGGCAGGTGGGGCAGGCTACCCTTGTCATGGGCGTCGCGATGATTGTCGGCACGCTGTGTTACGGGCCGCTTGATCGCATTTTCAACACCCGCAAATGGGTGATCTTTGCCGGCAACCTGATCAGCGCGCTTGCGCTTTTGGTGATGGTCGCGCTGCCCGACCAAAATCTGGTGCTGTCGATCGCAATGCTGGCGGTTGTGGGCTTTTTCGGCGCGTCTTTCCCGGTGATCATCGCCCATGGCCGGGCCTTTTTCCCGCCCCACCTCGCGGGGCGCGGCGTGACCCTGTTGAATCTCTTTGGCATCGGCGGTGTGGGCGTGGCGCAATTTGCCTCTGGCCCTTTGCACAGTGCCGCCTCGGTCAACGGCGTGCTTGCGGGCTATACCGCGATTTTTCTGCTGTTTGCCGTCTCGTTGCTGGCGGGCCTCGTGATCTACCTCTTTAGCCGCGACAGTATGAACTGATCCCGCCCCCTTTTACCTTCTGTACAGAAGCGATAAGACCGCCCGGCAACCCCCGAACCTGGAGATTGATCAAAATGGGTTACAAAATCGCCGTCGTTGGTGCCACGGGCAATGTGGGCCGCGAAATGCTGAACATTCTGGCCGAGCGCCAGTTTCCTGTTGATGAGATCGTGGCCCTTGCCAGCCGCAAGTCTCTCGGTACCGAAATCAGCTTTGGCGACCGAACCTTGAAGACCAAGGATCTGGATACGTTCGATTTCACCGGCTGGGATATCGCGCTTTTCGCCATCGGCTCGGACGCGACCAAGATCTATGCGCCCAAGGCGGCCAAATCCGGTTGCATCGTGATCGATAATTCGTCGCTCTATCGCTATGATCCCGACGTGCCGCTGGTGGTTCCCGAAGTGAACCCCGAGGCGGTTCTGGGCTATGCCAAGAAAAACATCATCGCCAACCCCAACTGCTCGACCGCGCAGATGGTTGTGGCGCTCAAGCCGCTGCATGATCGCGCGCGTATCAAGCGTGTTGTCGTCTCGACCTATCAGGCGGTCTCAGGGGCAGGCAAAGAGGGTATTGATGAGCTGTGGGATCAGACCAAGTCGATCTACAATCCGACCGACAGCAAACCACCCCGCAAATTCACCAAGCAGATTGCGTTCAACGTGATTCCGCATATTGATGTCTTCTTGGAGGACGGCCAGACCAAAGAAGAATGGAAAATGGTCGCCGAGACGAAGAAAATCCTCGACACAAAGATCAAGGTGACCGCCACCTGTGTGCGCGTGCCGGTGTTTGTTGGCCATTCCGAGGCGATCAATATCGAGTTCGAGGATCACCTGGACGAGGCCGAGGCCCGCGATATCCTGCGCGAGGCGCCGGGCATCATGGTGATCGACAAGCGCGAAGACGGTGGCTATGTCACCCCCGTTGAATGCGCTGGCGATTTCGCCACCTTCATCAGCCGCATCCGGCAGGATCCGACGATTGATAACGGTATCAACCTGTGGTGCGTCAGTGACAACCTGCGCAAGGGCGCGGCGCTGAACGCGGTGCAGATCGCCGAAACGCTGGGGCAGCGGGTTTTGAAAAAGGGCTAAGCGTCTTTTAAGGCCCCTCGATAACCGACCCATCGGGCGCATCTTTTGGTGCGCCCGTTTGCGTTTTGTCGCTGGCGCAGGCCCAGTTGGAAACCTATCGTGTGGGCCAAGGCGTAAATCCGCGCAAATTGCGAGCCTGCGCTTGCACTCGGGCCTAGCCCCCCGGATGATCCGCCCAAGTTTTTTAGGAGTGATCCCCATGCGTGCGCTGTCTTTTATCCTTTCGCTTGTCCTTTTCGCCCCGGCGCTCCATGCCGAAGAGATTGCCCTTAATAGCCGGGTCAGCGCGGTGACCCTTTATCCGCAGGGGGCCACCGTCACCCGGCAAGTGCCGTTTTCCATCCCCGCGGGCCAGCATGACCTGATCCTCGCCGACCTGCCGCAGGGCACGCCGCTTGCCGCGATCCGGGTTGCGGTCATGGGCGCGCAAATGGGTGGCGTCACCACCCGCAACGATTATGTGCCGCCGCGCGATACCACCGAGGCGCCCGCCCTGAGTGCTGCCCGCGCCGAGGTTGAGCGTCTTGAGGAGGACTTGCGAGCGGCGCGCGCGGGTGTCGAGGATATCGCACTTGAGGCCGAAGCCGCCCGCGCCCGCATCGCCTTTCTTGGTGAGATCGGCCAAGGCGATGGCGTGGCGGCCCTTGGCGTTGACACCCTGCGTGATCTCTCGGCCATGATCGGCGCCGAAACCCTTGCCGCACGGCTGGCCGCCGCCGATGCCACCCGCCGCGCAGAGGCCGCAGAGCGTGGCCTCAAGGACCAGATCAAAGCACTTGAGGCCGCCCAACAGGCCCTCGCGGCGCTTGTTCCCGAAGACGAGGCGCGCGCGATGCTGGCCGTCGCGGTTACCTCGGATCAACCGACCACGGGCACTTTGACCGTGACCTACACGATCAACGATGCCGGATGGCAGCCGCTTTACGATCTGCATCTGACGCGCGACACGGGTGACCTTCGTCTTGAGCGGGGCGCATTTGTGCGTCAGGACACCGGCGAAAACTGGCGCGACGTGGCGCTGACCCTGTCAACGGTGCGGCCCTCGGCCCAGACCGAACCCGGTCAGATCTGGCCCTGGATCCCGCGCATCGAGGACCCGGAAGAGATCCGCCTTAAGTCCCGCCAGCTTGAAAGGGCCGATGGCGCCCTGATGCAAATGGCCGAACCTGTGATGGACGCCGCCGCCCCCGCGCGCATCGAGGCGGATGCACAGTTTGACGGGTTGTCAGTCACCTATACGTATCCCGCGCCAGTCGCGGTCAGCACAGGTGCGGATCGCGTACGCCTGTCGCTTGGCACGCTTGCCACCACCGCCGATGTGCTGGCCCAGGCCGTGCCGATGGTCGATCAGACCGCCTTTGTCATGGCGCGACTGACCAATGATACCGGCGAATTGATTCTGCCCACGTCAGAGGCGCGGTTCTATCTTGATGGCCGCTATGTCGGGCAGCGCTGGATTGATCTTGTCCCGGCGGGGGGCAAGGTTGACCTGTCCTTTGGGCCCATCGAGGGGCTGCGCCTGACGCGGCTTGTGCGCGAGCGCAATGAGGGCGACCGCGGCCTGATTTCCAAATCCAATGAAATGACCGAGACGGTTGAAATCAGCGTTGAAAACCTGACCGATACGGCTTGGCCGCTGCGGGTTCTGGACCGTGTGCCGCAATCGGATCAGGAAGACCTTGAGATCAAGTGGTCGGCCAAGCCAGAGCCGAGCGAGCGTAATGTCGAGGGGCAGCGCGGGATTTTGGCCTGGGAATTTGATCTGGCCGCAGGCGCGACTCAGGTGATCGAGTTGAAAACCGGCCTGAAATGGCCTGACGGCAAGGTTTTGCGATAACGCCAAACGAAAAGCGGCGGTGCCACCATGGCCCGCCGCTTGATAGTTTTGCCGAAGGGGCCGCTTTACTTACAGCGCTTTTCGGCCTCTTCGACCGCAGCGGTATAGCCCGAAAGCGAGAACGAATCCTTGGTGATCGTGCCGCGCGACGAGCGCGCGCTAAGGACCGCGCTGCTGCCGCGTTTCATCGCTGCCAGAATTTTGGCGTCATCGCCGGTGCTTGCAGGCCAGGCCCATTCGCCCTCGGTGAACAACTCGAATTCGGTCCCGCCGATATTCATGTTGACCGTTGAGCCGCCGGCAAACGGATAGCCGCCGGTAAAGGTGATCTGGCCCTGAACGCCCGCGCCGGGGCGAAAGAACGTCATCAAAAGAACGTCACCGCGCCGCACTGCGACAACCCGGCCATCCTTGGTGTTGACCGTCTCGGTCGGTGCCGACACCGCCCAGCATTCGCGCGGATCGCTGTCTTCAAACACGCTCCATGCGGTTTTGGCCGCCACCTGATTGGTGCTTGTTTCCTGCGCAACTACGCCCGTTGCCACCATCGCGGCCAATGCCACGGCAACGCCGCGTGCAAATCGTGATACCATCTGTGCAGCCTCCAAGCTGTCCTGAGCCTCAATTTAATAGGTCGCCTCTATCCCTTTACGGAATTCTTTTTATGTGCGACCAGTCCTGTCTCGACATTGCAACATTAGCCTGAAACAGGCGAGAAGTGAAAGACGCAATTGGCGGATTTCCGCACACACGCCCGTGAACCAGATTTACCGGAGGCCCCGATGACCAAACCTGTTCCCATGACCGAAATCTGGCGCGGCCCGATGGCCGAAAGCGTGCATCTTGGTCATGCGGTGATTTGTGACGCGGGCGGTGACATTGTCGAGGCCTGGGGCGACCCGAAAACAACCATTTTGCCGCGCAGTTCATCCAAGATGATTCAGGCCCTGCCCTTGATCACAAGCGGAGCGGCGGATGCCCATGGTCTTACCTCGGAGCAACTGGCGCTGGCCTGTGCCTCGCATAATGGGGCGGCTATTCACACCGACCGTGTCAACCGCTGGCTGGCCGATCTGGGTATGGCGGATGATGATTTCCGCTGTGGGGCGCATTACCCGGATGACAAAGCGGCGAACAAGGCGCTGATCTGTTCTGATACGTCGCCCTGTCAGGTGCATAACAATTGTTCGGGCAAGCATGCGGGCTTTTTGACGCTGAACCGTCACCTTAAGGGCGGCGCCGAATACATCAATCCCGAGCATCCCGTGCAAAAGGCGGTGCTGGATGCGTTTGAAACGGTAACGGGCGAGACCTCGCCGTTTTACGGGATCGACGGGTGTTCGGCGCCCAATCATGCCGCAAGCCTGCACGGCATGGCGCGGGCGATGGCGTGGTTTGCCGGGGCTCATGAGGGCACGGATGCCAACCAGGCCGCCGCCACCCAGCTTTGGCAGGCAATGGTTGCGCATCCCGATCTTGTGGCGGGCGAAGGGCGCGCCTGTACCGAGCTGATGCGCGCCTGCAAAGAACCGGTTGCCCTCAAAACCGGGGCCGAGGCATTTTTCGTCGCCATTCTGCCGACCCGAAAGATGGGAATCGCGCTTAAGATCACCGATGGCACCACGCGTGGCGCGGAATGCGCGATTGCGGCGCTTTTGGTGAAATTGGGCGTGCTGGATGCGGATCATCCCGCCACCCTTAAGTTCATGAACGCGCCGATCGTCAATTGGCGTGGGGTGCAAACCGGGATGATCAAACCGGCGGCGGCGCTGGTCTGATCCGCCGCTCATCAGGCCTGATCAGCAGCACCTGCAAACTCATCCTGCGCATAACCCTGTAGATACAGCAGCGCGCTTAGGTCGCCGTGGTTGATGCGGATATCGCATTCTGCGGCGACGCTCGGCTTGGCATGAAGTGCGACGCCAGAGCCGGCGCGCCCCAGCATGCCAAGGTCGTTGGCCCCGTCACCGACCGCGATCACATCATCCTCGGCAAGGCCCAGCCGTGTGGCGATCTCTTCCAGAGCCTGTATTTTGGCCGTGCGCCCCAGAATGGGGCGGGCCACATCGCCCGTCAGAACGCCACCCTCGACCAAAAGTGTATTAGCGCGGTTTTCGTCAAATCCAAGCGTGGCGGCCACGGCTTGTGTAAAGGCGGTGAACCCGCCCGATACCAGCGCGCAATAGGCCCCGTTCGCCTTCATCGTCGCCAAAAGAACGGCCCCGCCGGGCATATAGCTGATCCGCTCGGCGAGGACCTTGGCGATCACGCCCTCATCAAGCCCCTTGAGAAGCGCGACGCGTTCCAAAAGAGCGCCTTCAAAGCCCAATTCGCCATTCATCGCGCGCGCGGTGATAGCCTTGACATGCGCGCCGACGCCCGCGACCTCGGCCAACTCGTCAATGCATTCCTGACAGATCATCGTGCTGTCCATATCCGCAAGCAGCATCGTCTTGCGCCGCCCCTCTGCGGGTTGCACCACAAGATCGACGCGGGCCTTTTGCAGATCGCCCCACACGTCCCAGCGGTTGCCCGGCACATGCTTAAACGCAAATTCCGCCGCCTCATCCGGTGCAAGCCAAATCGCGTCACCGCCGCCCCAGGCATTGCGCAGGGCGTGAACAAGGGCAGGGTCCAGCACGCCCTTGGGCGCAATCAATGTGGCAATAAACATTTAACGAAGTTTCCGAATTTCCCATTATTGGCGCCGTTTAATCACAGCTTCGAGTGTGGGGAAATACAATGTTTAGCCAATTTTAGCCTTTCCTAGCGGAAAGGAATCGTGAATATTGTGTGTGAGGCCCATCGGCACACCACAATTTGTGTCGCTCCTGCGACGGGAAGGAGGTGATGTAGATGGCGAAAACTTGCAAGACGGTGACGCGAACCGTTCGCACGAGCAAAAAGCCGGGACCGAAGACTGTACCGGTAAAGCCACATCGACGCTCTAAGCCCCAAAAGGGCTGCTGATCCTACCAAGATAAGCAAAAAACGCCGATGGGCCTCACCATTGAATCATAGCTCTGCTAGTTGGGCAAGCAGGTTTCCGTTTCCAAGCCTTCAAGTTTCCGATCGTAGTCGTGCAGGGTCGCATTTTATCATTCAAGCGGCGTTCTAGCGTCATTTCTGCACTTGCGAAAGGCCCTGATGGGCCGTAATGCGATAGGCGGGACACCCCTCCCCAACGGGGGGCGCTTATCTGAAAGGGTAGCATTTATGGCTATTGAACACCCGGCAACGCGGCCGGCTAATCCGCGTTTCTCTTCTGGCCCCTGCGCCAAAATCCCCACATTCTCGCTTGATATGCTGGCCGATGCGCCCTTGGGCCGCAGCCACCGTGCCGCCGTCGGCAAGGCCAAGCTGAAAGCCGCGATTGAGCGCACGCGCGATATCCTTGGCATCCCTGCCGAGTATCGTATCGGCATTGTGCCCGCCTCGGACACAGGCGCGGTTGAAATGGCGATGTGGAACCTTCTGGGCGAACGCCCCGTTGAAATGCTGGCCTGGGAAAGCTTTGGGGCCGGCTGGGTCACGGATGCGGTGAAACAGCTCAAACTCGACGCAGAGGTCAAAACCGCCGAGTATGGCGAGATTGTCGATCTGGCCTCGGTCGATACCGATAAGGATGTCGTCTTTACCTGGAACGGCACTACCTCTGGTGTGCGGGTGCCAAATGGCGACTGGATCAAGGCCGACCGCCAAGGTCTTACGATCTGCGATGCCACATCGG
>RCMY010003415.1_pt1 | contig 14063 bp, 13 predicted proteins | sample 2041341 | NCBI WGS metagenome assembly RCMY01 (sample SAMN09708234, study PRJNA481090) | Marine sediment metagenome, whole genome shotgun sequencing project.
CCTTAATAGAGGAGTCATTTATGATAGTCAAAAAAACACTGATTATGGCCGCTCTTGTCACCAGTATGACGGGTGGGGCCGCTTTCGCAGCAGAGGCTGTATTGCGCGGAGAAGGAAGTCCCTATCAGCTTCGGGCCAGTGACCTGCTCGGTATGGACGTTATCAACCAGTCGGGAGATGAGATCGGCGAGATAGATGATCTGACAGTAAGTCCCGATGGTTCTATCCAGGCTGTATTGGCGCTGGGTGGCTTCTTGGGGATGGGTGAAAAGATGGTATCCCTTGGTTTCGACAGTATGCAATTCGATGATGAGCGAGAGCATCTGGTAGTGAACATGACCGAAGAGCAGCTCGAAAACATGGATAACTTCAATTACCTGGAAGGTGAGAACCGCGGGCGTGACATAACGCCAGGCAAGTACTGAGCGATGAGTGTCGACTAGGTCGGCGGTTAGTATGAGGGGTTGGCGGAGTGATCTGTCAGCCCTTTTTCATTGGTGCAGACTAATCGATGATAGTGAGATCCACGCGTCGGTTGATTGTCCTTCCTTCGCTGGAATGATTGGACGCAATAGGCATATCTTCCCCGAAGGCCTTGATTTCCAGACGCGATCGAGGTACTCCATGGGCTATCAGATATTTAAACACCGCCTTTGCTCTGAGTTCTGATAGTTGCGAATTGGTGTCCCTAAGCCCAATATTGTCGGTGTGCGCTGACAGCAAGAAACGATATTGGTGATAAGCATTTAAATCTTTGGCAATGCCTTTCAGAATTTTCTTGGATGATTCCTCCAGCAAATTTGAACTGGAGATAAAAGTGACTCCCTCCAGGTGGCCCTGAAATAAGGGGCATCCGTTTTCATCAACGGGTAATAGCCTGTGACGCCTCGAAACACGTTGCTTTGTTCCTGAACGACGACATTTTTTGCAACCGAATGTAAGGTCATATGCCTTAGTCCGTGAGCTGTTGAGCCAATATCAACAGTAATCCTGGAGCTGCTAGTTTCCTGAAGAGAGGTAGTCGATAATGTCATTTTTATCCATGCTGGTTGTGGGGCTGATTGCATGTCTTCACATGTATATCATGTGGTTTGAAATGTTCCAGTGGGAAGCTCGAGGGCCTCGAATATTCAAGAGTTTCCCTGCTGAATTGTTTTCACCAACCAAGGTGATGGCTGCTAACCAAGGGTTATATAACGGTTTTCTAGCTACTGGTTTGATCTGGTCGTTATTTATTGACGATCAGGAATGGCAGCGTAATGTCGCGTTTTGTTTTCTTCTTTTTGTTCTGGTGGCGGGCATATATGGGTCCATGACTGCATCCAGGAGAATATTGTATGTGCAAGCTTTGCCGGCTGCCCTTGCGATACTTTGCCTGTATCTGACTTGAGTGCTGTGGCTACCCCAGGCACCACTGAACGAGTCATTCCCAAGCCGGCAGCAACCTGAAAGGCCTTGGCTAGAAATTGGCGGCAAGCTCTGAACAGCACTTTTGCTGTAAAACCTAGACTTTAGTCTACTATTTATACTGCACAACCATAAATTGGCGCCCGCATGGGCGAAGATGTAAAAAAGTGTGAATATTCACTCGTAACGGTCCGTACAGTCACAACGAGAAATGGGTTCTCCATCGATAGTGTCAGCGTACTTGAAGTATTGGAGTGGCTCACGACATGGAAACCCGCTACTGATGAATGTCAAATATCTGCAGTTTTCGCTGTTTGTCGCCTTACTGGCAACTGGTTTCGTTAGCACGCCAGCTCGGGCTGTTTGCGACCAGCAGGAGCTGTGTGAGGCGGAGCTGGTCGTAACCGGGTTGCTTGATGAGATCGTGGATCAACGCGAAGTCATCAAAACGCACTGGAAGACGCTTGATTCAGCGCAACACCGCGAGACGGTGTCCGGATGGTACGAACGGACCCTGTGCCTGGTCGATGTGGTCAGTCGACATCTGCATATCGGCACATTGGAAAGCCAGTTACTGGTGGCCAATAACAAGTTAAGCTCTGTGAGGACGAAATTGAGCAGCCATGAACGTATCTGTCACTGCAATGAGAAGATCCAACTCTCTGCCCGCTACTGATCACCGTCGTCAATCTGATGTTAAGCTGGGTCTTTAATGGTGACTGGAAGCATTCCTTTCTGCAGCGAGCGCCATCGATTCGGTCGGTACACACTTGATAGCGAGTTTTCCTTCTCATGGCAAAGCTGAAACCGGCAGATAGTTATCCTTCACTGTCAGATGTACAGTTTTTCAAGGTATTCCCGGAGCGTTCCATTGCCACGCTGGAGCGAGCCGCGACGATGCGCAAGTTCAAGAAGAACACACACATCATTGTGGCGGGTGAAGAGAGCCATGCCGCCTATGTGCTGCTGCAAGGCACCGCGTACGCCTTTACGGATGATGATGACGGCAACGAGTTCATTGTCGGTACGTTTTCAACGGGCGATTGCTTCGGCGAGCTGGGGCTGCTGGATGGCCATACACGTACAGCCAACGTGATTACCACGAGCGCCTGTCATTGTCTGGTTGTGCCCAGCGCTGAGATCAATCACGAAATAATGAAGGAGCCAGCAGCTGCCCAGGCCATCATTCATGCCTTGGTGGGCAGGATTCGTGGTATGACCGAAGACGTCAGTTGTCTGGCCCTGATGGATGTCTACGGCAGGCTGGTGCGGACCTTGAATTCTTCTGCAACTGAACAGTCAGACGGGACCCGTATTACCGAGCGCATTACCCATCAGGAACTGGCCAGTCGAGTCGGTTCCAGCCGCGAGATGATCAGCAAGATTCTGAAGGAGCTTCGAGTGGGTGGCTATATCACCATCGAAAATCACTGCGTAAAGATGCACAAGGATTTACCTGACCGCTGGTAGCCTCGTGAATTCGCAGTCGCGCTTCATACTATCCACGGGAGCGAACGCAGCGACCCGCGACCCATACTCGGCTGATGTTGCACGGCTGCGTGTTGTACACCACGCAGCCCAGTAGTTCTTCCCAGTCATTTGCTCGAGTAAACTCGTTTAATCGGTTATACGGACCGTCAAGATCCAGCAGCAGGGCATCAAATTGCCTGCCGGGTTCAAACAAGCCGGTCGGGCTGTCGAGGACATCGGCACCTCCCGTTGTTGCGAGATAAAACGCTTCCAGAAAATTGATGCGCGATCCGGGCAACCCACGTTGTTCTGATGGCAGGCGTGTATCAACACCGGATTCGAGCATGCGTGATGAGGCAACCGCATGCTGGCAGCTATTGAACAGCGAGGCACTATGACCGCCTGCGATATCGGTACCCAGCCCCACTCGCAAGGATTTTTCGAGCGCTTTGCGCAATGGAAAGACGCTGTCGGCAAAGTAGCTGTTGGACAGCGGGCAATGGGCGATTCCGCTGCCAGCTTCATGAATCAGTGCCATGTCCATGTCAGTAATGAAATTGGCGTGAGCCAGTACGGTATGCCGGTTCAGTAAGCCAAAGTCTGCCAGTGCTTCTGTATCCGTTTTGCCCAGACGATCCAGTACATAGGCGTGTTCCCAGTCGCTTTCTGAGCAATGCGTCTGAATATGGCAGTGGTTCTGCGTTGCCAGTTCGCCGAGGCCCATTAGCAGTTCATTGGTACAGCTGGGAATGAAGCGTGGGGTGATGACGGGTTTCACCAGAGCGTTTTGAGTACCGGAGAGTTGTCTGATTGCCCGGATACTGCGTTCACTGGCAGCCACGGCAGCTTGCGCATCGCTATCGCGGTAATAATCAGGACACTGGCCTGCGTCATCCATGGCCACACGGCCCACGTAGGCTCGTTGCCCGAGCTGCTGACAGGTTGAAGCCAGCAATTGTGTCGCCTCTTCGTGCACGGTGGCGAAGTACATGGCCGTAGTCGTGCCATTGGCCAACAAGGTGCTAACGAGAGACGGGTATACCTGCTGCGCAAAATCGATGTCCTGGTAGCGAGCTTCCAGTGGGAAGGTGTGCCGGTTCAGCCAGTCCTGTAATGGCAGGTGCAATGCCCTGCCAAGCTGTGGCCACTGCGGCGCATGCACATGCAGATCCACCAGCCCGGGGATCATCAATTGCTGAGATCTCATCTCAACCAGAACGCCACTGTGCCGGGCTGTGTGCAGACGTTGCTTATAGTCGGGTGCTTCGGGCTGCGTGACCGAGACGATGCTACCGTCGCCATCGACGTGGATTAGCGTGTTTTCCAGGGCCTCGAGCCTGTTCATGCTGGGCATATGCATGAACAGACCCAGATACCAGCTGTCTGACGATGGTTGGGGTGAGGGCATCAATTCAGCGATTCAATGAGGCGAGAAATTCCTGTCGACTATTTGGGCAGTTTGGTATCAACGCCTTTCACCAGCCAGCTGATGCCAGCCAAATCGACGTCATTCAGTGTCTCACCGGCAGCTACCTTTTCCGCGCCGTCTTGATCCACCACGGGGCCAGTAAACGGGTGAAATTTTCTGTTGCTGATATCGTCCATGGTGGCATCCAGAGCAGCACGTTGCTCTGCACTCAGGTCATCGCTGAGTGACTCCACGGACACCGCCTTTTCAGCCATCCCCCCCCAGAAGGCGGTGCCTTCAAAGGTATCATCCATGGATGCCTGAACCTGTTTGATGAAGTAGTCTGCCCAGGAAATCTGCATGGAGGCCAGCAGGTGCTTGGGTGCATAGGCTTTCATGTCGGAACTGGTGTTGACCACATAGACGCCTTCTTCCTCTGCTACGGTGACCACGGATGGCGTGTCCTGATAGATCGAAAAAATGACGTCTGATTGTTGGGCGATCAGTGAGCGCGCGGACTCCTGAGCCTTGCTGGGATCGAACCAGGAATTCAGCCAGACTACTTTGGCCATGATCTCTGGATTGGTAGCCTGCGCACCCAGTGTGAAAGCGTTGATGATACCGACAACTTCAGGGATGGCATAGGCCGCCACCATACCGATCGTGTTGCTTTTGGTGACGTAGCCAGCAGCCATTCCTGCCACGTAGGCGCTTTCATAGTTGCGCGTCTGAAAGTTACCGAGGTTCTTGATTGTCTTGTAGCCACTGGCATGAATGAAGTCGATGTCGGGATAGCGTTTGGCCGTTTTCAGGCCATCGTTCATGTAACCAAAGGAGCCCAGCATCATCATGTCGACGCCTTGAGCGGCCATCTGATTCATGATGCGCGCGGCATCGGGACCATCGGGAATATTCTCGACAACGACGCTCTCCACCTTGTCGCCAAACTTCTCTTCAATGGCTTCACGTCCACGGTCCAGCTCATGTGCCCAACCGACATCCGTAGCCGGGGAAGGGTAGATGTAGCCGATCTTGAAGGTGTCTTGTGCCTGGGCGGTACCGAGGCTCAGAACAGCGATGACACCCAGTGCCGTGATACGTAGTCGATCGGTCCATTTTTTCATGTGTGTGATTTCAGTAGCGGTAAGGAGAGGAGGTTTTTGGGCTCAGGCGTCCCGTCGGTAAGTCTGCCCCAGGGAGGCCGGATGGTTGAGTCGGATCAGTCGCGGGTTACGAGACATGATTGCCAGAATGATGATGGTGATGATGTAGGGCATGGCAGACATGAGCTGCGAGGGTATGGCAAAGCCTTGACCTTGAATGAACAATTCCAGCAAAGATACTGCACCGAAGAGGTAGGCCCCGACCGCAATGCGCAAGGGCTGCCACATGCCGAAGACGACGAGTGCGATAACGATCCAGCCTCGACCTGCGACCAGTCCGTCTGCCCAGAGTGGGGTATAAGCCAGAGTCAGATAAGCGCCGCCCAGGCCAGCCATGACGCCACCGAAAATGATGGCCAGAAATCGAATCAGGATGACCGGGTAGCCAATGTCGCTGGCCGCCTGCGGTGATTCACCAACGGCACGGATGATCAAACCCAGTCTGGAGTGGTTGAGCACCCACCAGATCAGCAGCGTCATGAGGATGCCGCTGTACAGCATGAGGTCATGGGAAAACAGCACATCACCCAGTATTGGCAGTTCGGACAACCAACCCATATCCAGGTCGTCGAGCGGATTGATGGTTCTGCTTTCGTAGTTTTTGCCAATCAATACGGATGCGCCCAGGCCGAGTATGCCCACGGCCAGACCCGCAGCCACCTGATTGGCAAGGAAGACGAGTACCAGAACGGCGAACACCATTGACAGGATGGCGCTGGCCAACGCTGCTATGGCGAAGCCGGTGATGTAGGAGCCTGTCAGTGTCGCTACGGCAAATCCGGTTGCGGCTCCGACAGCCATCATGCCTTCGATACTCAGGTTGAGTACGCCGGATTTCTCGACCACGGCTTCGCCCATGGCGGCAAATAACAGTGGAGTGGCAGCTGCCAGTGTGCCTGCCAGCAGAAAGATGAGGGAATCGAGCATCAGTGTCTGACCTCGATTTTCTGTAGTCGGTGATTGGCAAACAGAAAGCAGGCGAGATAGAACACCAGCAACATCCCCTGAAAGAGGGTGGTGGATGCGTTGGGCAGTCCGACGGAGACCAGAGACATGTCCCCACCCACGTAGATCAGCGCCATGAAGAAGGCTGCGAACACGATGCCGATGGGGTGTAGCCCTCCCAGGAATGCCACTATGATGGCGGCGAATCCGTAACCGGGTGAAATGGATCTTTGCAACAGGCCCAAGGGGCCTGCCACCTCTCCAACACCTGCCATGCCAGCAGCGGCTCCGCCGATCAGCAGTCCAATCCAAACGGCCTTCTTCTCGGCAAAACCTGCATAACGTGCTGCGTGTGGCGCTTGACCACCGACGAGCAATTTGTAGCCGGGCATACTGCGTTGTACGAATACCCAGGCGACGAGAGAGGCGGCAAAGGCCAGGTACAGGGATGTGTTCACACGTGTATTGTCGATCAGAGGTGCAAACAGTGCAGCATCACCAAAGAGGGCGGATTGCGGAAAGCTCATGCCCATGGGATCTCGCAAGGGGCCACTGACGAGAAAGTACAGAAGTTGCAATGCGATGCTGGAGAGCATGAAGGTCACCAGTATCTCGTTGGCGTTGTAGCTGGTTCGCAGCCACGCAGCAATACCGGCCCAGGCGGCGCCAGCTAAGGTACCGATGCACACCATGCCGGGTAGTAACCAGGCGGATTCCGAATTCTCGAATTCAAGGGCGAGCGCGCCGGCTGCCATGGCCCCCGCCAGTAGTTGACCTTCCGCACCTATGTTCCAGACGCGAGCGCGAAAACCGATGGCCAGACCTTGTGCGATGAGCAGCAGCGGACCTGTTTTCAGCAAGACCTCGCCAATGCCATACTGGGTGGTCAGAGGTTCAATGAAGAAGGCATAGAAGGCGGCCAACGGGCTCTTGCCCAGCAGGGTGAATAGAAGGGAACCTGCCAGAAGGGTCAGAGTAACAGCCGCCAGCGGAACCAGTAATTGTGCTCGCAGGGAAGGCTCAGTGCGAGCAACAAGTCGATAAGCCATCACCCGACTCCTGCATCGTGCAGGAACTCACCAGTCATCCAGCGACCGATGTGGGTGCTGCTGGTATCGCGTGTCTGCAGAGACGGGGAGAGATACCCGTCATACATGACATACAACCGGTCGCTGATCTCGAATAGCTCCTCCAGCTCTTCAGACACCACCATCACGGCAGCCCCTGCATCGCGCATCTGTAGAAGGGCGTTGCGGATGTTATTGGCGGCGCCCACATCCAGGCCCCAGGTTGGCTGCGACAGGACCAGCAGCGTGGGTTGCAACGCCATTTCCCGGCCCACGATGAACTTCTGCAGATTGCCACCGGACAGGCTGGCAGCCATGGACTGAGTGCCGCCGCAGCGTACATCGTTGTCCGCAATGCACTGTTCGGCGAAACGATGCATGGCACCGAAGCGGATCATGCCCAGTCGCGTCAATCCCTGACGGTAAGCGGTTAGAAGGCCATTGTAGGACAGGGATAAGTCTGGAACGGCACCTCGTCCCAGGCGCTCTTCGGGGACGAAGCCCAAGCCCATGGTGCGCCTTTGTCCGGGTGTGAGTCGATTGACAGAGACGTCGTTGATCAGCACGTCGCCCGCATCCTTATCGATGTGGAGTTCTTCACCGGATACAAGCCGCATCAGTTCGTTTTGTCCATTGCCAGAGACACCGGCGATACCCACGATTTCTCCTGGGCTGACGTGCAGTGTCACCTGTTTCAGGGTAGTGCCGAACGGATCGATCGGCTCGTGAAGAAGGTTGCGAATCGACAGTCGCGCCTGTGCTTCAGGCGCGGCTGGCGCGTGAGCAGGGGGCTCGATGGAGCGACCAATCATCATGAGCGCAAGTGACTCGTTGCTCTGACTGGCAGGTTGGGTGGTTGCCACCACTTTGCCGGCTCGGAGGATGGTGGCGTTGTCGCACAGTTGCCGTATTTCCTCCAGTTTGTGACTGATGTATAGAATGCTGCAGCCAGTGTCGCGCAATGCGCGCAAGGTTTCGAACAACTGCTGCACCCCCTGTGGGGGCAATACCGAGGTAGGTTCATCCATGATCAGCAGTTTCGGTTTCTGCAGAATGCAGCGGATGATTTCCACGCGTTGACGTTCGCCGACGGACAACGAGTGGACCACCGTGTCGGCGGACAAGGGAAGACCGAATCGCTCGCCAGCTGCTTCCACCTGAGCTGATAGTGACTTGATGGAACCCTTGACAGCCAGAGCAATATTCTGCGCCACAGTCAATGATTCGAATAAGGAAAAATGCTGAAAAACCATGCCGATGCCCAAGCTGCGTGCTTGCGACGGATTCCTGATGCTGACTGGTTGGCCCTGCCAGATAATGTCGCCTTTATCGGGTTGGCTGGCGCCATAGATGAGCTTCATCAGCGTTGACTTGCCAGCACCATTCTCACCGAGAATGGCATGAATTTCACCGGTTTGAATAGTCAGGTCTATACGATCGTTGGCGACGACAGAAGGGTAGACCTTGCTGATGCCGCGCAGTTGCAAAAGCACAGTCAACGGCCTGGACCTGCGGGAAATACACCCGGCATGACGATGAATCCCGGTAGGCGTTTGATGCGATCGGTCCAGCGCCGAATGGCTGGGTAGTCTGCTCGTGAGATACCCCCTTCTTCCGAGAGAACGACGTAGGGAAAACAGGCGAGCTCAGCAATGGTGGGCGTCTCGCCGTTCACGAGCCAATCCTGATGTTCTCTTTCCTGAAACCAAAGGTGTTCATCAAGAATACGAAACAGTCGATGCGCGTTTGTGCGGCAGGTATCACCATCAAGATCGTAGAAAAATCCGTCAGCCAGGCGTGCAGCAGATGCGCTACTCGTCAACGCGTTGGCAAAACATAGCCACTGTGTCACTTGTGCGAGTATGACGGGAGATGTGAGCGGGTACCAGGTGCCATGCTTGTCGTACTTAGTTGAAAGATAGATCAGAATGGTCTGGGAATCTGGCAGTGTCAGATCGTCGTCCTTCAGAACTGGAAGTTCGCCCAGAGGAGAGATCTCCAGAAAGGCATTCTGCCGATGTTCAGCAGCGGGATAGAATTCGACGACGCTCTTCTGATATTCGATTCCGAGCATGTTCAATAGCAAACGAATTTTGTAACAATTGCCAGACAGTTCGTAGTCGTACAGTGTGATCATGTGACGCTATCAGGTATGTTCGTGAGTTGAGTAATCACAGATCCAGTATCAGTTTTTTAGAGTGGGCGCGTGACACGCAGCTCATCAGGCAATCCCCTCGCGCCTTCTCTGTCTCGCTCAGGTAGACATCCTGATGATTCGGTTCACCTTCGAGCACGTTGATGCGGCACGTGCCGCAGGCACCCTGTTCGCAGGAAGAGGGCACCGCTACACCATGCTGACGTAAGGTGGTCAGCAGACTCTCACCGGCAGGAATAGTCAAGGTAAGGCCGGAGCGGGCCAGTTCGACGGCGAAGCTGGTCGAGTCATCACGCTCTTTGTCGTTCCTGAAATATTCGAAATGTACGGCGTTGTCTGGCCAGCCCTGAACCGTGGCCGTTTTACGGGCAAGGTTCATCATCGGGCCAGGACCGCAGAGATAGAAATGGTGGTGGGAGCCTGGGCTTGCGAGCAGAGTCTCAAGCTGGTCAGCGGTCTGTTGCGGACTCAGGCCGATATGGAAATGAACATCTGCTCGCAGGTTGCTCAGTTCCTGTTTGAAGATGATTTCACTCTCACTGGCAACGAAATGATGCAGGGCGAATGATCTGCCCATCTGGTTGAGTGCTCTGGCCATGGATAGCAGGGGTGTCAGACCGATGCCACCTGCAATCAGGAGGGTATGTTCGGCATCTCGTCGTAGCGGGAAATTGTTGCGTGGTGCTGAGGTTGCCAGCAAATCGCCCACCCGGATAGTGTTGTGCAGGGCATAAGAGCCCCCGGTGGAATCGGCAAGTTCCTTAACCACGATGGCATAGTGATCCGTCTGGCCGGGACCGTTGACCAGCGAATATTGTCGGACCAATCCTTCGGGCAGGTGGATGTCGATGTGAGCGCCTGGTTGTGGAGTAGGTAGCGGTCGGTGGGAAGACATGTCGAGTGCTTCCAGTCGAAATGACTTGATATTGTCCGCCAGCGAATTGATGCTCGACACTCGAACACGCTGTGTGGCACAACGACCGGATGCGTTCAGCGGTGGCAAGCTTGCATTGGATTCACTGACGCTCGGGATGACAGGGGTCCAGAGGGGAGGGGCAGGCTCGCTTGCAACGTGAGATTCAATGTGGCGTCTTACGCCATTGAGCGTGTGCTGATGATAGTGGAGTAGTTGCGTGATGTCGGCTCGGGCGGTGCAGTGATCGTCTACGCCACAAAGGATGCCACGAATGGCAGTACGGGCCGAGTCTATAGGTTGCAGAAAAAAGGCGATATCGGGTGCAAGTGAGTTGATGCCTGAGGAGGAGGTGTGCAGAATGATTGTGAACGGATCGGGTGTATGTGCGCCGTATGCGCTGTTGATGTGTACTGAGTTTTGCAGCGTGTACGCTTCGATCAGTGGTAATGCAACTCTGTCTAATGGCGCATTGACGATCAGAGCTCTGAGTGGTGTGACTGCACTCGTGTCCACTGTGTTCAGTGTGGGAACAGCAAGCTCCGGGGATTCACCACTCCAGACAAGTCCATACCGCTCGACGACAGGATAGGTGTTGTTGCAAATGGTGCGTGCAGGAGCATCGGCAGGGTGTGCGGGGATGTAAGTGCAGCCGGCAGTGCGATTGGCGTAACGCCAGCCATGATACTGACAGATTAGCTCAGTGCCATCGTTAATGCCTATGGTTAAACGTACGCCTCGATGCAGGCATCGATTTTCCCAGGCGTTGACGTTGCCATCATCGGCGCGCCATACGGCTAGCTCGCGCCCGAGTATCTGAGCCTGATAGACGTGTCGGTACACAAGATCCGTGCTGGCTGCCACCGGATGCCAAAGAAAACGGGCTGCGTCGAGATCGATCATGCGGCAGCTGCTATGACACCATATTGCAAGCCCTTGGATCGCAGCCAGCGCCGGTAGACTATAGCTGCCTTGTCGGCTCTGATGGGTGTTTCTGCACGAGGGTCCAGCGGTAGTCGCTTTGGCAGCTGATTCTCCAGTATGGGTTTGTCCTGTCCGAATATGGTCTGCTGGAACATGCGGATGTCCAGATCACTGCTGTGCGTATCGATGACACTGACTAGCGCATGTGCACGCACTGTCTCTTCGTCGACAGGTTGCAGAAACAGCGCGATGACATCCAGACGTGATTGATCGCTGGGGCAGGATTTGTACAGCACACTGCAGTAGGGATGCGGCACACGGTAGATGTAATCGGCCATGATGCCGCCACTGGCGCCTGCCGCCGCCTGGGGTTGGTAGAAGAGGCATTCGGTGGCGAGTATTTCATCGCGCTCTTCGTTGAGTGTGACCTGGTACTCCCGTACCTCGGTATGCGGCTCGACACCGAGAATGCCGGTGTGGACAAACGGGAAGTGGCCCATGTCCAGAAAGTTCTCAACCGCGCGTGGCGCCGATGTATGCACGCCGACCGTCGCGGCACATACGTTGCGTCTGTCGGGTTCTGCAAATTCGGGCAGGTCAAACAAGGGGCCAGCAGGGGTTCCCATGCACGTCCATACATACCCGTAGGCAAGTGTCACAGGAAGCACCTTCGCGTCACATTCAACGTTCACCTGCTCATCGTTGAGCTTGCAGTAACGAATACCCTTGCCTAGCAGGCGAGTCGTCTGGTGCACGTCTTGTTCGATGTCTTCCACCGCAGCAATTGGGTGCCAGAGGCCCAATGCAACGGGATCTGTACAGACAGTCTTCGAGTGATTCATCGGCAGAGGCAGGCTCGGGATAGGGAGTGGTTCAGAGCCGAACTGTGCCAAGTGCTGGCAGGACTGTCAAACCTGTTTTCCCGTATCCGCCCTCGTCGCTGCCGAAGTCTTAGGCTTAACGACAGGATTCGCGTGCCGCCATCAGGTTTTTCGGCTTCTTGAGCCAATCGAAATTCAGTGCATTGGTGGTTGAGCAGAAATCCGCTGGATCGTCCAGGTATTCGATGCCAAAGACAGCTTTGCCAGCATCAACAAACGGCGTGAGCAAATCACACTCATTATATTGCAGGCAGCTTTCATTGAGCGCGAAGTCAAAGTAGGGCTCCAGTTCTTCAACTTGCAGCAGGTTGTTCTTTAGGCCGATGGACAATCCACGAGCGTGCGCCTCGGCTGCCAGCCACCTGTTATAGTCAAATTGATGTTGTGCAGTCAGTGGAAAGCCGGAGTTATTGGTATAGCCGTCCACGTTGTCTGGGTCAACACCGTCGCACCCCTTGGCAACCGCTAGATCCATACGCGCTGCCATGACGGGTGCCAGCGTATCGATGGCTCGGATATCCAGCCATTGCTCTCCCGGCCAGCCATTGCTGGCACCGCGAACTGATGCAGGTATCTGTCCGGCATCGGTTCGCCAGTCTTCCCAGCTGCCAGCGCTGAAGTAACAGATAACGGCTATGTTGCGTGATTTCAGGTCGTCGATGACCGATGTGGATGTGTCGAACAGGTCGATGTCATACATATCGACATTCAGCGAGGTATTCAGATTGCCTTGTAGCTGGATCTGCCAGGAAGTCCCTGGTGTCGGGGACCAGACATCCGAAGTGTCTGCCACGGGCCCATCCGGCGTGGCTGTGGTTGTCGTTAGTTCGAGCGCCATGTGATCCAGGTTACTGTTGTCATTGGATGCAGGCGAGCCAAAGCGGGCAAGCAGACGTCCCAGGGGATCCATGAAATCACTGACGTTGCCGGGTGTCTGGAAGGACTGCTGAGTCCAGACCCAGTCAGGCACGCCCTGATTGGTACCAACGCGCACCCAGCGGCCAGTGTTGAAATTGCGCAGATGCCAGGTGTAGCGCTGCTCTGACCAGGCGGGGCCCTTGAAGTTGGTTTTAAGGACGAGGGAGTCCAGTGGCTGGCTGGCGATGTCCACTGGCGCACGGAATCGCATGACACTGACCATGCCACGTGCTTCCGGGTAGAACTCGACATAGGAAGCCCAGTCATCCGAACGACCACGTTGGTTGTTCGAGGCCAATGGAGTCACTGAACTTTTACTGGCCTGTCCGCGAACCACTTTCATGGAATAGGGGTGCAACGTGACCGAGTCAGCTATTGCATTGGCGGGTACGCCCATGATTGCCAGGCAGCTGCCAGAGAGTAGCAAGGCGAGAGCAGTGAGCTTTTGAGGGGTGGTTCTCGCTTTGCGAAATGCTGCGCCGTTGAACAAGTTTGGTGACATGAGCGGACCTCTGAGTTATTCGAGGTTGCTCATACTACGGAGGCGTGGAGATGCAATGGTCAAGATGTCCGTCTGGTCATGAGACTTTGGAAAGGCTCTAGCACGACTGCCGCCACCGCTGTGTGAACACTGTCCGATTTTTGCTATTTGCCGGTACATGAAATGCGAAAACTCTCAACACGAATAAGCCGACACCCGATATCCCGTGGGATAATGCTCTGCTTTCACATCCAGGAATGACCGATGACCACTCGTCTGATCGTGCTTGCCGCAGGCAAGGGTACTCGTATGAAGTCAGCGATGCCCAAGG
>RCMY010003416.1_pt1 | contig 14061 bp, 16 predicted proteins | sample 2041341 | NCBI WGS metagenome assembly RCMY01 (sample SAMN09708234, study PRJNA481090) | Marine sediment metagenome, whole genome shotgun sequencing project.
TAATTACATCACTTTATCTGCCAAATATTTTTGAATTTCATAGATATCGACACTTTTATTAAACTTCTTACTCACGCTTGGTGTGTTTTCGCTGGAAATCCAAATTTTCAATTCCGCATCCAAATCAAGAGTACCGGAAGTTTCTAAAGAAAATCGTGATATATTTTTATATGGCATCGATTTATACTCAATTTTACTGCCCGTAATTCCTTGAATATCAATTAATATTAACCGCTTATTGGTAAACATAAAAACATCTCGAAATAAGGTAAATCCAAGTTCAATTTGTTCGGTATCGGTTAATAATCGACCATATTTTTGCGTTAATTTATCAATGGATGCTTCACTGGCATTGCCCAATAATTTATTAAATAGTCCCATATTTTTTTGTTTTAAAGATAGTTGGTTTACCGTCTTGTGTATTGCTTTTCAGTACTTTAAGTCAAGTTTAAATTTTGGTTCAATAGCTCGACATTAAAATTAATTTTGGCGTTCAACGCCTTAAAAACTTTAAGTATTGTTTCAAATCTAGCATCGGTCAAATGGTTTTCTATTTTAGAAATCTGTGCTTTTTGGACACCAACCAATTCGCCAAGTTGCGCCTGTGTCAAATTCCGTTCTTTTCTTGCTTGTTTTATGGCGTGTCCAATTAGGTCAAGACGTAGTTCGTTTTCAAATTCGTCTCTTTTTAACGTTCCCTTTTTTCCGATATATTTGTCCGTTACTTCTTCTAAACTATAAGTTTTCATTTCTTTATTTTCCATATCATTATTTTTTTGCATTAAAATATTGTTTCATTATCCGCTCTGTCTTTTCAATTTCTTTTTTGGGTGTCTTGGCTGTTTTCTTTTCAATTCCGTGAGTTGATACAACAACAGTTTCGATTTTGTCGGTTTTATCCCAAAAAGCAAAAAGACGGTATTTGGTCTTGTTATGAAGAGTTCGAAATTCCCAAACGTTGTCATTAAGTTTCTTGAAAAGTTGGTTATCATTAACAATTTGAGATTTCGTCAGATTTTAAATGATTTTATCACGAGCCTTTTCATTAAGTGCGTTTAGAAATTGATTTACCTCTTCAAGTAATTTTACTTTAAATTTTTGACTCATTCGCTCCAATGTTTCTACAAATATAAAAGTTTCTTTAACAGGAAACAACTTTAATTACGAAGACAGATTTCCTTTTTGCATTACACAAAACAGTGAGTACGAAATATAAATTTTATCTTGGTCGTTTTTGCTGATTCATTTTTTACTAAAAAAATTGAAATTCTGATATAAGATTCCCGTTTTCACGGGAATGACAACTTCTCATTTTCGGCTATGACAACCTCCCATTTTCATGGAATTGTAACCTATAATTTTTCACGAGAATGACATACGCGACTTTTTTTCATGGAGATCAACTACTCATTTTCGGGAGGACAACTTCGTCGAAAAGGAAGGCAAAGCCTCAAGTAATTTTTTTCAATTACCTAAAGTTCTCTAATTCGGTCTTTTTGGCATCAGCAATAATTTCGGGTGGGTATTTATATAATTCTAAAATCTTAATTGCGTTTCGAGTTTTTAATTTTCCTACTTTAAGTTTATGATCAAAAATCAATTCCTCTTGATCAATTTTTTCGCTAAAATGATACAACTCGTAATTTTCTTGTACCAATAGTTCGGTCAATTCAATATCATGCGTAGAGACAAAAACTACATGCTTTTTTTGATTCAAATATTTTAAAATTGCTTTTCCCCCTGAAATTCTTTCTATGGTATTTGTTCCTTTAAAAATTTCATCCAAAATAAATAAACAAGGTTGTTCTTCTTGTTCCGCGGCATACACCAACTCTTTTACAGTTAAAACTTCTTCTAAATAATAACTGGTTTTATCTAGTAAATCATCGGTAATGCGAATGGAGGAATACACTTTAAAAAACGGAGCATCATAGCTCTCGGCAAAACAAATATCTAAAGTTTGCGCCAAAATACTATTGATGGCAATAGTTCGAATAAAAGTGGTTTTACCCGACATATTTGAACCCGTCAATAACAAACTATCGTTTATTAAATTTAAATCATTTGGAATGCAATTTTCGATTAACGGATGGTAAATTCCTTTAATGACACATTGTTTTTTAGTGCTGAAATTTGGTGTGCAAATTTGAGAATTTCCAGCCTTTACAGATGCTGTTGCAATTGCTGCATCAATTTCTCCAATGAAAACATACATTTTTTCAATGTTCTTTTTTTCTTTGGTAATAGAATCAATAAAACTAAAGAAAACAATAAATTCTATATTGAATTGTATTTTTATCAATTCAATTAACAACCAAGCTAAAGCGGCAAATTCGGTATTTAATTGTTTTTCAAAACCGATAAATTTTGTTTTTAAGTGAATTGCTCCAATTTTTTGCAGGAAAGAAAAGTCCGGAAAATAATCTTTAATTTCTTTAAACGTCGCTAATTGTTTACTCACAACCAAACTCTTATTTAATTGATTGACACCATCAACATAATAGTTAATATTGTCTTTATTTTTATAATGCAAAACACTGTTTACAAGAAATATGGGCAAGAGAAATAATGAAAAAAGCGGATTCAAAAAAGAAAGAAAAATGAAAAGAACCGATGCAAATGCCAAAGTGTAAACCAGTTTTAAAAATTTTGGTTTCTCTATAGATTTGTTCGTAAATAATCGTTCTAAATCGTAGCTTTCAGTAGAATTTAAATTCGACAACAGCAGTTGACATTTCAATCTTAAAACTTCATTCGTAGAGAAAATAGCACTGAAAGAACTAAATTTTTTAAGTTCTTCGATGGAAGAAATGGTTCTTATCTTAAAATAGAGAAATTGTTGTCCGATTTTGGAAGAAGTTCGATCAATAAATTTAAAAACCTGATCGATATCTAAATCTGTTTTTACTTTGTCAGAAATAAGATGAAAAGCCTGATTTTTATCCTCATTTTTTTCAAAATATTGCGCAATAGATTGAAAGTTAAAAAAATCTTTTTGCTTAGGTTTTCCCCAATTTTTAATTAATTCTTGCTTTAATTTTTCAATTCTTTTTTTCTCTTGATACCGAGTAATTAAATAAATCACAACCAATATAAAGATTACTCCTAAAATCCAATTCATGGTATTTTTTTCTGTTTGTATTGATTTATTTAAATGACATTTCAAGAGAAAACTTTCTATAAACCCAGAAAGTCCACTTATTATTCCACATTTGGTAATTTTGAACTCATAATTGCTCCAGCGATTCCAATAAGTGATAAAACTAAAATTACACCTTCTACTGAAATTATAGAAACCGCTGCACTTATTCCTCCAGTAATTAATAAAATAATTCCAATAATGGTATTACTTACAGCAACATAATCAGTTCTTTTATTTCCGCCTGCCATATCAACTATATACGTTTTTCTGCCTAACCGTACGCCATTATGAGCCACATTTAAAATAAAAAACGCTACCGGATACAACCAAATTTGTTGTCTTACATTTGGAAGCCAAGAAATGACAACAAACATGATTATCCCTAAAAATGCTGCAATCAAAACAGACTTTACCATGACATTTTTACTTGATTTATCGGCTAAAACACCCCAAAATGGCGCGCTAATTATAGAAGCAATGCCTCCGGCTATAATGAATAAACCTAATAAATAACTCTCTTTACCAATATAGGTTTGTGCTAATACAACATAAAACGGCGCAGTTAAACCGGAGCACAGCAACAAAGCTCTTGAAATGACGAAATTACGAAATGGTTTATCCGTTTTAACGAGACTTAACTTTGCAATCGATTCTTTTACATTGTTTTTATCATTTGCAGTTTCTCCCGGAAATTCTTTAATATTGGCATAAACTATCGCGGCCAAAAGCCATAAAAATCCGGCAAAAAATAAAATGGAAGTATAAAACTCTATATCTTGTTCTGCTTTTGATTTATAGATCATAAATAATCCGGCGAATAGCACTAAAATTCCAGAAATGGAAACCGTAAAACCTTTTAGTCTGCCACGTCTGGTTTTAGGAATAGTTTTTCCCAATACATCTTTAGAAGCCATAGAACACAAACTACGTGATAAGCTAAAAGCAACTAAAAATAGAATAATATACCAGCCTGCTTTTGTTCCTTCAAAACGCAATGCGACCAAACCTATTGCTAAAATCGATAAAAATTGAAAAACCGAACCTACAACCCAAACCCATTTTCGAATAGCCTTTTTTCGAATGTAGCCAGATATAATAATTTGTGGTAGCATGGAACCTGATTCTCTAATCGGAACAATCAAACTAATTAGAGAAACTGGCGCGTGTACATAATTCATCAGCCAAGCAAGAACCGTTTTAGGATTGCTCAGAGTATCACCCAGCGATGTGAGCATATTACTTAAAAATATTAAAAAGTAGTTTTTTGATACGTATTGACAAGCTTTCTCATCAATATCTATACAAATTCTTGCCTCCTTTTCACCATTTATGAAGTCATATATTTTATCGAGTTTCGCCGTTAGCCTTTTATTCATTTTAAATCAGAATATGTACTGGTAAAGATAGAAGAATCTTCATTTTTTAAAAACATTTATTAGAGCAACTTTACCACTGAAATAAGTAGTTCATTTTTATACTATCGGACAGATTATATCTGAAAAAGCTATTCTTTAACAGCAACAATACGAATTCGTTTATAATCTGCAAACCATTTCCCATTTTTAAAACAGTTCGGTTTTATATTTTCTTGCACTTCCTGCATAATTGCAATTTTATCTTCTTTCGAAACATTTTCAAAAAAACTTTCTGCGAACATAGAAAGCCAGTCTATAATTCCGGAATCTTCATCTGCCAACTCTGTAGGTCGGTCAAAATGTTGTGCCATAAGTACTGTAAAACCTACTTTTTCTAATTGAGTAGCATATGCTCCAATTGAAGGAAAATACCATAATTGCAAAGCCGACTGCTTTTTGTAGCCTCTCTTTTTCAATGCATTCCGCAGTTCGTTTACTATAATTTGCACATTTCCTTTTCCACCAAATTCAAGTACAATTCTGCCTTTTTCGTTTAAGTTAGCATGCATACACCGAATTGCATTTTCGAAATCGGTTACCCAATGCAATGCGGCATTTGAAAAAATCGCGTCCATTTTTTTAATAAATTTAAACGAAGATGCATCAGCTACTTGAAATTCAATTTTTGGATATGTAGACTTTGCATCGGCAATCATTTCCGGCGATTTATCGATACCGATTACTTGTTTTGCTAATACCCCTATTTTTGCAGTTAGTTGCCCCGAACCACAACCCAAATCTAAAATTCGTTCGTTCTTTTTAGGGTCTAGTATTTTGATTAAATCTTCACCATATTCATAAACAAAAGCATGCTTGTTATTGTATAATTTAGAATTCCATTTTTGGATGTTTTTCTGCATTTTTATTATTTTTAAGAAATCTTATCTATCAAGCAGTTATGTTTGGTAACCATTAATTTTAACCGAAAATACTCAAAATAGTAAAGCAAGAACCTGCAAAAACAAAAATAGCGGATAAAAAGTCTCCACTTTCTATCCGCTATTTGCTCGATTTAAAATCCGTTTAACCTGCAACCAATTCTCGGCTACTTTTAACAATCGTTTGATTATTAGTCACAGTTTGCTTTGGCGAATTAAACTCCTTTTTTGAGGGCATTTCCTGTAATATAGTATTTACAATTTTCATCCATTTTTGTGCCAATTGTAACTCACCGCTTAACAGCATGGTTTCTTCTGAATTAAAAAATTCAAAAACTGTATGCACCTTGTTTTTTTCAAGTGGTGTAAAGGATAATCCGATTTTTTCAATAATGATATCCTTATTCTTTTTCGTATCCATTGGACGGTTTGAATTCAAAATTCCGCAACTTTTCATTTCTAACAAATTGACATGTTGTGCAATTTCATTTTTTTCAATTTTTTTGAAAAAGAAAAGTTTGTTGTTCGCTTCATCCAAACCAATGGCAATATCATTTAAATGCTCTGATGCAGTGATTTTACAATTTTCTTTAGCTGCTGAATCAAAGAGCAATTGCAACAATTCTTTATCTCTTTTCTTTTTATTTCTGCCCATAAGTATAAAAGGCACGACGCATATTGCCACTAAGACAAACGCTATTTCTAATGTTCCTAAATCCATTTTTATTTAATTTTTTGTTATACAATAAGGTCAGGTTTTGTTACGATACAAATCCTGTAAAAAAACGTTTGAAATTTAGAGTCTGAATTACCAGAAAAAATGGAAAGGGAAAATGATATCTGTTTTTTGAAATTTTAATACAATTTTTCGAAAAACAGAATTGTATAAAGTAAACTCTACCGAAAAGTAATCGAATAAAGTTTTGCTTATCGTAAAATAGTCTTGAATAGGTGTTTTAAGCGTAAGATTCGGATTCGGTTCAAAAATATTTTCTGAACTCTCTGAGTCATAGTTCGAAATATTAGAGATATCCGCTACAGCGAAATTAACTTTATGAACCTCATACTCTCTTTCGGAGTTATGATTTAAAGGCACAGAATTTACAGCTCCAATTATAAAAAAATAGAGGACTGTAAAAAACAGCATGCTAAAAAATTTAAACTCTTTTTTCACGCAACAAATATAATTGATATTTTAATCTCTTTTTAAAAATAATACAATCTGCTAAAAAATATTCTTAGGGAAAATTCCATACGTTGAATTAAGAAAAAGGTGTAATTGTTACTTCAAAATGCTCTTTACCTTTAGAGATTTGAAACATTTCTTTGTTTAATTGCTTTTCGCCGGTATAAGGATATTTAGTAATCGGCTCGATACAAAGCATATCGGGTACAGGTGTCCAACACATAAAATGATCAAAACCTTTTGTTTCAATTTTTAGGTTGAAACCCGATTTTTTGACCAAATTTATCTCATTGGTATATAAAAATGGCAAAGCAAGATCACCAACATCCAAAATATCCTGCAAAGTAATTTGCTTTTGAGTAGTTTGCACTAATTCTATATTTTCACCCGATAATTTAAATGCAGGATGATAACCCAACATAAAAGGCATTCCTTTTTCACAAACGATATCAAAATGAACATGCAAAGCCTCATTGGTCAAAAGAAACGTTTTTGAAAATTGAAAATTATAGGGCCAAAAAACTTCTGCTTGTGTCGATTTTTTTGGAAATTTTGCATTTGGAACTTTGGTATTGGCCACATAAATTTTTTCAAAACGAGCTGAATTTTTGGAGTTTTCTTTCAACTCATAGTTCAATTCTCGTAAAATACCGTGCTGATCTTGTTTTGCAATCCCTCTTTCCGTGACAACGTTAAAATTATTAGCCTCGGTCGGACCAATAATAGGAAACATTTCGGTATCCGAATTTCGCCAACCAGGTTCGCCTTTTTTATGTATAAGCTCTTCGCCATTTTTTTGATAACTAATCAATTCACCAACTTCCATTTTTACCATGGATTTCTTATTCGGACTTTCAATAGTTACGATTTCGTTAAGCATAATTGGCAGATTTTAGGATTATCTTTTCAAAGATAAAGAAGCATGAAATACAAGCGTGATTTATGTCTTAAAAAAGTTTACTTTTCTATACCTTCGATCACTAAAACATGATTATAACCGGGACCTAAGGTTGTACAAGCATAGATTTCATCAATCGTAGGTTTTCGGCAATTTAATCGTAGTTTATATCCTTTTACTTTTAATGCTTCAGGAAGATTGTCGGCAAAATAGGTGCCGCTTTTGATATCTGAATCGCCATGTTTTCGATTGAGATCAATAAGAAAAGCACCACAATCAATTCCTTTACCTAAAACAGTTGCTTCAAATTCATATTTTAGTTCGTTCGGATCCGGATCGGAGTCACATCCTAAAACTAAAAAACTAATTAGAAATATAAAAAATAAAGTGGCTTTTTTCATTGCGAAGAACAATTAGAATTGAAAATTTTCGATACTTTGATAAAATAATTGTTAGGTTAGAAAGTTGGTCGACGCAAATTTATGCAATAAATACGATTTGAAAAATTATTTTTTATTCCATACTAATGAAATAAGGAAAAAACTAACCTGTTTTACTTATTTGCTCCAATTTTTTCAAATCTAAAACTTCAATTTTTCTATCGGAAACTGAAATGATCCCTTCTCTATTAAATTTCGATAAAGTATTGATAACGCTTTCTTTGGAGTATCCCAAAAGCTTGGCCAATTCAATTCGCACCACTGGCAAAGTGAATTTGTTACTATCATAAATATTGACAAAATCGAGTAGCAACATCGATAACGCTCCATCAATGTTCTTTTGAGAAAGAGCTGTAATTCGGTGAAATAGACCGTTTGCAATACCCGACATATGCTTGATTAAGTTTAGAGAAAAATCTCCATTATTTTTAATGAACCGTTCAAAAATTTCCATTGGAATAAAACTTACCGTAGTTTTTTCTAAAGCAACCGCGGTAAAATCAAATTTAGTGAAAGCGAAGCAGCAAATAATTCCGATAAAGGAATGCGAGTTAATCAAACCAATGGTAAAAGGTTTTCCGTCGTTATAAATTTCGAGCTTTACCAATCCGTCGGTAACATACAAAATATCGTTTGCAAGAATTCCTCTTTTTACAATGATCTCTCCGGGCTGAAATTCAAGATCTGATTTATTTTCGTACAATTCGTTCTTCTCAGTATCCGTAAGAATATTCAAACATTCTTTCGCATCTAAAAATTCATAATCAAAATCGTTTTTTTTTTGTAAAAAATCAGGCATTATAATACGATTACGTAAAACTACATGGTTAATGTTGTAAAAATACATAATTATGAAGCAAAAACCCCATACAAAAGAATAAAATTTAGTGACATATGTTACTTTTTTCAAAGAACAAAAGCACTTAATTTTACCTTATCAAAAGCAAACACTAAATCGCTAAAAAATGAAAAATTTAATTTTAAAATCTGCTGTAATACTTCCCGCATTAATCTTCTTTGATTATCTGGTCATGATGCTTTTAGGCTGTACAACCTGTTTATTTGGTTTTACCGAAAATTTTTATGACTGCACCTATTGTACTATAGGTAAGTTCTTACTTGCTTTTTCTTTATTGGTATTCGTTGTTGTTATTTATAAGGATGTAAAAAGCGTTTTACAACAGATCAAATTAAATTAGGCTTTAGTGTTTGCTTTTATCTAAAAATCCAAAATTTTGGTTTGTCCCCCTCTCCAAAATTTTGGATTTTTATTTTTTTGTTTGAATTAATTTTATTTAAAGGTGTTGCATTTTGTAACGAAAAAAGGAGTCGCATTTTGTGACTCCTTTTTTATTTTGAATACTTCTTAGTTTATATGAATTTTAATTATTTTATTCCTGCAGCAGGTATCATCAATTCAATAACTCCTGCATCAGCAATTTCGCCAACATTTGCCATTATTGGCTCCTCTGATTGATAATCTACGTAGTCAAATGTTTCTATTTTTAAAATATACTTACCCATGTCAAGACCTTGAATCAGAAATTCCCCATTGGCATTTGTATAGGTTTCTCCGATGTAAATATCACTATCTGTATACACCATAACTGAAACATCATTTAACGGCACAGCTCCGTCAATTTCATCTTCTAAGACCTCTCCTTTTACAATTCCATTGATTGACCCTGAATTTACTTCAAGATTTACTCTAATTACAGGTTTTAAAATGTACTTACCCGAATTACCAGCTTTCACTATTGATTTATTAACATTCCAGTCAAGAATAAATGTATAGGAAAACCCACCTTTTAAATCTGTATCCAGTTTAAGTTTTAGCCCTGACTGTTCAGCACTAGGTGTATCCAAATTAATTACTTGATCATTCCCTTTTATTAAAAGTGTATTGTTATCACTCAGTACTAAACGCATTTGATTTATAGGCCCTGATGGAATAATCTCATCTGCCAACAGCAAGCTGTTTCCAGCTACTAACTCTGTTAAATCGACTTTGATTGGATAACCATTCTCTGGATTTAAACTCAACCAACCTTCTTGATCCTCAGAATTATTATATTGAATATCAATTATTTCAATATTTACTTCTTCATACCTTTCATCAGGTGCATCAATTAATTTAAATTGAATTCTAGCGGTCTCATTATTAGCACTTCCACTCTCATCATTACATCCTTCAAGAACAAAAAAAGCTGAAATAATAAAAGCTATTATTGATAATTTAATTTTCATAGCATTGTAATTTATAATTATTAATAAAACAAATGTATTAACAATTTCTAAGTTAAATCTAAAGTTAAACAGAACTAAGAATCATACCAAATTTTTTATTATAATCAACAAAAATATGATTTACAAAATGACTATGTGTTGACAAAATATATATGGCAAAATGCTACTATGTGCAAAAAAAGAAGCTCTACTTCTGTAACTCCCTTAACGCTCGAACTAAAGCAAAATATCGAGAATAAAGTTTGACAAAAGTAGATATTGAAATCTTTTTTATTATTTATATTTAAACTCTTCTAAAATAAATATGAAAAGAACATTAGTTAAGATAAAAAACACTGCATTTCGAAGATTCATACGGAAACATGAAAAATATGCTCCTCTTATATTTTTTATCGGTGGATTTATTTTCGACACATTGACTCTAGGTCGCATTGATCGGTTGTATGATTTAATTGTCTTGTGCCTACATATGACGTTATTAACTGTAACGATTTATCTCTATAATTTGACTGACGATGGCAAGTGGAAAAATACAATTCTTCAGCAATATGAAGAATATTTTCCTTTAGCAATCCAGTTTTTCTTTGGTGGACTTTCCAGTGCCTTCGTTATTTATTTCTCAAGAAGTGTTTCTCTTTCAAAAACAATATCATTCTTTATTATTCTAGTTGCATTACTTTTTGCTAACGAGTTTCTTAAAAAAAGGATATCCAATAAATATTTACAATTTGGCGTTTATTTTTTTATAAGCTTCACTTTTTTTACTTTCATAATACCTGTTTTCATCAAAATAATGAACACAAAAGTTTTTATCTTTTCTGGCTTGCTTAGTTTAGTTCTTACCTTGGTACTAATAATTGCTATTTATAGCAGAAGTCCCAGTACACGTGCAGAAATACGTAAAGGAAAAATTATTGGAATTGTTTTGATGATATACGCAACCATAAATTTATTTTATTTTTTCAAACTCATTCCGCCTGTACCTCTTGCTTTAGAAAGTGGTATTGCAGCACACAATATTCAAGTGCAAAACAATAACTACGTTGTAACTTATGAAACCGATGATTGGTATGTGTTTTGGCGAGAACATCGGCTAAAATTCATTTACAGTCCGAATGAAAAAGTGTTTATTTTCACATCAATATTTGCTCCAACAGATATAAAAAAATCGATATTTCATCGTTGGTCATGGTACAACGACACAATCAATGAATGGCAAATTATTGAAGATATAGGTTATAGCATTACCGGAGGAAGGGATTCTGGTTATCGTGGTTACACATTTAAAAATAACGTAAAACAAGGATTATGGAAAGTTGAAGTAATTACCGAAGAAGAACTGCTGATAGGCGTAATTGATTTTGAAATCATAACCAACACCTCGCTACATCCTAAACGAGTTGTCAATAAAAAATTCTGAAATTAAAAAAGAAGTCACATTTTTGTATCTCCATTTTAAAAATTATTTTTATTCCCACTTTCGTGGAAAGGTTTCTACAAAAAAATATTACTGGTCTTTTGAACACTGTATTTTACACAAAATCACAAAGAGCACAGCGATTCTAAATAAAATTGAGTTGTCAGCAAATTAGAACTTTAAAAGAACCGTATATATTTCTGTTTTTAATAAATTTTTCTTACCTTAAATTAAATTTTAAACAAGAAAGAATAAGATCGAGAATTAAGCAAAATAAATGTAATATTCTCTTTTTTCTACTAAGATTTCATTTGATTCAACAACACAAAGTTCCTGGTTTTGAGTGGTTAAAATCTTAGTAACTCCTTCTTTCCCAAAAATAAATAAAAATGAAAATTTATGAAGCCATTAAAGTAGATCATGATATTCAAAGAGATCTATGTAACAAAATTGTAAAGACATCTGTAGCATCAGAAGAATTAAAAAAGCTATGGAGAGAATTGAAAAAAGAACTAGAAGTACATGCCGTAGCAGAAGAACGCCATTTTTATTCCGCACTCATTGATACAGATAAAATGCAAGAAGATGCCAGACATGGTATAGCTGAGCACCATGAAATGGATGAATTGATTGCGGAGTTAGACGATTTGAACATAGGTACTCTTCATTGGATGGAAACCTTAAAAAAACTTATTGATAAAGTAGATCATCACTTAAAAGATGAAGAAGATGATTACTTTAAAAAAGCAAAAGAGGTGTATACTGAAAATGAGTCAAAAACATTGGCAAAAAAGTATAAAGATACCATGCAAGAATATCGAAAAACTTGGCCTGAATCTATCCCTGGAAATGACTAAGTCTGCTTTTTTTATTACATTTATAAGGTTGCTCTTGATGCTATGTTAAAGGCTTATAGCGACATAAAAATAAAAAGAGAAATTAGTAGTGCTGGCCAAAATAGATTTCACATTTTAGATGTACCTAAATAGCAAAAAAAAACTAAAAATGGTTCTTAACATGTTTAAGGGTAAGTAGTTACTAGACATGTAAAAAAATGACTTAAGTGTAATAAAAATAATGTTGTCGGTAACAAAAAAAAGGAGACACATTTTTCGTAACTCCTTTTAAATATAATTTTAATTTCCACTTTCGTGGAAGGATTTTTCTAGCCAATCACCTCAACAAACAAACCTTGTTCGGTTTTATTTATTTTAGCTAAACCATTTTTAGTCAAACCCTTAATGGTTTTATCCCATTTTTTATTGCTTAAAGCAGATTGCTCTTTTAAAACATTCAAATTCATAGGAGAATTCTCTTTTAGAAGCTTTAATACAGCTTTTTCCTCATCCTTTAACTCCACGGCAACTTTTACTTTTTGCTCCGGTTTCATTTGAGGAAAGAATAATACCTCTTGAATCGATGCATTATTCGTCATAAACATGACCAAACGATCTATTCCAATACCAATTCCACTGGTTGGAGGCATTCCGTATTCTAAAGCTCTCACAAAATCCATATCAATAAACATTGCTTCATCATCTCCTTTTTCCGATAATTCTAGCTGATCTTGAAAACGAGCCAACTGATCAATCGGATCATTCAATTCGGTATAAGCATTTGCCAATTCTTTTCCGTTTACCATCAATTCAAAACGCTCCGTTAAATCTGGATTATCGCGATGTTCTTTACAAAGCGGACTCATTTCTTTCGGGTAATCTGTGATAAAAGTTGGTTGAATATAATGATGTTCACATTTTTCACCGAACAATTCATCAATCAACTTTCCTTTTCCCATCGTTTCATCCACATCTAAATGCAATTTTTTACAAACGTCGCGAATTTCATCGGCATTCATGCCCGAAACATCGTAACCTGTATGTGTTTTAATCGCTTCCAAAATCGGAACTCTAGCATAAGGCGCTTTAAAACTAACCGTATTTTTCCCAATGGGAACCTCTGTTGTACCGTTAGAATCCAAGGCTACTTTTTCTAATAATTGCTCCGTCATCTCCATCATCCAATGGTAATCTTTATAGGCAACATACAATTCCATCACCGTAAATTCCGGATTATGTGTTCTATCCATTCCTTCGTTTCTAAAATCTTTAGAAAACTCATAAACCGCATCAAAACCACCAACAATCAAACGTTTTAAATACAATTCATTCGCGATTCTCAAATACAATGGCATGTTCAAAGCATTGTGATGGGTAACGAACGGACGCGCTGCTGCCCCGCCCGGAATTGGCTGTAAAATAGGCGTTTCTACCTCTAAATAATTACGATCGTTAAAAAACTGACGAATAGAATTCGTGATTTTCGTACGTTTGATAAAGGTATTTTTAACATGATCATTTACAATTAAATCAACATATCGCTGACGAAAACGCAATTCAGAATCACTAAAAGCATCATGTGCTTTACCTTCGGCATCCACT
>RCMY010003421.1_pt1 | contig 14049 bp, 12 predicted proteins | sample 2041341 | NCBI WGS metagenome assembly RCMY01 (sample SAMN09708234, study PRJNA481090) | Marine sediment metagenome, whole genome shotgun sequencing project.
CAGGCGTATCCGCCACAGCCGACTTCAGATCGTCGAGAGATTTGATTTCCGACATATTATGCGCTCCGCGTGTTCTTGGGGTTCATCGCCGCAACGTCAAGAACCGTTGGGTTCTGCGCCTCATGCGGATGCTCGGCCGATGCATAAACCCGCAGGTTTGTCATCTGCTGTGCGCCCAGCGAATTACGGGTGATCATACGTTCAACCGCTTTGACAACAACACGCTCTGGGTGCGCACCGTCCAGCACTTGTGCCGCCGTGCGGAACTTGATGCCGCCCGGATGGCCAGTGTGCCAGTAGTAACGCTTGTCCGCGCGCTTGTTGCCGGTCATTTGCACTTTGTCAGCGTTGATCACGATGACATTGTCGCCCATGTCCATATGCGGGGTAAAGGTCGGCTTGTTTTTGCCGCGCAGGATACTAGCCACGATGGTGGCGAGACGGCCCAGAACGATGCCTTCGGCGTCGATCAAGATCCATTTCTTGGTAATATCCGCAGGCGTTGCGGTAAAGGTTTTCATGTCACACCCTTTAAGTGTTGCGGGGAAAGGCCCCCGTGGTCTTGGATGCCGCCTATATCTTGCACGGCGAGGTAACAGTCAAGCGGCCAATGCTGTAATTTACTGATGTAAATCAATGGTTTGCAAAATAGGTATAATAATACCCCACGCCTAGCGCAAATTTGGCGGCTTGGAAGGGTCCATTCCGGGGGCCGCTGGACCGACCGGTGCCGCCGCCGCCGGAATTGGCAGGTCAAACCGCAGCGCTACCCGCGCCATGCGGTCCACCACGGGCATATCAGCGGCCAAAAAGGTCACATCCATCTCACCCGCCTCTACCCCCGAAAAGATCAGCGCCTCGCTTGCGGCCCGCGTCAGTGCCGCTTCGGCCCCCGGAACTGCCCCGATATAGGCCAGCATATGGCCTTGCCGCCCATCTTCATACCGCACGGCCGCCAGCAACGCGACCTGCGCCAGCCCCCCTGCCCGCGCTAATTTGGCATCAAGCGCCTGCATCAGACTGGCAGGCAACCCGCGCGGCGCCTCAAACGCCATAGGCCGGGCCGAGACATTGGCGGGCTCTGCGTTCAAGGTTTGCGCAAGCCAGATCAGCGCCTCGGGCGATACCAAAAACTCCGCCTCGCCCACCCCAAGGTTCACGCCAAGCGCCACGTTCTGCCCCGCCAGTTGTGCTGCAACCACCCGCCCCGGCAATTCGGCATATGGTACGGGCGCGTCCGTCGTCGCGGCCAACCGTTCCTCTGTGTCATAGGCCAGAACGACCTGCGCCTCCTCAATCGCCACGACCATCGGCTGCACCGCACCACCATCGGCCTCTTGGTCCAAAATCAAATACAGCATCCCATCGGCAAGCCGCGCGTAATAGCGCATGCGGGCCGCATCATCCTCGGGTTCGGCCATCATGGCGGCATAGGCCGCGTCAAGGCTGCTTTCGGTACTGTCAGTCATGCATTGCCCCATATTTCAAGCGTTCCTCCTGCCATAAGCCTGCAAGGCACGGCGAACAAGATGCAAGGACAGCACACCTAGCGCTTTCCCCCGTGCTTCCACATCGTGGTCAATTGCAGGGCGTACGCGACAGGTCTATGAAGGGATCCTACCTGCCCCTTATTTTCACAAGGCTGCCGCCACCGTGACCCCTGCATCCCCCTATTTGCAACATTATGCCAAGGCGCTTTTGGCAGGCGCAGCCATTGCCACGCTTGCCGTGAACATTGACCCTGCCACCTATTACGACATCATCGAATGGCACCCGTTTGACAGCGACCCGCTGTACAAGCTGCGGCTGTTTTACCCCGGCTTTACGCTGGCGACCGTGGTGTCCAGCCTGCTGATGCCGCTGTTCGTGCTGCTAATCGCCAAAGAGCTGTGGGAGGCGCTGGTGCTGAAGCACGGCACCTTGCATGGCAAGCAAGCGATTGCCCCCTTTGCGATGGTGGCAGGCGGCATGATTGCAGCGGCGCTGGTTTGGCAAGGGCTGACGGCGGCCTTTGAAACGGCCGAGGAAGCAGTGGATGCAACCGGTTGGGTCATGCCGTTTGGCAGCGACATGGTGCTTGCGTTCTTTTTTGGGCGGATGATCTTTGGCAAAGGCCACCCGGCGCTGCAAGTCTTGCTGTTTATGTGTATCATGGATGGCATTTTGGGGCTGGTGATTGGCGGCGTCGCCGCCCCCATCAACTACAAATTCCGCGAGCTGTGGCTGATCTTGCCCCTTGGCGCGGTCGCCTTTGGCTATTTCAAACTGACCCGGCCTTTGCAAAACCCCAAAGCGACCGAGCGTGACCGCCAACGCGCCGGGCAGCTTTGGCCCTGGCTGATCCTTGGCTTTTTGTGCTGGATCGGCATGTCCGCCTCTGGCCTGCCGCCCAGCCTTGCGTTTTTGCCGTTGCTGCCGGTGCTTATGCACAGCGACCGCAGCTTTGGCCTGTTTGCCGAGGCTGAAGGATTTTTGACCGACCCGCTGAACCGTGTGTCACATTTCCTGACCGCTCCGGTCACCGTGATCCTGTTCTTGTTCGGCCTGACGCGGGGCGGCATGGATCTTGCCGCCTTTGCGCCCACGACCTGGATCATGCTGGGGGCGTTGTGGCTGGGCAAACCTTTGGGCGTGATGGCCGCGGTGCTGGTGCTGAAAGTCGTGGGGCAACCCATGCCCAACCGCCTGTCGATGCGCGAAACCTGTTATATTGCCGGGCTTATGGCGATTGGTTTCATCATGCCTTTAATCGCGCTTGAAACCGCATTGCCCGGTGGCGCGATGCAAGAGGCCGCGCGCCTTGGGCTAGGGCTAAGCGTGCTTGCAGGGCCGGTTTTGGTATTGTTGTCACAAACAGCCGTACCGCTAAAACGCCAAGGGGGAAAACCTGCCCGCCAATAACCTTGCCGTATCCAATAGGATTCGACATACTACTGACAAAATGTTGGCATAAACCTTGTGGTAGCCATGGCGAAAGCCGATGGTGCGACCACGCTAATAATACGACCGTATCCTGGACCAAACCGGGAACAAGAGGCGGCTTGAAAGCAGATCAATGATCGCGTTTGAAAATGTGAGCAAGTCCTTTTGGACGGGTAAGACCCGCAAGGTGATCCTTGACCGGGCCTCTTTTCGTGTCCAAAAAGGCAATTCCCTTGGCATCCTTGCGCCCAATGGCACAGGGAAAACCACCATTATCAACATGATGGCAGGTCTGGAAAAGCCGGATGAGGGTGAAATTATCCGCACCTCACGCATCTCGTTTCCGCTTGGTTTCATGGGCGGGGTGACCAACAAACACACTGGCACCGAAAACGCCCGCTTCATCGCGCGGCTTTACGGGCTTGATCCTGACTACATGGAAAGCTTTTGTCGCTGGCTGACAGATATCAAAGAGTATTTTGACATGCCGGTTGGCACCTATTCCTCGGGCATGCGGTCACGCTTCTCTTTTGCGTTGATGCTGGCCTTGGAATTCGACTTTTACCTGATAGACGAAGGCATGCCCTCATCCGGGGATGTGGAGTTCAACAACAAGGCCGGGGCAATTTTGCGCCAACGGCTGGAAAATGCCACGATCATCGTTGTGTCCCATCAGGCCGCGACGCTGGAAAAATTCTGCCGTTCGGCCGCCGTTCTGCGCAATGGACAGCTTTATATGTTCGACACCCTAGAAGAAGCGAAACGTCTGTATGACTATGAAGCTCACAGCTAAGCGGTTCCGCACCCGTCGCCCGGAAATTTCACCGGCTGCACCCGCGCCCGCCGCTGTGCAAGGCGATCAAGGCTTGTTTGACAACCATGACGATGGGTTTGGTTCAGGCAAATTTCCCACCGCCACGCCCGCCAACAATCCTGCCCCGGCTGAGGTCGCGACCCACGAGACGATGGAGAAAATCCGGCACGAAGGGCTGACAGGCCGCCAATTGCGCATGGCCCGCAAGCTGGCCCAAAAGCACGGCTTGCCCGCGACCTCTGATTTTGATGCCGTGCGCCTGTTGCGCGCCGCAGGCGTGGACCCGTTCCAGCGCACCTCGATGCTTGATCTGGTCACCGCAGGCGGCAAACCGATCCAATCCGACGCAACGCGTGCCTTGGCCAAATTGCCTGCCGGCGATGGGGTCCAACTGCCCCAAACCATCAACCCGATCAAGGTTCCGTCCACCGAGGCGCGGGCCGAAGTGAACCATGTCGCTGATATCATGAAGATTCAGGCAGATCTGATGAAGCGTCGGCGCCGTAAATCTATTTTGCTGACCATGCGGCTGGTGTTCTTTGTGCTGCTGCCCACGATCATGACGGGTTGGTATTATTACATGGTCGCAACCCCGCTTTACGCGACCAAAACCGAATTTGTGATCCAGCAATCGCAAAACCCCACTGCCGTCGGGGGGAGCGGTCTTGGCGGTTTGTTGCAAGGCTCGCCCTTGGCCACATCGCAAGACAGTATTGCCGTCCAAGGCTATCTACAATCGCGCGAGGCGATGCTGCGGCTGGATGAAGATCACGAATTTCGCGCCCATTACAGCGACCCCGCTATAGACCCGATCCAAAGGCTGGAACCCGATGCCACGCTAGAGGCCGCCTATAAAGTTTATCAGCGCAACTTTCAGATTTCTTATGACCCGACCGAAGGTCTGATCAAGATGGAGGTGATCGCGACTTCATCGGCAAAATCGGTCGAATTTGCCGAGGCTTTGATTGGCTATGCCGAAGAACAGGTCGATCGTCTGACCCAACGCCTACGCGAAGATCAGATGAAAGGCGCGCGCGAAGGCTTTGTGGATGCCGAGGCCAAGATGCTTGTCTCGCAGCGCCGCGTGGTGGAATTGCAAGAGAAGTTCAAAGTCGTTTCATCCGAGGTAGAGGTGTCTTTGATCACCGCCCAAATCGGCCAATTGGAAACCCTTTTGTCGCAAGACCGTTTGTCTATGCAGCAAATGAAATCAAACTCCCGGCCAAATGCTGCGCGGGTGGAACCGCTGGAACGCCGCATCGGGGCGTTGGAATCCGAAATTGCAAACTTGCGGGCCAAACTTACCGAAGGCTCGGATGGCGCTGAATCCTTACCGCAGGTGCAAAGCGAATTGCTGGTGGCCCAAGCCGATGTGCAGACCCGCCAACTGATGTTGGCCCAAGCGATCCAATCCATGGAAACCGCGCGCGCCGAGGCCAATCGCCAAACCCGCTATCTGTCGCTGTCGGTCAAACCCATCCCCCCGGATGAGGCAAGCTACCCCCGCGCCTTTGAAAGCACCTTGGTCGCAGCCCTGATCTTTTGCGGGATCTACCTGATGATTTCGATGACCGCCGCCATTCTGCGCGAACAAGTTTCAGCCTAGGTTTCAAAAGGTAATTCCGGAGCAAGCGCCCATCGCGGGCGTTGCTCCGGCACTTGCATGGGTCCACGCCCTAGCAAAACAGTATCGCTTCCATGCTTGTCTTGGTTAGCCTTCAATCTGTTGCAGATTAAAGGCTAACCGCTTGAGCTATGCGTTTGCTGCATTGCGGCAATACTGGAACATCGGTTTAACCCTCAGACCCAAAAGGATATATTGCCGATAGGGAAGATAAACTGACCAAATTAAGGAGTTTCCCATGGCCTATATCACCGAAACCAAACCCGTTCTCTTGCTGTCCAGCCTTGCCGCGCGCCCTTTCGTCGCGTTTTGGAACGTGATGGTCCGCATCGCCGAGGCTCATCCAAAGATGACCGCTGTCAAAGCGCTGAACGCGCAGACCGATGCACAGCTTGCCGCCCGCGGCACCAGCCGCACTGACGAAATCCGCCGCATTTTTGCAGGCCAATTTTATCTGTAATTGCCCAAGCGGGGCGGCCCTGATCAAGGCATCATACGGTGCACAATCGATCAGCCGCCCCGCCTGAACACCTCGCCTGAACCTAAAGGGGTCAGCCCGCCTTTTTTTCCCAGCGTCCGCTTTCCTCAGACCAGTATTGCGCCGCAACCCCGGCCCCGGTCAGCGCTTTCCACTGGCCACGCGCGGCAATCACCGCCGCCTCATCGCGCCCATCAAACAAGATAAACACCCGCTCCAGCGCGCCCACCTCGTCAGGCGCAACCAACGCGCCATCCACGGCCATAAGCGCTTGGATGTTATCGTCCATTTGCCCCAACCCCAGCAAAATGGGTTGGCGGGCATCATGCGGCCCACCTGCAATCCCATGCGGCAAAAACGCATCCTCTGGCCCTTGCCACAAAGCCTGATCCAACGCATCAAGCCCTACGGCATCCGATCCGCGCACCATCACCCGCCACCCGGCCTGCAACGACCGCGCAAGCAAGGTTCGCGCGGTATCCACTGCGCTTGATGCGGTCAGGTGATAGAACATCGCCACGCCCACCGGATCAGCCTTCAAACTTGTCGCGGATCATCCGGTCCAGCGCCATGACCCCCCAACCCGTCGCCCCCTTGGGCGCAAGGGTGGTGTCCGATTTAACCAAGGCGGTCCCGGCAATGTCCAAATGGCACCACGGCATCCCGTCTTTGACAAAGCGTTTCAGGAATTGCGCCGCCGTAATCGCACCGCCATCACGCCCGCCCACGTTCATCATATCGGCAATCCGCGACTTCAGCTTGGCGTCATAGGCCTCACCCATCGGCATGCGCCACGCGCCTTCGCCTTCCGCTTTGCACGCTTTCAAAAACGCATCACACAATGCATCATCATTGGAAAAAACGCCTGTGTTTTCATGACCCAAGGCCACGATAATCGCCCCGGTCAGCGTGGCCAAATTGATCATCCCCACGGGCTTAAACCGTTCTTGCACATACCACATGATATCGGCCAAAACCAAACGCCCCTCGGCATCGGTGTTGATCACCTCAATCGTGTCGCCCTTCATGGATTTGACCACATCACCGGGCCGTTGCGCGCGGCCATCGGGCATGTTTTCAACCAAGCCCACAATGCCAACCACATTCGCCTTGGCCCGGCGCAGCGCAAGCGTGCGCATCACGCCAGACACAACGCCAGCGCCGCCCATATCCATCGTCATCTCTTCCATGCCGCCCGCAGGCTTGATGGAAATGCCGCCGGTATCAAACACCACACCCTTGCCAACCAGCGCAAAAGGCGCGTCTTTACCGCCGCCATTCCACTGCATCACAACAACCTTGGACGGGCTTTCCGACCCTTGCCCCACGCCCAAGAGCGCGCCCATGCCCAGCTTGGTCAGTTCGTCCTCTTCCAGAATCTCGACCTCCAACCCCAGTTCTTGCATCGCAGCAAGCCGGGCTGCGAAATCAAAGGTGGTCAGCACATTCGCAGGCTCATTCACCAAATCACGGGTGAAAAATACACCCTCGGCCACCGCTGCCATGGGTTCTGCGGCCAGCGCCACAGCCTTTGGGTTTTTGACCATCATTTTCACGGTGCCGCGCGCGGTTGGCTCGCCGGTTTTATGCGGCTCAAAATCATAGGCGCGCATGGCCAGCCCAAAGGACACATCCGCCGCGCGCGTCATCGACCCTGCCAAAACCAAAACCCCGGACTTTCCCACAGACTTGCCAATCGCCGCCCCCGCCTTGCGCGCGGTTGCCACATCGGCGCGCGGCCCGGCTTTGACAATCTGCAACGCCTCGGCCGCCAACCCTGCAGGCCACGCCAAATCCGCAGCCTCACCCGGCTTTACCTTGCCCCAGGCGTCCGAGGCCAAAAACCGGTTCAATGCCCCCTTTGTGATCCGGTTCAACCGCCGTGCCGCCGGGCTGCGCGCCACGTCGTCGTCGGGCGCTGTCAACAAGGCGATGCGCCCGTTAAACGCGGCAATCGCGTCAAGATCGGTTTCCAGAAACTGAATGGGCAAAGGGTTTGTCATTTTGGGTCATTCCGCTGTTTGGGGTCCGCGGGCAGGCCATAGCATCGCCGCACCGCAGTATCCGTCAAATCCTAGCCCCAGCCCATCCGGTTTACCAGACCCAACCAAAGATGTGATTTTGGGCCTGTTTTCGCCCAATCCAAGGCCCAAAAAACCCAGATATAAGTTTTATCCCGCGCGGAAATCCGTTACTGTCAACCAAGGTTGGGGTGAGGAGAAACAGCGCGTGTCCAGATTCGACAGATATTTACTGTCGCAATTTCTTGCGCTTTTTGGGTTTTTCTCACTAGTACTGGTATTGATTTACTGGGTTAACCGCGCAGTTGGCCTGTTTGACCGGATCATCGGGGACGGCCAATCCGCGCTGGTTTTTCTGGAAATATCGCTTTTGACCTTACCAAATGTCATCCGCATCGTCTTGCCGGTTTCGGCGTTTGCCGCTGCCGTCTATACCACCAATCGGCTGACCCAAGACGGCGAATTGGTGGTGATGCAGGCCACCGGGTTTTCGGCCTTTCGGTTGGCGCGCCCGGTGATGTATTTTGGTCTTACGGTCACAGTGATGCTTTTGGTGCTCTATAGCGTCATTGTGCCTGCCAGCCGGAACGCGCTGGCCGACCGCACCGCTGAAATCAGCGCCAACGTCACGGCAGGCTTGCTGGTTGATGGCAAGTTCATGCACCCGTCCCGCGGCATCACCTTTTACATCCGCGACATCAGCGATCGCGGCGAGTTGCAAGATGTGTTCCTGACCGACAACCGCAACCCCGCCTCGCCCACAACCTATACCGCACGGCGTGGGCTGCTTGTGCGCGGCGATACCGAACCCAAGCTGATCATGTTCGATGGGATGAGCCAAACCTACGACCCCGCCAAAAAACGCCTCTCAGTCATCCATTTTGCTGATTTCACTTATGATTTGGGCGGATTTTTGACCGCCGATGCACGGACAAGGCGAACGCTGGATGAGCTTTCAACTCATGAGCTGTTGTTCCCAACCACTGCCTTGACGGACGAGGTCGGGCGAAGCCGCGCGGCTTTGTTGGCCGACGGCCATGCCCGCATCGCCCAGCCATTTTTGGCGCTTGCAACCGCCCTTATTGGCTTTTCCACCTTGCTTTTGGGCGCGTTCAGCCGCTTTGGCCTGTGGCGGCAAATCCTTGGGGCGATCGTTTTGCTGATTGTCATTCAGATGATCAATAATGCAGGGTTTGCGGCCTCGCTGACCGCAGGCTACGGCTGGGTCCTGGTCTATATCGCGCCAACCATCGGGATTGTTGTGGCCCTTGTCATGCTGTGGGTGGCCCAACGCCCACGCCGCCGTCACAACGCTGGTCCCGGCCCACGCAGTCTTGAAGGGGCCGCCGCATGACCCTTAGCATTTATTTCGTCATGCGTTTTTTCAAAGTCGTCTCGCAGGTATTCTTTGTATTTTTCGGCATTTTGATGCTGACAGATATGGTCGAACACCTCCGCCGCTTTTCCGGCCAGGATATTTCGTTGCCCGATGCGGCGACCTTGGCCTTACTGAACGTGCCTGCCAACCTTTATCGCATTTTGCCGCTGATCTTTGTGCTTGCCGCAATCGCACTGTTTTTGGCACTGGCCAAAAGCAGCGAACTGGTTGTGGTCCGCGCCGCCGGTCGCTCTGGCATACGGTTCTTGATGGCGCCGGTTGGTGCGGCTTTGGTCTTGGGTGCATTTGCCGTGGGGGTGTTGAATCCCTTGGTCGCCGCCACCTCCAAAGAGTACGAATCCCTTTATGCTCATCAAGCCAGTGGCGCGGAAAGCGTATTGTCGATCAGCGAGAACGGGCTGTGGCTACGCCAAGGTGCCGCCGATGGGCAAACCGTTATCAATGCCGTGCGCGCCGATTCCGAAGGCACCCATCTCTTTGGCGTGACCTTCTTGATTTATGATGCCACCGGTCTTCCCGTCAAACGGATAGAGGCCGAAGAAGCCGTTCTAGAACCGGGCGCATGGGCGCTGACCAATGCCAAATACTGGGATTTGAACGCGCCCAACCCCGAGGTCGCAGCCGAGGTGAAACCCACCGCCAGCCTTGCCTCGGATCTGACCCGCGATGGGATTCGTGACAGTTTTGGCGACCCTTCGGCCATCTCAATCTGGGCGCTGCCAAGCTATATCAAAACGCTGGAACTGGCCGGTTTTTCCGCCCGTTCGCACCGCGTTTGGTTGCAAATGGAAATGGCCCTGCCGTTGCTTTTGGCGGCAATGGTGTTGGTCGCCGCCGGGTTCACCATGCGCCACGCGCGCTTTGGCCAAACCGGGCAACGTGTCTTGCTGGCACTGGCAGGCGGCTTTGCCATCTTCTTTTTGCGCAACTTTGCGCAAGTTTTGGGTGAAAACGGCCAAATTCCGATTTACATTGCAGCATGGTCACCGCCTATTGCTGCCATTCTGTTGTCCCTAGGGCTTCTATTGCATTTGGAGGACGGCTGATGCGTCTTGTCTTGCACTTACTTTGTATCTTGTTGTTGTGGTCCGCCCCCGTGCGCGCCCAGGATCTTGCGTCTTTGGTCGCTGACCGGGTGGCAATTGCAGGCAATGACACGCTGGTCGCCCAAGGCAATGTAGAGGTGTTTCAAGACGGAGTACGCCTCAAAGCGTCGCAGATCACCTATGATCGTGGGGCAGACTTGTTGACCATCACAGGCCCCATCGTTCTGACCGATGATGCAGGCACCATCGTGCTTGCCGATCAGGCCGAACTCTCGTCCGATTTGTCCAACGGTATCTTGCAAAGCGCGCGGCTGGTGCTTGACCAGCAATTGCAACTCGCCTCGTCCGAGATGATGCGCATTGGTGGGCGCTATACCAGCCTGTCCAATTCCGTGGTGTCTTCGTGCAAGGTCTGCGCGAATAACCCAACCCCTTTGTGGGAAATTCGCGCGTCGCGTGTGGTGCATGATCAACAAGAGCGTCAGATCTATTTCGACAACGCCAGTTTTCGGGTGGCTGGCGTACCGATTTTTTGGATCCCACGCCTGCGCATTCCTGATCCTACGCTAAAGCGCCAAACAGGTTTTTTGGCACCGTCCATCAGAACCACCAGCGATCTTGGTTTTGGGGTCAAAATCCCCTATTTCATCAGGATAAACGATGACAAGGATCTGACTGTAACGCCTTATATTTCCAGCAAGAATGCCCGCACACTGGAACTGCGCTACCGCCAGGCTTTCCAAACCGGTCAAATCGAAATTACCGGCGCAGCGTCCAGCGATCAGCTTTTGCCGGGGGGCGGTCGCGGTTATTTGACAAGCACAGGGGCATTCAACCTGCGCAATGATTTCATTCTGTCCTATAGCGGGATCGCTGTGTCAGACAAAGCCTATCTGCTTCAATACGGCATTTCCGGCGCTGACCGGCTCGACAGCCGCATCGACATAGCGCGCACGCGCCGCAACGAATATATTTCGGCGGCCCTGATAAACTATCGCTCACTGCGCGATGGTACGGTGGCAAATACCTTGCCCTCTATCGTGACCGATTTGACCTATCAGCGTCGCTTTTCGCCCGGGCTGATTGGTGGCGAAGGCGGGTTCAGACTGCAAACACATAGTGACTACCGCAGATCAACCAATCCTGCCGATAGCGACGCTGACGGCATAAGCGATGGCCGTGATCTGGCGCGTCTGTCGGTCTTGGCCGATTGGCGGCGCAATTGGGTGCTGCCGGGTGGTTTTCTGGCGGCCACAATGACCGAGCTCAACGGTGATTTATACCGTATCCGCCAAGACACCGCCTTTGCTGGCAACAGCTTTCGCGGTGCCGCAGGCGCAGGGGTAGAGCTGCGCTGGCCGCTGGTGCGTGCAGACCAAAATGGCGTCAGCCATGTGATCGAACCTGTGGCTCAACTGGTTTGGGCACGCCAAAATAGCAGCAACATCCCCAATGAAGACAGCGCCTTGATCGAATTTGACGAAGGCAATTTGTTTTCGATGAACCGGTTTCCCGGTGCAGATGCCATTGAACAAGGGCCCTATGCCAATCTAGGGATCGGCTATACCCGATATGATCCGGCAGGCTGGGCCTTGGGGGTCACACTGGGACGCGTCTACCGCACCTCAAACACTGGCCAATTCAGTGGCTCCTCGGGGCTGCAAGGCAAGTCCTCGGATTGGCTGGCAGCCATCCAGCTGTCGGTCGCTGACAGCGTTTCCCTGACCAACCGTCTGGTCTTTGACAACCGCTTCAAGCTGACCAAAGGCGAAATGCGCTTGGCTCTGGAACAAAATGACTATGGCATTTCCTCGTCCTATGTCCGGCTTTTGGCAGACCCCGCCGAAAGCCGCACCGATGCCGTTTCGGAACTGACCTTGGACGGGCGCTATAACCTGACCCCAAGCTGGGCCGCAGCCGCGAACACCCGCTATGACTTTGTCGCCAATCGCGCGGCCTCCGCTGGCCTCAATCTCGCCTTTCGCAATGAATGCCTAAAACTCGACATGTCGCTGGATCGCCGCTTCACCTCTTCGACCAGCGTCAAGCCCACCACCACATTTGGCCTTTCCGTCGATCTTTTGGGCTTTGGTGGCAAAGGCAAACGCGGTCCAGCCGCCGCATGTAGCGGTTAAGGTGTTGCCATGACCCCAACCTGCAGAGTACCACAGTCACAATAGATCGCCGCCGAAAGGCCGAAAGCTCCTTGCCGAGAGAAGATAACGATGATCCGCGCCCTTGCCCTCATTATCGCACTGGCCACCCTTGTACTGGGTGCCGCCCCGATCCAAGCCCAAAACCTGTTTGCGCCACGTGTCTATGTGAATGATCGCGCGATCACGGAATTTGAGGTGCAACAGCGCATCCAAATGCTGCGCCTGTTCCAAAGCCCCGGCGACCTTGAGAAAGAATCGGTCAAGGCCCTGATTGAGGATCGCTTGCGCATGTCGGCGGCCAAAGCGATGAAAATCACCGCCACCCCCGACCAAATCAAGGCCGGCATGGAAGAATTTGCAAGCCGCGCCAACCTGAACGCCGAACAATTTGTCGCAGCCTTGGCGCAAGGCGGCGTATCCGCCGAAAGCTTCCGCGACTTTGTTGAGGCCGGCTTGGTCTGGCGCGAAGTGGTCCGCGCCACCTATGCAGGTCGCATCGCGATTTCGGACGCAGAAGTTGACCGCGCGCTTGCCAAAGGCGACGGCACCGCAGGCGTGCGTGTCCTTGTTTCGGAACTGGTTATTCCTGCCGGCCCCGGCCAAGAACAAGCCGCCCTTGCACGGGTCAAACAAATCCGTGAACAAGTCACCTCTGAAGGCAGCTTTGCCAATCTGGCACGCCGAAACTCAGCCTCTGCGACAGCCACGCGTGGGGGCCGGTTGGAATGGATGCCGCTGGCAAACCTACCCGCCGCCATCGCACCCGTCATCCTTGCCCTCGCACCGGGCGAGGTGTCGCAGCCTGTCAATCTCGGGGGGGCCATTGGGCTTTTCCAACTGCGCGCGATTGAAAAATCGGCTGGCGCAGGCGTGGGCGCGGTCAATATTGACTATGCGCAATACACCTTGCCTGCAGCCACAGGTGCTGCCGATGCCGCCGCTTTGCGCGCCAAAATTGATACCTGCAACGACCTTTATGGTGTTGCCAAAGGCCAACCCGCAGACCGGCTGATCCGCGAAACCAAGCCTGCCTCGACCTTGCCCGCCAATCTGGGCCGCGCCTTGGCCTCGCTTGATCCGGGCGAAAGCACCGATTTCCCCAGCGGTGCGGCCCATGTATTTGTGATGCTCTGCGCCCGCGATCCAGTACCCGAAGATGCAACCACCCGCGAAGTGGTGCGTGAGCGTTTGTTGAACGAACGCTTGGGTGCCAAGGCACAAAGCCTGCTGGAAGAGCTGCGCTTTGACGCCATCATCCGCGAACCCTAAGACATGGCGCAGCCTCTGGCGATCCAGCCCGTCGCGCTGACCTGCGGCGAACCGGCGGGCATTGGCCCAGAAATTGCCGTCCATGCCCGCAAAGCGCTTGGTGCCAGCCTGCCGTTCTTTTGGATTGGTGACCCGCGCCATTTGCCACAAGGCTGCGCCTTTCAGCTGGTTGACCACCCCGCACAGGCCGCAAGCGTGGATGCAGAATTCTTGCCTGTCCTAAACCACCCTTTCACTGGCCCGGCCACCCCCGGCACCGCAAACCCCGCGCATGCCGCCGATGTGATCGCCGTCATTGCCCGCGCGGTGGCCTTGGTGCA
>RCMY010003423.1_pt1 | contig 14047 bp, 14 predicted proteins | sample 2041341 | NCBI WGS metagenome assembly RCMY01 (sample SAMN09708234, study PRJNA481090) | Marine sediment metagenome, whole genome shotgun sequencing project.
TCTGGCTTTCCGTGCGCTGCTCGCTTATCGGCGTAACGGTCGGCGTTATTCCGGGCCTTGGCGGATCGGTCGTGGACTGGATCGCTTACGGGCACACCATTCAGACCGCCAAAGATAAATCCCAGTTCGGGAAAGGCGATGTGCGCGGCGTGATCGGGCCTGAAAGCTCGAACAATGCCAAAGAGGGCGGCGGGCTTGTGCCAACGCTTTTGTTTGGCATCCCCGGCTCTGGTTCTATGGCGATCTTCATTTCGGGTATTGCGCTGCTTGGTAGCGGCAACATCGAAGTTGGGCCTTCCATGCTCAAAAACAACCTCGATATCACCTATTCGATCGTCTGGCTTCTGGCTCTTGCGAATGTGGTCGGCACCTTGGTTTGCATTGCGGCGTCCGGTCCGATTGCACGCCTGACCAACATCCGCTTTGCGCTTTTGGCGCCGTTCCTTTTCATGATTATCTCGTTCGCCGCGTTCCAATCTCGCCAGTCGATCATGGACCTCGTGGCGCTGTTCGGGATCGGTTTTCTTGGCATCATGCTGCGCCGGTTCGACTGGTCACGCCCTGCATTCCTGATCGGCTTTGTGCTGGCATCCCCTGCGGAGCGGTACACAAACCAAGCCTATCAGATTGCCGCATCGCGGTTCCGTCAGGGGTTTGATCAGGGTATCGAATATGTCTTTAGCCCGATTGTGATCATCTTGATCATCATAACGGTGGTTTCCGTTGTTGTTGGTTTGCGTAATGCCAAGTCTATTATGCCAGAAGGTGATATTCAGGCAGGCACAAAGCGGGCGCCGTTGATCTTCCTTTTGGTGATCACCGCCTATGTTGCTTTTGCCTATTTCAACGCGTCGATGATCCCGGATTACGCCCGGATGGACCGCGTTTTCCCCGTATTTGTGGCATCGGTAACTTTGGTTTGTTTTGTGATCTTGCTTGTGCAGATGCGGTATTTGCCTGACACGCACGCGCTATTCGCGGATCGTGAAAAGCAGGATGCGGAAATCAATACTCACGGACTTTGGTCAACGCTTGCTTGGTTTGCAGCACTTTTGACGGGCACCGCGATTGCCGGGTTTATCATTGCACTTGCGGTGTTCCTTGTGTCGTTCATTCGGTTCAGGGCGCAGAAAAGCTGGCTGTTCTCCTTCACTTATGGCGCCGCAGGCATCGGGTTTATCTGTGCAATGGCATGGACGTTGAACCGTGACTTCCCACCGGGCCTGTTGCAAGAGTTCGTTAAATTGCCTTGGCCGTTGGGAAGCTAAAATGACGCAAACAGAAATTCCGTTTTTGTTCATGCGTGGTGGTACATCGCGCGGGCCATACTTTAACCGTGCCGACTTGCCCGAGGATCGTGACACTCTGGCTGCGGTTTTGGTTGCCGCAGTCGGGTCTGGCCATGCTCTCAATATCGACGGGATCGGCGGCGGCAATGCAGTGACAACAAAGGTCGCGATATTATCCGTTTCCAATGATGATTGGGCTGACGTGGACTATTTCTTTGCCCAAGTCAGCGTTGAGGATGGACAGGTTGATTTCAAACCAACCTGCGGGAATATCCTGTCAGGCGTAGGCTCTGCCGCGATTGAAATGGGGTTGGTCGCAATGACAGGGGCTGAGACGACCGTGAATATCTTGGCGGTGAACACAGGCGCACGGGTTGTTGCAAAAGTGCAGACTTGCCCAAACGGTGTTGTCTACGAAGGCACAACGGCAATCGACGGCGTGCCCGGAACGGCAGCGCCGGTTGGCTTGCAATTCATGGATACGGTTGGCGGGGCGACGGGCGCGTTTTTACCCACTGGAAATCTGCGCGACACTTTTGACGGGATCGAAGTGACCTGCATGGATGTTGCCATGCCGATGGTCATTGCCCGCGCTGATGCCTTTGGATTGACAGGGTACGAGAGTGCGTCCGAACTGAACGAAAACCGTGATTTCTTTGCGCGCATGGAAGCAGTGCGCATTCAGGCTGGCACGGCGATGGGCATTAAAGATGTTGAAAAATCGGTAACACCGAAATTTGGAATATTGGCACCAGCATTGGCAAGCGGTACGGTTGCGACGCGGTATTTCATGCCGTGGACAGCGCACCCGACGATGGCTGTCACAGGCGCACAGTGCCTCGCCTCTTGCGTGCTTACGCCGGGAACTGTGGCGTCAGGTTTGGCCAAGTTACCCAATGAAAGCCCTGCGAAAATCACGCTTGAACATGCGTCAGGGTTGATCGATGTTTTGGTTGATTACGCGCTGGATGCAGCTGGCATCACGCTCAAATCCGCAGGGCTTGTGCGTACTGCGCGGCTTTTGGCGCGTGGCGATGTGATGGTCCCGCGCAGTATTTGGAATGGTGCAATTGAAGATACACATTCTTGACGATTGGTTTGATACGCTGCGCGGTTTGCCGTGTTTTGAAAAGCTATCTGGACATGATGTCACCGTTTGGACCGACCACGAACCCGACCCGGAACGGCTTGCAGCAAGAGTGTCGCAGGCTGATGGATTGGTGTTATTTCGTGAGCGCACGAAGATTAGTGCCGATCTTTTGGGGCGCTTGCCAAACCTCAAACTGATTAGCCAGCGCTCAGTCTACCCGCACATTGATGTGCCCGCTTGCACGGCAAACAACGTGCTGCTTTGTTCGAATATGCACAGCGATGCGCCGTCTTATGCGGCAGCCGAGATGACACTTGCCTTGATCCTTGCAAGCTACCGTCAAATTCCGCAACAAGCTGCTGCACTCAAGGCGGGTGACTGGCAAATGGGTGTTGGGCGTACGTTACGCGGGCGCGCACTAGGGCTATATGGCTACGGACGTATCGCGGGCGCAGTTGCCGGCTATGCCGAAGCTTTGGGTGTGAAAGTGCAATGGTGGGCGTCGGAGGCTGGCCGTGCGCGTGCCTTGGCGGATGGGAAAGCGCTGGCGCCAAGCCGTGAGGCATTCTTTGCGACATCCGATATTGTCAGTGTGCATGTGCGGCTGAAGCCCGAGACCAAAGGTGCTATCGCCGCCGAAGATTTGGCGGCGATGCAACCGAGATCCCTGTTTGTGAATACTTCCAGATCAGGTTTGGTCGCGATTGGCGCACTTGAAGCGGAGATCGCACGCAACCGCATTTTCGCGGCCGTGGACGTCTTTGAGCACGAACCAATGCGCAACACCTCAGATATCTTGGCAACGCATCCCAACGTGCTGGCGACGCCGCATATTGGCTATGTCACCGAGGAAGAATTTGACTTGCAGTTCAGCGATATTTTCGACCAGATAAATGCCTATGCCGAGAATGCGCCGATCCATATGATCAATGCGGCGGTTTGGAATTCCAAATCCTAGCGGCAATCGGCGCACCTAAGATCACCACGAATATCCGCAGAACATGGTGCGCGATAACAAAGGCCATATCGGCCCCAACGATCAACGCCAGCACCGTCATTTCGGCCTGTCCTCCGGGTGCGAAAGCAAGCAACGTTTCCATAGGGGGCGCTAGCTCTAATAGATAAATCACCTCTGCAAAAACAAAGGTCAGCGCAATCAGGATTAGGCAAAAGCCCAGTGCTGCTGTCACGTCAGTGCGCACTTCGCGCATCGTCACGCCGACATATTTGGTGCCGACAGTCATCCCAATAAAGAATTGCGCCATCCAAATTGCCTCGGCAGGTGGACGGTGCTGCAAGATGCCCAAGAGCGCCATAGTCGCGGCGAGGATCAGTGGCCCAAGGATTGACGCGCCAAACATACCGAAAGCCTTCGCAATCTGCCATCCCGCGATCCCACAAAACGCCATGAGAACCAGTTGTGATAGGGCAATGGATGTAGCAGGTTCGCCTGGCGGGTTGGAAAGGTCAACGCCCCAATAGCCCTGAAGAATAAACGGAAGCGCCACAACAATAACCAGCACACGGGTCGCGTGGATCAGTGATAGGGCACGCACGTCACCACCGGCTTCTTCGCCAAACGCCAGCATATCCTGTAACCCGCCAGGCATCGCCGAATAGTAGCTGGTTGCAAAGTCAAACCCCCAAACGCGCTGGAAATACGGCACGCCGATTGCACCGATGCAGGTGACCATCACAGGGATCATCAGGAGCGTTGGCCACATAGCGGCCATTGAAATGAGCAATGTCATCGTAAACGTTGCCCCAACAGCGACGCCAAGGACCGAGCGCATTGCGTCGTTGATCAGCTTGTTCCCTTTCATTGGTAGCCCAGCAAGTGCCGCCGTCAAGCAAGCAAAAATCGGGCCAAGTAACCATGGAAGAGGAAGGCCAAGGAAATGAAAGATGGCGACGCCACTGGTGGCAACAACATATGTAATCGCTAATTTTTTCATGGGGTCCGTCCTTGCCGTAATTCTATGACGATTATCGCCTCAGCGCAGCAAGTCCGTCAAAGCCTTTTCGCCTTTGTGACCGCCCGTATTGCTGACTTTAGCGCAACAATCGGCGACAGATCTTGCTGGCCCAGTCGCGATAAAAGACCAATTGGGCGAGCGATATCCAAGGCATCAAGCGTGCAGATGGCGACACTCGCGTCTCCGATGGACGATTTGGGAAGCAGGGCTGCGCCCATTTCATCTTGGACCAAAACCAATGCGGTCGCTGACCTGCCCACTTCGATAGACCACTTTAAGGGCTGGCGGGCCCGCGCCATGGCTTCGTCAATCAACAGCCGATTGCCTGTGCCTCGCGCGGGTACGATCAAGGGCGTGTCGTCCAAGTCTGACAATTGCAATGTATCACGTGACGCCAATGGGTGGGATTTGGGTAACGTAACAACGAACTGGTCGTCAAACAGAGGTTCAAAGTCAGTGCTGGGTTCAAGCAGGGGAATGGAACAAATGCCAAAGTCGGCTTCACCTGATGCGACGGCTTCTGCAACCTCGTTTGCAGTCCCGTCAAGAATACGAATGCGCGTGGAATGCCCACTTTCACGGAACGCGGTGATCGCAGGTGAGATCAGCAATCCTGCGACGGTGGGGACCGCAGCGAATGTGACCATTGCCCCGCGCTGATAGGCGTAAGCCACACTTTCGTCACGCATCGCGCGGGTGGTTTCTTGCGCGTCAGCGATGATCGCTTCTGCGCGGGCCTGCAAGCGTTTGGCTGCGAGTGTCGGTTTGAGACTACGGGTTGTGCGCTCGAATAGCTGACTGCCAAGCGCCTCTTCCAGTTTCTGAATGCGGCGGGTGATGGCCGACTGCGACAGGTTCATGGCTTTCGCGGCCGCGTGAAACGACCCCGTCTCTTTTACCGCCAGAAAGGCTTCCAGATCACCAAAGTCATAATTAATGCGCATATCGCAACAATCAGCCTAAATGCTTCAATAGTCAAATTAAACCCGCTAACGTATAGGAAAGGGGACAAAGGATAAATTCATGACCCAATATGACATTGCGATTATCGGTGGCGGAAATGCGGCGCTTTGCGCGGCGATGACGGCAGCCGAAACCGGTGCGAAGGTGCTTATTCTCGAGGCGGCACCAAAACCTTATCGCGGTGGCAACTCGCGTCATACGCGAAATTTTCGATGCATGCATAGTGGTCCGCTTGGGCCTCTTGTGGATGAATATCACGAAGATGAGTACTTTGCCGATTTGTTGAAAGTGACCGGCGGCAAGACCGATGAAAACCTCGCGCGTTTGGCCATTCGCAGATCTGAAGAGTGCCTGCCGTGGATGCAAGATCACGGCGTTCGGTTTCAACCGTCTTTGTCGGGTACTCTTTCACTGGGGCGCACAAACGCGTTTTTCATGGGCGGCGGAAAGGGGCTTGTAAATGCCTATTACCGGACCGCGCAAAAGCTTGGCGTTGACGTGTTATATGAAGCGCCTGTCACGCACCTTGAACTGTCGGGGGATCAGATTACCCGCGTGGATTACGACTATAAAGGTCAGGCGCAGACGGTTTCACCCAAGGCCGTGATCGTCGCATCTGGCGGCTTTCAAGCAGATCTCGAATGGTTAACCCGTGCTTGGGGGCCGGCGGCGCAGAACTTTCTTATTCGCGGAACGCCGTATAATCGCGGTGTTGTTCTTGCGGACCTGTTAGAACAAGACGTGCAGTCAGTTGGGGACGCCGATCAGTGCCATGCGGTCGCAATCGACGGACGTGCGCCAAAATTTGATGGTGGGATTGTCACGCGGCTGGATTGCGTGCCGTTCTCGATTGTTGTGAATAAAAACGCTGAACGCTTTTACGATGAGGGCGAGGATGTTTGGCCAAAACGCTATGCGATTTGGGGGCGGTTGGTGGCGGCACAGCCCGATCAGGTCGGCTATGTTATTATTGACGCAAAATCGCTCGAGCTGTTCATGCCATCGGTCTTTCCGCCACTCAAGTCCGACACTTTGGAAGGGCTGGCCACGCAGATGGATTTGCCCGCCGAAAAGCTAAGCGAGACGGTCGCGACATTCAACGCGGCCTGCGGCGATATAACAAATTTCCATCCAACCGAACTGGACGGTGTGGCAACAACCGGACTGACGCCGCCCAAAACCAATTGGGCACGACCCATCACAGAACCACCGTTCTATGGATACTCGCTGCGCACGGGTGTGACGTTCACTTACCTCGGCCTGAAAGTTGACGAGAATGCGCAGTGTCATACCGATGCTGGTCCCATCAAGAACCTGTGGGCGGCTGGTGAAACAATGGCAGGCTCCATTCTGGGGCAAGGCTATCTTGCAGGTTTCGGCATGACAATCGGCACCGTCTTTGGACGCATCGCAGGTCGGGAGGCCGCCAAATATGCAAATTGATTTGATTCAAGAAGCACGCCGTCAGGCCGAAATTTGTAACGCGTGTCGGTATTGCGAAGGCTATTGTTCGGTCTTTCCTGCGTTGCACCGTGAACGCGCGTTTGCCGATGGCGACATCACACAGCTAGCCAATCTATGCCATAACTGCCGTGGCTGTTATTATGCGTGCCAATACACGGCGCCACATGAATTTGACCTCAACCTGCCAAAAGCATTGGCCGAAGTGCGCCGCGATAGTTGGGAAAGTTATGCATGGCCGCAACCCGTTGCGCGCGAGTTTCACACCCATGGAGGGGCAATTGCGCTAGCCTTGGTCGTTGGTCTGGCGCTGATTTTCATGGCGATCCGCGCAATCGGATCGGCAGGCGGCGAAGGATTTTACGCCGTGTTGTCACATAACGCGATGGTCTTGATTTTTATGCCTGCGTTTTTGTTTCCGCTCGCCAGCATCGCGTTCAGCCTGCGCCACTATTGGCAGTCTGTTGGCGGCACAACGATCAAAATGGCCCAAATCACCAGCGCGTTCGGCAATGCTGCCAAGGCGAAAGAACTGGCAGCAGGGCATGGTGACGGCTGCAACTTTGAAGACGAAGACCGCTTCTCTCATGCCCGCCGTTACGCACACCAAGCCATCATGTACGGATTTTTGCTGTGCTTTGCCGCGACAAGCACGGGCACGCTCATGCATTATCTATTCGATATGCCCGCCCCTTACCCGCTGTGGTCACTGCCGAAAATTTTCGGTATCACAGGTGGCATTTTGCTGACTGCTGGCTGTGGCTGGATGGCATGGCTGAAACTGCGCGCTGACCGCGACCTTGGGGACACAGGTGCTTGGGGTGGTGATCTGGGCTTTATCGCGCTTTTGGGGTTTACGGGCTTTAGCGGCCTCGCGCTTTATGTCCTTGGTACAACATCAGCGATGCCAATGCTGCTTGCTGTACATCTGGGCGCAGTGCTAACTTTCTTTGTGCTGACACCGTTCACCAAAATGGCGCACGGGTTCTACCGTTTGGCCGCGTTGGTCCGAAACGCGCAGTAGGGCGCTCAAACCAGAATGAGATTTTGCATGGATAATCCGCTTATGTCACTGGCAAAAAACGGTGTCCTGCGCGTTGCTGTGAACACCGGCAATCGCGCATTGGTCCAAATGGTTGATGGTATCCCACAAGGCGTGGCGCCAGCTCTTGCCTCGCGGTTAGCCGACCAAATCGGGGCACGGATGGAGCCCGTCATTTACGACGGCGCCGGAAAGGTGTTCAACGATGCGGCCGCTGACATATGGGACATCGCCTTCCTCGCCATCGACGCGATGAGGGCCGAAAAAGTGAGCTTCACCCGACCATATTTCACGATCGAGGCAACATATGCAGCACGCAAAACTGGCACCGTTAAGCGTGTAAAGGATGCGGACAGTGCAGGCGTGACAGTTCTCACATCGGTCGGGTCTGCATATGATATGTTTCTGGCTGCAAACCTCAAACATGCAAAGCATGACAGAATGGGCACGCCGCTAGAAAGCTTTGCTGCCTTTCAGCAGGGCCGCGGTGATGTGGTGGCAGGGGTGCGCGCCTCGCTTGAGGGGTTCTTTCAAGACGATCCGACGATCACAGTTCTACCCGGGGTCGTGACCAAAGTAGAACAGGCTATGGTTTTACCACAGGCGGATAACCCGCTTATTGATGCGCTGGATGCCTTCGTGGCCAACGCAATCGCGGACGGGTTTGTCGCGGCACAGACGGCTTAGAACACCGCACCAATCCCCGCCTCGATCAGCCGTTCATTGATCCCTAGTGGCTCGGCCATCTCGCTGACGGCATATCCCTGCGCGACAACCTGTGCCGCAGCGTCCTGCTTGAACTCATCCGCAAACCACATTTCCTTACTCATATCCAGCTTACGCCATCACCGCCGCTGCGACCGCTTCTCCGAACGCTCGTGTGCCGGATTTCCCACCCAGATCGCCGGTGCGTTTTTCAGGCTGCAACAGCACTGTTTCCAGCGCGTCATCGACAGCCTTGCCGGCTGCGCGCAGGGCAGCATCGCCACACTTTGCGCCCAGCCAATCCAGCAGCATTGCGGCGGACCCGATGAGCGATGACGGATTTGCCTTGTCCTGTCCCGCAATATCGGGGGCGGACCCGTGCTGCGCCTGCGCCATCGCATTGTCGGTGCCTGCATTCAAGGATGCCGCAAGACCAAGGCTACCTGCAATTTCCGAGGCCAGATCAGACAGGATATCACCGAACATATTGGTGGTGCAGATGACGTCGAACTCTGCTGGATCGCGCACAAGATGGGCGCACATCGCATCGACCAATCGCTCGTCATAAGCGATCTGTGGGTATTTTTTGGCGACGCTGCGCACGCAATCCAGAAACAATCCGTCAGACACCCGCATGACATTGGCCTTATGAACCGCCGTGACCTTGCCCTGTCCAGTGCCCGCTCTCCGCCGTGCCTCAGCTTCCGCAAAAGCGGCATGGGCGATGTTCAAGCTGGCCTTGCGGGTGATTTTGCGAAAAGCAAGCGCCACATCTTCGGTCGGCATCACCTCTCCCGAGCCCGAAAACATGTTTCGGTCGGCATAAAACCCTTCGGTATTCTCACGAACGACCACCAGATCAATCGGTACTCCGGTGCGCGGCGCAATACCCGCGCGACTACGTGCCGGGCGAATGTTGGCGAATAGATCAAGTCGCTTGCGCAATTCACCAGATGGGTTCAGCCCGCCTTCGGCACGTGGCGGATATGTGTTATGCGACACAGGCCCAAGGATCACACCGTCACAGCGCCTGACCGCGTCCAATGCGCTGTCGGGGAACGTGCTGCCACTGACCTTCAATGCCTCAAACCCTATCATTACCTCAGTCCATGAAATACCAAGGCCAAAGGCTTTGTCAGCCGCGTCCAAAACAGTTCTGGTTGACGCCGTGATTTCGGGGCCGATGCCATCACCGGGCAAAAGGGCAAGCTTCAGGGTCATACTGTCGTTCCTTGCAATTTCTGGCGCGCGGTAGAGAGCGACACCAATATGTTTCGTATGATGTCGATCACCTTCGGCAGAGCAACCTCTGCATCTGTCAATCAGCGCAAACGGCCTTTGACGCGGGAAATGACCATGTCGTCGCGCAAAAGCGATTGACCTACGGCTGCACCGAGAGGCATTTTGTGGGCCAGTTCAATGCCACGCGATCGCCAGCCTCGGAGCGAAAAGTCTGCGTGTCCCATTCGTGCGGTGGCTCAATGGGAGCGAGCCCCATGCCAATTGCCTCTGCGCGGAAAGTATGGTCCCTCGCCACATCATCGCCACAGGCGGCCAACGCGCCTGCTCCGCTTTTGGCGCGCATCATTTGCAGTCTGATCTAGCGCCCAGCTTCCCCTATGTTGTAGCGACGGTAAGAGGTAAGTCACTTTCCCGCAATTTATAATTGCACTTTTTTATATTAAAATGCAATTTTTCATCGCGATACTTTTCTAAAACCTTGCGTTTACACGTCAATTTGTGCAGTATTCGAAGTCTGCATTTACTGAAGGAAAGACCCCTGACTGCCCTCAACCGCACCATGGATTCGTTGTCAATCCAGATTGCTGCTCAGATCATGTCCCATATTCGCGATGCGCCATTACCACCGGGATCATATATCTCGGCGCAATCACTGGCAGATCGGTTCGGTGTTTCACGCTCCCCAGTTCAAAAGGCGCTTGCGTTGTTGGTGGACGACAGTGTCGTGCGCCACAAACCGCAACGTGGTTTTTTCGTGACCGGGCAAGCCCTGGTGACAGCTGTTCGCAGCGCGCCTGCCGGTCCGCTGGCGATGACCTATTTGAAGATTGCCGATGACAGGCTGCGCGGCGACTTACCGGACGTCGTATCGGAGGCAGGATTAAGAAAGCGCTATCGCTTAACACAATCTGATCTTCGGGGTTTATTGTTACGGATGCAGCGCGAGGGTTGGCTGCACAAAAGGCGCGGTTATGGCTGGCAATTCCACAAAATGCTGACGACCCCTGATGCGTTGGACCAAACCTATCGAATGCGCGTAGCGCTAGAACCGGCGATGTTACTGGAGCCGGAATTTTCGCTAGCTTCAAAAACGTTGGAGCAGTTGGTCAATCTCGAAAAGCGGATGCTTGACGGTGAAATAGATACCGCCAGCATCGAGACACTATATGCGCGTGGCGTGATATTTCATGAAAGTCTGGCCGAAGCGAGCGGTAACCCTTATATGTTGGATGCTTTGCAACGCGTTAATCAGGTACGCCGCCTGCTCGCTTATCGGTCGATGGTCGACCGGCGGCGCTATTATGGTCAGGCACGCGAACATTTGGGAATCCTGACTTTCATCTCCCAAAATCGCATGATGGAGGCTTCGGTCGCAATGTGTCATCATCTGGGCAGCGTCATGGTCAATCTTCAACATATTGAACCCTTGTTAAGTGATCTTGGCGCAGAACATGGGTCTGGCATTTTACGGTAGCAGGGTTGCCTAGGCGTTTGATGGTGCGATCCTTTGCTTCGGCGTAGAAGGAAGAGTTATGAGACAGGTTCGTCACGGGAAGGGCACGACCACGCACGACATCAGGGCTGCGATACAGTGATCGCAAGCTCCACTCACGTAACTGAGCCCAGAATTAGGCATAAACCCCCAATAAATTCGCAAAATGGTGGAAGTGGGCGATGGTTAAAAATCTCAAGTTTGGGCCTCAGGAACAATGGTCCACTGTCCTGGGCGCGATCGCCGAAGTTGATCCAACATCTCTGACTTCGGTTTATCGGTGGAAGAACTTCGTTGACCATCTTTCATACTCAACGCTCCATCTTTCCAAAAAAGATTAAAGTGTTGCAGCGACCCGTTGAACTTAAACCCGCAGAGCCGACCCCTGGGCGCATTGCTGCGAATGTCTGTCCTCACGTAAAACATCCCAGCGGGAATAAATGCGTCTGGTCATTTGGCGATTCTTACTTCGCTAAGTTTTGAGAAACAGTGTCCAAATCGAGCTCCCGCAACCAACTTTAGCGAACTTTCTTCAAGTCCACACCAGCCTGCCTCTCCGGCGGGCTTTGTTGCGTTCAGCATTATGACAATCTCTCCACGTAATTCCAGAAAGTGAACCTTCTTATCCAGGTCGTCGCCAGCACGGCTGGAGATGTCATCATTAGAGAGCGTGTCCACCAGATTACCCACGTAGGCCCTTTATAGGGCAGCTCGTAGCGTGATGGGTTATGGGGTTAGTTCCTTCCGCTTGGCGCGTGCCTCTTTCAGTCCTGAAACTGTGGCGCATTTGATGAATATCTATCAAGTCAGCCATACCGTTGCCTCGGCAGGCGATTGCAAGGCAATCTGCCGAGAGGGGGGGCGCGTGATGTGCTGCGAGTTGATCGATCAACGATGCGCTATCAGTCGCTGCGTGGCGATGATGCTGACTGCGCTATGCGATCAAACGGGTTTCACGTGAGCGCCGCAGGTTTGGTTAGGCTTTTACCTGCTTTGGTTGAGGCTCCTGTCTTTGCACCATTGGTTGTGCGTGAAGACTTTGATCTGATGCCTGAACATGCGTTGCGGCCTTTGGATGTAATCTTTGTCGACGTCACTGTGCGATTGGATGTAAGCATCTCCGCGGCATATTTTCGCAGTCAACAGGGGGGGTGAAGTGGTCCGGCAAAACTGGACAGTGTGGTAAGATGTATCCAACTATGAAGACGGGATACGCAAATGACCAAGAGACGCCGTTTTTCTGGCAAGTTCAAAGCTACGGAGGCGCTCGAGGCGCTGCGTGGTGACAAGACAGCGCAAGAGATTACAGCGAAGCACAAATTTCACCCAACGCAGGTGACGACGTGGAAACGGCAGGCGATCAATGGGCTGACCGGGTATTTTCCGATAAGGTCAGGCGTGCAGAGGATACCAAGCGGCCTCATACGGCTCTCGACAAACGATCACCAGACGAAGCATTTTCCCTCACAGAACGACCCCAAAAGGCGGTATGAACAACAACCAGATTACATCTTAGCCAAGCCGCAAAACTGTCCGAAAAAGCAGGGCTACTTCAGTTGCTTAATAGAAGTAGAGACAGACCATGGACCTGTCGCGCTTTTTGGCGCCCTCTGATGCTTGTTTAAGCCACGTAATCTTGGGGTGTGAGACGCGAATATGCCCATGAAACAGCCAACTTCATTATTCAACCTCGCAAAGCTCACTTGCCGTTTTGGTTGGTGGTTCTGCGCAGGCAATCGGGGGATGACGGCCTACCCAGGCATTCAAAGCTAGGTTCGTTGAAGCCAAAAGAAAACTTGATACTGTATAAAACCGGACTGTTTGGAAGATCGATAAAATACACAACGGGATCAATTCAAGAACAAAAGTGCCCCACTTTTCACAAACAGCCCCAAAAGTGGGACGCTTTTGAAGGCTAACTATCTATTTTTATTGGAGACTATCGAACGATTGGTGCCCAGAAGAGGCGCGCATATGTAAATTAAATATAGCGTTAACAATGAGTTACGTTGGGTTTTCTTTGGATTGTGTACCTTATTGTGGACCTAGTCGCGCGCGAATTGGCCGAGAACCTCCCACGCTCCACCAGACCTTCCCACGCTTATTAAAGCATTGATCGAAAACAACATTCGGAGGTGGTCGAAATGTCTTCAACAACGTGTACCACACACGCCGACCACACTCGCGATACCGAGATGCCATATCAACTTTGAAATTGCCGTCATTGTCATTGAGGTGCTGATCGATAAGATGCCGATGTAGCTAAATCGAAGCTTTCCACAGGTTAGTCATCGTCACTATTGCTGCCACCCACAGCAGCGCGTCTTAAAGTAGCCATCATCGCGTCCCACCAAAGGGGGCCTTGGGTCATCACATTAACTGCGAACGAACGTAGCGAAGGTTCGTTTTGAACGATGAAGTCGACGATGTAATAACCAGCCACAGTTTGAACAATGAACCCGCCGGGGGGGTCCTTTGCTACCAAAAGCGCCTTGCGGCTAATACTAGCGATGAAATTCCAAGCCCACTCCTCAAGCTCCCCGAGTGCGGCGACTCCAGCGGGACTAGAGATTTCAGAACTTGCGAGGTTTTCAAGGGCTGGCTGAGTCGCTGCCTTTTCAACTGCTGTAGAAGCAGACGCTGCCAAAACGACACTGGCAGCGGCCCGGCGATGCTCGTCGGCGTCGATTATATTGGCATGACGTGAAGCTCTCGCCTCAACTTCCCTTGCTCCCGGATGACCCAAAAACCAGACACGATGAGTTTGAGCTAGATCATTCAGCTTTG
>RCMY010005022.1_pt1 | contig 14047 bp, 16 predicted proteins | sample 2041341 | NCBI WGS metagenome assembly RCMY01 (sample SAMN09708234, study PRJNA481090) | Marine sediment metagenome, whole genome shotgun sequencing project.
GGAATCAAGACCAGCATCCACGCCGATCTGGTCTCTCGCCGTATTGAATCAGCGTTGGCGGCCGCTGGCTTGTTCGATGATTAAGCCCAATCTTTGACTAGGCCCAATCTCCGATTGGCTCTGAGAGGCATTCGTACAGGCTGAGCGTGTAGTAGCCTCGCCCGAGTGGTGAACAAGGCCGACAATCGAGTTGACGTTCTCAAACGAGTTGCCCCCGGGACCCGGCTGCGCGACGCGTTCGAACGCATCATGCAACAAAAAATGGGGGCGTTGATCGTCTTAGGCTCAGGACCGGCCGTCGATGACGTTTGTTCGGGCGGATTCGATCTCAGCGAAGCGCCATTCACCATCGCCCGACTCGCCGAAGTGGCAAAAATGGACGGCGCCATCGTCCTGTCCGATAACAGCGATGCCATTCTCCGAGCCAACGTCCACCTCATACCGGACCCCTCGATGCCGACCGACGAGACCGGCTCCCGCCATCGAACTGCCGAGCGAACCGCCAAACAGACCGGCAAGCCGGTGGTTTCGATTTCCGAGGACCGGGCCGTGGCCACGTTGTTCTTCGGTGAGACGAAACAGGAGCTCGAAAGCCCGGCCGTGATAACGGACAAGATCAATCAGTCCTTGTCGTCACTTGATAGGTTCCGGACTCGCCTCGATCATGCCGAGGAACGCATGACCCGTCTCGAAGTGGCCGACTTCATGACCAATCACTGGGCGGTGACGGTGCTCCAGCGCGCTGAGCTCGTTCTCCGTCTCGGGGAGTCCGTCGAGGGTCTCAGCCTTGCGCTTGGTGGTGAACGCCAGCTAGTTCAGCTGCAATTGGCCGACCTCACGCACGGCATTAAGGACCTCCGGCGCCTGGTGGTGCGCGACTACATCGGCCGGCTGAGCGCCCGATCGACCAAAGCCGCCTTGACCGAGCTGGCAGAGATACCAACGTCGGAACTTTCGGATCGCCGGGCAATCGCCGCGGCGATGGGTTTCGAAGCCGAGGACATTGAAGCATCGCCACGTGGACTGAGGTTGCTCAGTCAGGTACCTCATCTTCCCGAATCCGTTCAAGAGGCCACCGCCAAACACTTCGGGGACTTCCGTAAACTGCTCCATGCCTCAGTGGAAGAATTGGACGATGTGCCCGGAGTTGGCCATGCCAGAGCCCTCCAGATCAGGGCCTGGCTCGATCGCGCCATCGATAGTGCCGGTTTTTGGGGCCCAACTGGCGGTCAGGTCGGCTGATCCCGTCAGGCAGCTACACTTGGCCGCCCTCGACCGATAGAACTCACCCTTTATGGCCAAAAAACCTGAAGTAACCGAAGCTCCCAAGCCGCGTCGTAAGTCGTCTTTTGCCGTTCAGGACAAAGTTGTCCACCCCCACCACGGTGCCGCGATCATCATCAAAAAGGTGAAGCAGAAGGTCGCTGGCGAGAATCGAGAGTATTTCCAACTCGAGATCGCTACTGACCAGCTGACGGTCTACGTTCCTGTAGACAGCATCGAGGAGACCATCCGACCGGTCATTTCCAAAACGCAGGCCCGGAAAGTCTTTGCCACTCTCAAAGATGAACCCCAGGAGGCGGGCTCCAACTGGAGTCGCTGGTACAAGATTCTCAACGAGAAGATGACCTCGGGCGACATTTTCCAGGTCGCCGAAGTCGTTCGAGACTTGACCGTTGCCCAGCAAGCCAAAGGTATTTCGCCTGCGCTCAAGCGGATGCTCTCTCGGGCCCGCACGACTCTCGTGAGCGAAATGCAGTTCGCGCTTGATGTCGATGAGGAAGAAGCGACCAAGAAGCTTGATCGTGCTCTCCCGAAGCCTGAGGAACCAGCCGAATAGGAGGGTTCGTCGATGATCGTTGAAGCCCTGCGACTTCTTGTCACGCTATTGCTAACCGCGCTTGGGTACTCGATCGGAGGCCGGATTAATCCGACCGTGATCGAAGCGGACCCGGGGACGGTCCGACTGGTCTCGGCCCTCATCGGAGCCGGAGTGGGGTATGTCGGCGGCGGCCTGTTCGGTCGAGGATTCCGCCAGCGGCTCGATGTACTGCCGCAACGTTTCCTTCCCCAGGCTGATGGCCAGGAGCTCTTTGCGGGCGCGTTTGGTCTCATCGTCGGGGTGGTTCTCGGAGGAGCTGTCAGCGCTCCCATCATCGCGTTAGTGCCAGGGGTCATTGCCTGGCCGCTGGCCGCGCTCATTGTCTTATCGTTGGCACTCGTCGGTGCGCGCCTCTTCGCCATGCGGTCGCATGACTTGTTGACTGTGGCCGGGCTGCGGCCCAGGGCACCGCTCGTCGCGAGGCGCCTCGGCGACGAAGAACCGTCGTATCTCATCGACTCGTCGGCGGCGATAGATGGCCGGATCCTCGAGTTGGCTCGCATCGGCCTGATCGAAGGTCGGATGTGGCTGCCGGGATTCGTCATCGATGAAATGCAAGGTTTGGCCGATTCAAGTGAGAAGAGCCGCCGCAGAAGAGGACGACGCGGTTTGGAAATCCTCGACGCGTTACGGTCCACAGCGCACGTCGAGGTGGTCGTATTAGAAGACGAGATTCCCGAGGTCGAGGACGTCGACGCCAAGCTGATCGTCGTCGCAGAACGCAGCGGCGCCCAACTTCTCACGACTGACACCCACCTGGCGAAGGCCGCCGAACTGCGCGGCGTGCGGGTGCTCAACCCGGCCGGTCTTGGCGAAAAACTCAAGACGGCAATCGCAGTCGGGGAGATCGTCTCAGTGCCGGTGTCGAAAGCCGGCAGCGGCGAGGGGCAAGGCGTCGGATACCTTGATGACGGAACGATGGTGGTCATCGATGGCGCCTCTGAGCGCATCGGAGAAGAAATCGAGGTTGAGGTGACGGCGACGCGATCGGCAGGATGTTGTTCGGTCGGCCAGCATGAGAGTTGGCTTCGGGTTTGACGCCCACCGGTTCGGGGGTCAATGGCCGGTCCGGCTCGGCGGGGTGGTGGTTGATGAATCCCGGCTCGTCGAGGCAACCTCGGACGGGGATGTCGCCTGCCACGCGGTGGTCGATGCGTTGCTGGGGGCGGCCGGACTCGGCGACCTAGGGACCCACTATCCGTCGACAGACGAACGGTGGGCTGGTGTTTCAAGTCTCAGCTTGGTTGAAGACGCAGTGGTCAAGTTGGCGGACGCCGGGTGGATTCCCACTCAGGTCGATGTCACTGTCGTAGCGCAGTCGGTCCGGGTGAGCCCGTACCGGCAGGAAATCAAAAGTGGTCTGGCCGGCGCGCTGGGCATCGAGGTTTCCGCCGTGTCGGTCAAGGCAACCACCACTGACTTTATGGGCTCGATCGGCCGGGATGAGGGCCTGGCCGCCGCTGCCGTGGCCGTGATTAGTCCCCGCTAGCGACGGTCGGTTCGGATTCGACGGTGGTACCCGGGGCTACGATATCGGCCATGGAAGTTGTCAATACGCTCGGCCGAACTCGAGCTCCCTTCGTTCCACTGGTCGATGGGGCGATCGGAATGTACGTCTGTGGTCCCACTGTCCAAGCCAATCCGCACGTCGGTCATGGGCGGTCTGCGGTTGCATTTGACGTGATTCGCCGGTACCTGGTCTACCGCGGGTTCGACGTGACGTACGTACGCAATATCACCGACATTGATGACAAGATCATCAACGCTGCCAATGAGCAAGGTTTGACGATCGACGTAGTGGCTGAGCGAGCTGCCGAACGCTTTGAAGCCACGCAGGACGCCCTGGGTGTCCTGCGTCCCGACGTGGAACCGAAGGCAACCGACCACATCGCCGAGATCCTCGAGATGATCCGAGACCTCATCGAAAAAGGCTTTGCGTATGAGGCTGGTGGTGACGTGTACTTTTCGGTGCGGTCGTTTCCCGGGTACGCCCAACTCTCCAACCGCAATATCGATGAGATGCTTTCGGGTGCCCGGATCGCCACTGGCGACATCAAACGGGATTCGCTCGACTTCGCTCTGTGGAAAGCCGCCAAGCCAGGTGAACCGGCCTGGCCGTCTCCGTGGGGCGACGGACGGCCCGGGTGGCACATTGAGTGCTCGGCGATGGCTCGTAGGTACCTTGGCGATACCCTCGACATCCACGGGGGCGGAACCGATCTCATCTTCCCGCACCATGAGAACGAGATCGCCCAGTCCGAAGCGGTGACTGGCCAGCCGTTCGCAAAATACTGGCTCCACAACGGGATGGTGAATCTCTCAGGTGAAAAAATGTCGAAATCGACCGGGCACTTCATCGACCTGGTTGGCCTGCTTGCTGACAACCCACCCCTTTCCGTCAGATTGTTCTATCTGCGGGCTCACTACCGGTCCAATGTCGAGTTCTCATCCGACCTCATCGCTGATGCGGTGGCGTCCTACGAACGGCTGTTGGGGTTTCGGAGACGAGCTGCGGGCGTCGAAGCGGTCGACCCGGACGCCACTGTCGTCGACGCATTTACCGCTGCGATGGACGACGACTTCAACACGCCAGTGGCGCTGGGTGTGCTTTTTGATGCGGTTCGTGATGGGAACCGTCTCGCCGACGAGGGAAAGGATCTGGGAGCCCTGGCGGCTGCCGTGGAACTCATCATGGGAGTCCTCGGCTTGGTACCCGAAGGTAACGGTGGTCTCGCCGACCTGGCCGAGGGTATCGAAGCGTTGGGGACCGAGATCGGCGTGGCGCCGGAGGGCGATGTTGAGGCGACATTGCTCGCCGTCATCGACAAGCGGACCACGGCTCGCCTTGAGAAAGACTGGGCCACCTCTGACAGGATCCGGGACGGCCTGGCGGCGATTGGCATCGTCATAGAAGACGGGGCAGACGGCGTTGCCTGGCATCGGAAGTAGGGTCGAAGGAATTCATTCGGTTATGGCTGCGCTCGAAGCGGGTCGGGTCACCGAGTTGCTTATCGAAACGTCGCGCAAGAAGCGACTTGGCGACTTGTTGAAGGCCGCGGGTTCCGATATCAAGGTCCGCTACGTGGCTGATGTGCGGCCCGAAGCCGAAACGACGGCCCCGCAGGGAGTAGTGGCGGTCTGCAAGCCGATCATGACCGTCCCCCTGGACGAGCTTGCGGCCGTCGAACGGCCAGCCATCCTGGTTCTTGACCACCTCGAGGACCCCCACAATGTTGGGGCGATTGCTCGGTCGGCCCTGGCAGCGGGAATGTCCGGCATGGTGGTGTCGTCCGTTCGCTCAGCTCCGATCGGAGCGACGGCTTTCAAGGCTTCGGTAGGCGCCCTCGAGAAGCTCCCGGTGGCAGTGGTCAGCTCGGTGGCAAGTGCCTTGTCCCGGCTGCGACAGCTAGGCGTGTGGACGGTCGGCCTCGACGCCAGCGGGAGTGAGTCGCTGTTCGGCCTCGGCCTGGCCTCCGAGTCCATTGCCATCGTCATCGGGGCGGAAGGGGCCGGTCTGGCTCAGCTCGTCGCCGAACGTTGTGATGTTCTCGTTTCGATTCCGATGAGTGACGAGTCGGAGAGCTTGAACGCGTCTGTGGCTGCCGCACTCGCCGCTTTTGAAATCCGACGGGCACGCGCCGACTGAATCGGCGAGACGATCCGGTACACTTCCGAGCCTGCTGGCGTAGCTCAGGGGTAGAGCAGCCGCCTTGTAAGCGGCAGGTCGTGGGTTCGAATCCCTCCGCCAGCTCCAAAGACACTCTTGCCGAGTCAATTCGCCGAGGTAGAACCGTCCGGCAAGGTGCCGGGACGCGTTCGTTCAGTACACAGGCAAGTTTTTGGGTTCGTTGAGTGGGAGCGGTGTGGGACGATCAAGTGAAATGAAATCCGCCGAGAGTGAGCGGAGTGGCGATAACCTTGCCCCATCATGCTGTCCGCTACCCACAGGGCCGTGCTCGATTTCGAGCGGTCTGCTTGGCTCATCCCAGGTCCGAAGTCCGATGCCATCCAGGAGCAGCTCTGCATGAGCGCGACCAAGTACTACCAAATACTGCGCCAGCTGGCCGACGATCCGCTGGCCGCGGCCTATGACCCTATGACGGTGCGAAGGCTTCAGGCTGGATCCCGCCGCGAGAAGCTGAGGCGTTTACAGGCTTCCGGAGACGCGTAATGGCCGGCAAGCACGAAGCGCCGGGGACCGGCGAATTCTGGGCGGGGCTCGTTCGGCACGCCACAATGATCGTTCTGGTCGTCGGTGTGGTCCTGGCCTTGGTATTCGCAGTGGTAAAGGTATTGCCGGATTGGTTTCCTTCCGAAGCTGCCCAGCCTTCGACACCGATAGTGATTTCGACGAGTAGCACCACCTCCACCACGGTTGACGTGATTGCCCAGCCGACCCGAACCACTTCCACGATCACCGGAACTCCGGTGCCCACCACCGTCGGGTCATCGACGACAACGTCGGTGGCAGCCTCGTCAACGTCGACTACCTCAACCACGGTTTCCACCACGGAACGTAGCCCGGCGGAGATCACTGTCAAGGTGCTGAACTCGACGCGGAGCAGCGGCCTGGCGGCCGGCTTAACAGCTGATCTGGCGGCTGCTGGATACCAGATGGAAGAGCAGGACAACTATTCGCCTACGCAAGTAGACAACTTCATCTATTACGCACCCGGGTACCAGTCAGAGGCGCTGACACTTCAAGGACTGATATCGGGTACCAAAGTGGCTGAAAACCCGGCAGCGGCTCCATCAGCTGACCTGCTGGTCATTCTCGGCACGAGCTATTCGGGGTGAGCGAGACGCCCGGCCCCGGCGATTCGCATGGCCGTGACCCATTTGATGCGTCCTCTGAGGAGGCCAGCAGCACGGAGGACCATGGTTCTGCAGAGCTGATCGACGACCCTGACCTTGGACAAGTCATCGCTGGGACTGAGCCGGTCGATACGCCCGAAGGCGACTCGGCGCCGACCGAAGACGGGGCGATCGATGTCGCAGACCCGTTCCAAGGCTCTGATGGATTAGATAGTGGTGGAACAGACAGTGAGGGATCAGAGAGCACGGATTCGTTAGAGAACACAGAATCGTTGGCGAGTACAGACGTGATCGAGGACGGCATGGCTGGGGAGCCTGAAACGACCGAAAGCGTACCCAATGCAGAAGTCGTTGACCCACCATCGACGGGCTCGGGTGCGGTGATATCGATCTGGCCGGTTTGGGCATGGACGATGGTCGGCGTTGTCGTGGTTGTGGTCGGCCTTGGAATCGGTGCGGGCGTTCTCGCCAAAACACTCCTGCTCGACGTCATCTCTTTCTGGCCGGGATTCGTCTTGATTGTCCTCATCTTTGCGGCCTTAATCCCGAGGCTGCGAAAAGGTGCTCCACGGCTGTCGGCAGTGCTGCCCCTTTTGCTGCTGACGTACCTGGGGGTCACAGTGGCGCTCCATGTTGCGCGCTGGGACGAGTTGCCCTCGACCGCCGCCGATACCTTCGGGCCGCCGGTCGAGAGCGTTACGGACGGTCGCATCGAACTCGATCTACCTGGCGAACTGGTAGTTCGCCCGGCCGATCAGCCTGAGCTCTATCGGGTGTTCATGTTGAACCGGGGAGGGGGTACGGGAGCGCCGTCCGCATTGGAGATTGTCAACGACGGCGAGGCGTCGATCAGTGTCAGTCCGCGGAGTGATTCCGGGTGGTTTCGCAGTGTCGGGTGGTCCGCGCACCTTTCCCTGCTCGTGACCTGGGAGGTGGAGGCCACTGCCGACCTCCTTGACATTGACTTGTCGGCCGTTAGCTCGGGCGGCCTTAGCGCCGTCGGCGACGGCACGATCGTCCTTGGCTTCGTCCGACCCGGGTCAGTTATTGCGCTTGATGGCACCATCAATCTGATTGTTCGCGAGGGCGACCACATCGATCTGGTCGGGTCGGCCAGCGTCCCGGACGACTGGACGACCACCGGAGTTGGAATGTCGAAAGCGGGGCCGGCAGACCCGTATACGGTCACCGTTAGTGAGGGCTCGATAGTCACGATCACCGAACGCTAGATAGACTCTGACCGATGATCGATCCACATGAACGGCTGAGGCGTTTCGGCATAGGCGCGTGGGCGCTCGTCGGTGGTTTCCTCGTCCTAGCGATTCTGGGCTGGCTGTTGGCTCAAGTTCGGATCTTGTGGGGTCCGGTTCTCGCAGCTACGGCGATGGTCTACATTCTCAATCCGTTGGTTACCGGCTTGAAGAAGCGTGGCCTGCATCGAGTGTTCGGAACCGTGATCGGATACCTGCTGGGACTGGCCGTTCTTATGCTGGTCTTTTCGGTTGTGGTGCCTCTCGTCGCCGAGCAGGCCAACTCCCTTGGTGCTGAGCTTCCTGTGATCTATGACGAGACGTTGGCGACAGTCTCCGAGTTTGCGAGCCGGTTGGGCATAACCGACTTGTCGCTTATGACCTATGACGAGCTCATCGCCCAGGTCGCCACGCCCGATGCCGCTTTCCAGGCGGGACTCAGCGTGTTCTTGGGGCAGGCGTTTACGCTTGCTCTCGGGTTTGCTGAAGTGGTTGTGCTTCTCTTCCTGACGCCGGTGATCGCCTTCTACATGCTCGTTGACCTGCCCCGAGTACTCGAACACACCCGTGAGCTGATACCCGAAAGCATGCGTGAAGAGGCCCAAGCATTGGGAGCTAGTCTTGGCACGGCGCTGGGCGGGTTTATTCGTGGCCAGATGATGGTTGCGCTGGTGGTAGCCACCATCAGTTCGTTCGGCATGTGGGCCCTGGGAATCAACCTGTGGTTGATCCTCGGGATCGTCGCTGGACTGTTCAACCTGATCCCGTTCATAGGGCCGCTGTTCTCGGGCTCCCTGGCAGTCATGGTCGCACTGGTCCTCGAGGATTTCCGGCTCGCTTTGTTTGTCGCCGTGCTTTTCCTCGGTGTTCAGCAACTCGACAATCACATTATTTCGCCGCTCGTGCTGCGCGCGACCGTCAAGCTTCACCCATCGCTCATTATTCTCGCCTTGCTGGTTGGAGGCTCCCTGGCGGGAATCCTTGGTCTCATCCTGGCGGTACCGATCACCGCATTTATCCGGGTGATCGTGTCGCACTATTGGCGGACCAGGATCCTTGGCGAGTCGTGGGAGCAGGCGTCAGAAGCGTTCACCGTGGAATATGAACCACCCACCCCGGAAAGCCTGGCTGGTCGGTTGCGGAGAGTCGGCCGGATGGAGCTGACCCGCCCGGCCATGCATCATGCGGACACGGACGAGGAGACCAGCGAGGCGGCTAACGAAGCGCCCTGATACCTCCGGTTACCACCATCGCGGCCAGCACTACGACGAGAAACGGTGCCTTTCGCCAGGAGGCGAAGCCGCCGACCGCCACTCCGGCCAGCCGGGCATCGATCGTGATGTTCTGGCCGTCGGTCACTGTCGTGACCACTACCAGCGCAGCGAAGAGGGCAATCGGTAGAAGACGGGCAAGATCGGCGATCGGCTCCGGAAGGCGCTCGAGATCGAGCGTCGCAAACCCGATCAGCTTCGCCAGGTAGGCGCCCAGAGTTAGGGCCCCGATGCCAATCCAAATCGCAATCATTTCCTCATCCCCCGGCCGGCGAGCACTCCGAGAGCCGCAAGGAGAATCGGGATGCCGGCCGGTACGAACGGCACCGAGGCGACAGCCAGTACGGCGGCGGCGACTGCCACCAGAACCACCCGTTTGGAACGGAGCAACGGGATGAGCATGGCGAGGAACGCCGCGGGGAACGCCGCATCGAGACCAAATGCAGCGGGATCGCCCACCTGCGACGCTCCGACATGGCCCAGCACCGTCCCGACGTTCCACAACGAATACAGCCAGATTGCGGTCCACCAGAACGACCGCCTGGCTTCGGTCGGGTGAGCCAGGGCCATCGCGGTCGTCTCGTCAATGATGAACTGGGCAGTGATTGCCCGTCTCCAACCCCGAACAGGGAGGTAATCGGTGAGCGCCGGGCCGTAAAGGGCGTTGCGCATCGCCAGGGTCAACGCCCCGATTGTGGCTGCCACGACGGTGCCTTTGGCAGCGATGACCGTGACAAAGGCGAATTGAGATGCCCCCGTGAACGTGAGCCCCGACAGTGCGATTGCTTGGAGGAGTGATAGTCCGCTGGTGGAAGCGAAGACCCCGAATGTGACTCCCACCACTCCAACAGCCGCCGCCAGGGCGATTCCATTGCGCCGGTATGAGGTCTCTGGCATGACCGATGAGTGTAGGGCTGATGATCGCCGCCCCGGTTGGGTGTGAGACCGATTACGAGGGCGTCACCACTACCCTGACGCTGATGGCTACACAGGAAATCGCTTCAACAGATTCGTATGCGACGACGGTCGACGCCGCCGTTGTGGCGGTCATTGATGAAGGCATCGTCCTTGATTCGACCGTGTTCTATGCCAGAGGTGGCGGACAGCCTGGTGATACCGGAATTCTGGCTGGCGACTTTGGAGAACTTTCGATCACCGACACCGTGCGAATGAAGGGCGACCCGATCCATAAGTTCGAGGGAACCCCGCCCCGGGTCGGCGAACGAGTCACTGCAACGATTGACTGGGACCGCCGGTATCTGCTCATGCGAACTCACACGGCGCTCCATGCCCTCACCGCAGTTATCTACCGGGACTTTGGTGCGAAAGTTACAGGCGGTGACATGAAACCGGGGATAGCCAGGATGGATTTTGAGCTGGCGTCGATGTCTCGTGAGTTCGCCGAGGACATTGCTCGCAAGCTGAACGACGAACTGCACCGCGGCTACGACACCGCCATCCGATTTATGGACCGTGAGTCTGCATTTGCCGATCCAGATCTCATCAGAACCAAGGTCAATCTTCTGCCGGATTCGCTACAGACCATCCGGGTAGTTGACATCGTCGGGCTCGACAAACAGGCCGACGGTGGCACCCATGTCCGCTCCACGCTTGAGGTTGGGTCGATCCAGGTTCTCAAGACCGAGTCGAAGGGCAAGGCAAACAAGCGCATTCGGATCGAGATCCTCTAAATGGTCGATTTTGTTCTCGGGGTGTACTTCACCGCACTTTTCGTGCGCGGTTGGCTGCGCGGATTCGTCAAAGAGGCGATGGATCTGATCGGGTTGATTGTCGGTGCTTTCGTGGCACTTCGATACAGCCGCCCCCTGGGAGAGGTGTTCGAATCGATGTCGCAGACCGGGCCGACTGCCGCCCGCTACGTGGCCGGGATCGTCCTGTTTTTGGTCGTTGGATCGCTGGCGGCCATCGCCGCTCACTATCTGGGCAAGATCGCCTACCGACCAGGGTTCAAAACATCGAACCGGCTGTTTGGTGGATTCGCCGCTACTTCATGGGGATGGCTCCTCGCCACGGTGGTAATCATGCTGGCCACGATATTGCCGCTGAAGGGCGGCTTTGAGGAGGCGATGGACGAGTCGGTCATCGTCGGAGCGATCACCAACCCCGAAGGCGTCACTCAGCGAACAGTGCGGGCCGTTGCAGGCGACCGGCTGTTCAGTCAAGTGATGGCGCTTGAGGACCTCTTTGGAGATCAGCAGGTCATTCTCGAAGTGGGCGAATCAATACCTCTCGACCCGGTCCCTGCCGAGGAACTGGAGGTTGACGACGCCTCAGCCAGACGGATTTTCGACCTTGTGAACGACGCCCGCATCGAGGCCGGCCTGGCTCCGCTGCAGTGGTCAGACGCGCTCAGCTCGGTCGGCTTAGCGCACGCCAACGAGATGTACACAACCGGCTATTTCTCGCACGAGTCGCCCCGCACGGGCACGGTTGGCGATCGGGTGACCGCCGCCGGGATCTCGTATCTGATCGTTGGTGAGAATCTGGCGCTGGCCGCCGACGCGGTTCAGGTGCACGATGGCCTTATGAATAGCCCTTCTCATCGTGAAAATATCCTTCGCTCCGAGTTCCGAAGGTTGGGTGTCGGCGTCATCGATGGTCCCACCGGCCTGATGGTCGTGCAGGTGTTTAGCGGATGACCGATGAGGTGTCGCAGGCCTTGGGCAGGCAACTAGTTGATGCCTATGAGGAGTTCGTCATCGCTCGAACGCAAAGCTATGGCGTCGACCTGGGGGGAGCGATAGGAGCAGGCAAATCATGGTTGCAGGTAGAGCTCGAGCGGGAGCTAGCTGCTCCCTATCCCGAGCAACGTCGGGGCCCACTCGAGATCTTTCAGGCGGCCATGTCGTTCCCGACCGAGGCGCTCGCGACCGCCGGGGAAGCAAAGCCGACCCGGGACCCGATGGCTGTTCATGCGTTACCGGGTGACGTCTTTGACCTGGCTCCAGCCTCATCTCGAGACATCGGTGAGGCCGTGTGGTCGGCGCACCTTGTCTGGGGAGTTACGAAGGCGGCAGTCCTAAAGGGTCTAGCTGGACCCGAGGGAAGCTAGCTCAGCAAATGCGCTCTCGATACAAGCGACGAAGTCCTCAATGTCGGACAGCAGATCCCATTCACCGTTGATGCCCCAGCTGAGTTCTCCGTTGTACGAGAACAGGGCCAACCCATAGGCCTGGTTCTGCCAGAGCGGGACGAGCGGATACTGGTGTACGAGTTGTGAGTCGAGCATGAACACGGGAAACTGGGGGCCTGGAACGTTCGTGACTGTGGCCGCGAATGGTCGACGGCCAGCGGCCAACCGTGCCCCCATCGACAAGAGGGTTCCGGGAGTTCCCGATGACATCTGCACCAAAGTCGACGCGCCAAGCGCCTGATCGGTCTTTTTGAGATTCTGGGTCGCGTTTGCGACTTTGTCGTAGCGAGAGCGGGGGTCGGGGTCGGAGATCGGCAGATCCACCAGCCACATAGCGACCTGATTACCCAGGTTGCCGCGCTCGTCGGTCGCTCGGACCGACACCGGCACCATGATCCGATACTCCATGTCGGAAACATCTTGCTGACGATGGTCGATCAGAAAGGTTCTGACGGCGCCGGCCACTGTCGCCAGCACGACATCGTTGAGGGAACCACCGAGGTTGTTCTTGACCGCTTTGACATCGCTGAGCGGCATCGTGGTCCAACTGAATCGCCGGTTCGGACCGATCGGCTGATTGAGCGGGGTGGGCGCCCCTTTGCGCAACCATCCAGACGTCAGCGATGCGCCGACGGCTGACACTTTGTGGGCCAATTCACTGACCCGGTCCTCGCGAACGTCAGATCGATTGCGAACCTTGTCGAGGGTTGATCGCAGCCGACGCCCCAGGTCGCCAGCCGCCAGTTCGGCGCCGGTGGGTGTTGGGGCCGGGTTCCACGGCATTGCCTCGCCCGGATCTGACTCGGGGGTGAATCCGTACATTACGGCCATGAGATCGACACTGGAGATCCCATCGATCATTGAATGGTGGATTTTCGAGATGAGGGCGAATCGGTCGCCGGGGAGACCATCGACTAGCCAGAACTCCCAGAGCGGCTTGGCACGGTCGAGCTGTTGGGCCATGACTCGACCGGCCAGGTCCCGCAGCTGCTGCTCATCTCCTGGTTGGGGTAGCGAGGTGTGGCGGACGTGGTAGTCGAGGTTGAAATCGGCATCTTCGATCCACACCGGATACTTCTCGAGGGGAATCCAGGCGAGTTTTTGGCGATAGCGGTTCACCAGATGCAGGCGACCGGCCACGAATTGGCGGAACCGGTCGATGTCCATCGGTTCGCCGACGCTTTCGAAGATGGCTACCGACCCGACGTGCATGTGCGTCACTGGCGATTCGAGCGCCAGAAACGATGCGTCGAGAAAGGACAAACGTTCAAGTTGTTTCATGACACCCTCCTGGCGCCCGCGGCAGGAATCGAACCTGCGACCTACTGCTTAGGAGGCAGTCGCTCTATCCCCTGAGCTACGCGGGCGGGATCGGTTGACAACGCGGTTGGAAACCCCGTTCGGTGTTGCCCGCTGCGTCGCCTGTGAGTGTAATGGGATCTGAGCTGGGGACAATGTTGGGTTTAACGTCCGATGGCAGCCGTTTGGGTAGCAGTGGACGCGGTCTTTGGCTGTCGTGGCGTGTGGGGTGGCCGGTTAGGCGGTCTGTTGGAGTCGGATCAGGTCGACGGCTTGGGGTGTGGCGAAGACGTGTTCGGTTTGGGCGTTTCGGTAGGCCTGCCAGGCGAGCATGCTGAGATTGTTCTTTTCGAACCCGTAGTGGTGGAGTCGTTCT
>RCMY010003424.1_pt1 | contig 14046 bp, 7 predicted proteins | sample 2041341 | NCBI WGS metagenome assembly RCMY01 (sample SAMN09708234, study PRJNA481090) | Marine sediment metagenome, whole genome shotgun sequencing project.
AATTCTTCGAGCACAAACGGAGCGCTCACACCGTTTCGCGAATTGACGCGCACAACGTAGCCGTCGACTGGTGCGACGCCGACCAGCTCCTTTTCCAAACGCCACTGCATCCAACCAAGCTGCATTTGGTGCTGCGAATAGCTTGTTTGGAGCACTGCACTCGGATCATTTGGCGAAACCATTGTGCTTTCAAAGACTTTTTCAGTCTCGACAAACAGCGCGGGTCTGGCGCGCTCGAAAAAGTAGTTGAAGGCGTAGCCAGTTTTCAGCTCGACAATCAGAAAGACGCGCCGCGAAATGTCAAAGCAGACAATGTCGATCGACGTGCGCACCGTGTTGTCGTCGAGCCACAGTGGCAGCTGCGATGAAAGCGGCATCCATTGCCGCTCGTACAAGTACATGAGCAGCCATTTGGTGTAGCGATAGGTTTTGTTGGCGTGTAGTCGCGTGCCGTTGACGATCTTTCCAATCTCTTCGTCGACTCGCTCACCCAGACTTTTTGTCGAACGCGCGCGGTAGTGGCGTCGATCGCGTCGATGTTTGGCCTCTTGGGTGTGCAATTTCATCGATTCGCTGCTCGGATCTTCTTCGTGCGTGCCGTTTGTCCAGCGGCAGATGATCTCCAAGTGGCGCAGCAAGCCGTGCCAACTGCGCGTCTTTTTGTGTTGCTCGTCGTACGCCAACAACGCCGCTTCACGTTCTAAATAGCCCAAAAGCTCGGGATACTGAACGAACAGCGCACTCTCAACGCCCTCGTTGCGCGCCAAATGAAAGTGTCGCGCAAATTTCAGTGCCTCAGCATAGCGCACCGGTTCGCGCGCAACGATTGGTTGGCTGCAGAAACGACACACGCCCATGCACTTTGTGGTGTCGTTGCGCACCTGGCCGCACACATTTCGCGCACAACCGACACATTCGTCGTCTAAATGCGAAACGTATTCGTAGTTGTTTTTGCGCGACTCAATGTTCATTGAGTGGTGTAAATGCAGAGCGCAAGTGCGTTGAGCGAAATGGTTGTTGCCAGACACAGACGCAGTTTGCCGCTCAAAGTGTGTGGCACAAGTCGCGCACGCAACGCCGAGCGCCACGTGCGATGTGCGCGCGGCGCGGCATCTTGCAGATTGGCGTCGGCGCGTTGCAGAGTGACGCACATGCCGTCGACGCGCTGCTCGACAACGTCGATGAGATATCCTTGCATTGTCGTTTGCGCAGCAATCTGCTCGTACACGGCACTTGTCAACTCCAACTGTCTGTGCACCAAGCCCAGTCGACGAGCCCTGCTTCGCGATTCAGCGGGCGCTTCTAACCACTGCAACGCTCGCTGCTGCCACTCTTCGCTCGACACGTTTTCGCGCGGCACGCTCTCGACGATTGGCGGTGGTTTGTCAAATTGTTTTCTAAAGAGCAGTGCGAGTGCGCAATCGTGCGCCGCTTCGTCCGAGTTGCGCGTCGATCTCTCCAAGTGGCGCAGAGCAGCGAGCGCGGCACGATAGAGCTGCTCGTAGGGCACCTGATTGAGTGGGTCGAGCAACTGCGCCGCGATCGATCTCACGCGAGCATAACGTCCGGCGAGTGGCCGTGGTGCAGACCGAGTTTTTGTGAGACTCTCAAACTCTGCCGTTCGATCGACGCACAGCGACATTGATGGTCGCGCAGTTGTTGGTGCCAAACACGCAGAGCGCGCACAACGATGATCATTCTTCTTGTTGCGCTGCTCGCACAACAGGTCGCGGCGCGCGTGCCTCAGTGCGCCGTGCTGTTTTGTGGCGACGCCGACGAGTGTCGCACCCTCTACGCGCGTCAATGGGTAGACGCGGCGCAAAGCGAGGCCGCTCGCGTTTACAATAGCGTAAACGGCGGGTTTTTGGCCGCCGAGTGCACGCCCAACAATCGCGCCTGTCGCGTGCCGCCGCTGCCCGACACGGTGCTGCACAAAGTTCTCTGCTTGGACGCGCACTGCTTGCCGCGCGAAGAGTGTGCCGCAAAGCACTGCAATTTTGGCGACCACCCCGAGCTTTTCGAAGACGACGAATGCGTTTTCGGCCGCTCAAATGCCAAACACAAAGCCGGCGACAAAGACACGTCGGCGTGTCGCGCGCTAAAGTCGTGGCTGCGAATTGGCAACGAAAAGCTCGTCATCGCACTCTCGTCGTCGAATGCAACCGAGGCTGCGTCGGCCGCGTGCGCCGCCGAAACAGTGTTTCGCGCCATTGCCGACTATTTGCGCGCGCTCTTTGACGACGACGAGTTGCCGTTTCTCAACTCGTTTGCGCAGGAGAAGCACTCGTATCGCCACAACAATTCGCTGGTCGCTGGTGCGCAGCCAGAGTTTAGCGTCGCTTTCGATGGCGCTGGCCAAGCCGGTTCGATTATCTTTGATTTGATCGTCGCACAATCTTATCGCACCTGTTGGCGCCACGAGACGCAGCGTCGCCAAACGATTCACATGAGCGGCGCCGACGGCGGCGAGATGGTGTTTGTCAAGGAAAAGACAAAGCGCGAGCGACTCGCGTCAGTTCTCCTCTACTCTGCCTACAACGGCACAAACGCAGAGACGCAAACGCAACTGCTGTGGAGCATCGGTGGTGCGCTCGCACCGTTTGCGCAGACGCTGCGATTGGAAGCGGCGGGCGAAGAGTCGAAGAAGAAAGAAGTTGTCGACGACGAAAGCAGCAGCAGTGACACTGCGTCGGTGTTTACCGAGTACAGTGACGACGTCGACTCGCAGAGCAGCTCGGCGAGCGCGAGCAGAAACGACATTGATAGTTGGTTTGACGAGTTTGAGCAGCGACCAAACAACGAAAAGCACGTGCGCCGCGGCAATGCGCCTCCGTCGCAGGCGAGCGAGTCACAAAACGTGTGCACATTGTCGGGTGCCGAGAGCAACGTCGAAGTGGAGCCAATGCCGTTTGTCGAGCTCGGCGACTATGTTGTCGTGCGCGGCGACGGTGCGACGCGCCGCTACCGCGATCTGCGTGGTTGTGGCACGGTGGTTTTGCTCGGCGACGCGCGCAACGACGCGCCGCAGTCGTCGTTTTCGCAGCTGCAGCTCTCCACGTTTGGCGTTGGCGAATCGGCGGCGCTCAACAACGGAAGCGTGCTCGCCGACTCGGTGGCCGCGTCGCTTTTTGCGCGCGTCGCCAGCGATCAGGTGGGCTGCTTTGACACCGAGGGCACACTTGTTTTCGACACCGACTCGCCGCCGCCAACCAACGTGACTTTGGCAGCACCCACAGTGCGCGCGCTGGTGAGCGCGGCATCTGCAGCAGGTGCACCCTTGACGCTGGCGCCTGGCGCGTCTCGATGCGTGGGCGGCACGCGTCGCAACGCGGTCTGCGAATCGCCGAGCGAGTGCGGCGCTGGGTTGGCGTGTCGTCGGCGTCCATTCGACAGCACGCCCGACGCCGCCTACTGCTACGACGGCACCATGTGGCTTGTCGAACAGCCGTGCGCCTTTGCCGACGCCGACGAAGAGTGCCCGTACGGAGAGTGTGTGGGTGCTGCCAGCGGCTTTGACGGCGGTGCCTTCCCTTTGCTCCACTTTGCTCGCGACTGTGGTACTGTGGGCGGCGCTGGAGTGTGCGGCGACACTCGTGTCCAAAAATGGCATTTGCACAGCACACTGTAAAAGGAGGTGGCTAATTTGAAAAAGTTGGGAAACGACGCAGTGGCCTCTATGTACAACAACTCTATAACCACCCACATACTCCAATTTTCGATCACTACTAGTCTCCCACTTTCTCTTTTTTTTAATCTTCCTGTGCGTAGCGCGCCAGGTGTGGAAGATGGTCATGTTCGGCAACTGTGATCGTCGATAGTCTGTGCACAGCGGAGCGCGTGGAGCGCTGATTTGCCTTTCTGCGCCACAGCACGCCGCAATCGACGTTTTCACACGTGATTGTGCTCGGCGACTGGGCACAGCCCATGCACGAGTGGCACGTTTGCGCCAGCGCCGATCGTTCGATCGCTAAATCTTCGATGTCGGCCACCAACGTTGCCGTTTCGCGCGCAATTTGACGCCGTTCGACGTCTCCGGTGCAGCTTTCGCAGCGAAAGCCAATCGTCTGATTGCGCACAAACGTACCGCAGCCACCACACTTGGCGCCGCGCTGGGCAAACGACGACAGCGAGCGCTTCTTGCTCGCTCCCGGTGCCGATTTGGTAGAGACAACTGCGCGGTGTCGGACGACGCGCAAAATTCTCTGCGTCACATTGTCGCGCACGGGCTCTACGCCAGACACGCCACTTGCAATCTTTTTCTCTCGCGCGGCCATCTCGATGCGCACCGTTGCCGGTATAATGTTTGACGCGTCGCCAAATTGATCAACGTAGCTGCTCGTCGAACCAAACAAAAATTGATGTGTCTCTGGATCGTCGATTTGGCGGACCACGTCGTCTTCATCGTCGTCGCTCTCACTCTCACTGTCGCTGTCGATGTCTTTGGTGGGCTGGATGAACGCGTACGCTTTGAGCGTGCGTTGTTTGCTTTGGCCGGCCAAAATTGGCGCAAAAATGCGCATCATGACGGGCCCAATGTGTCTGGAGAGATAGTAGCTTGGGTCGAGCGGCATATCGTTGGCAAATGCGTAGCTCGGGTCTTCTGCGCGCACACTGACTTTGTCGCCCGGCGCGCCCGCAAAGACGACGTAGGGCAGACGATCGCCACTGCGCGGCGCGTTGGGCGCCTGCTCGCCGCCGGCGCGAATGGTAAGTCGTCGCGCCAAGTCGACGTGCATCGACAGCGCGCGCCCCGTGGCCACGTAATCGGCCACGCGACCGCGCAGTTGTTTGGTGATGATCAATTTGTTGATGGCAATGTTGTTGTAGAGAATTGGGCGAACCATGTGCGTCCACACATAGTCGCGTGCCAATCTCAAAGTCTCCTTCAAATCACCGTATTCGGTGCTGAGCAGCAGCGCGAGAACGGCCGGTGTCTGCTCCTTGATCAACATCGTAGTGTCGCGCTTCTTTGACTCTAGCCCACTCACTGTCGGCACGCCCTCTGCCGGCACGGCACTCAGCGATTTGTCGCTGCCCTTGTACTCGTACTTTAGCATCGCATACTTTTTCTTCGAGAGCAACAACAGCATTTTGGCAATTTTCTCAAATTCCAAATTCAGTCTGTTGTACTGCGGCGCGTGGAGCGTGTAGCGCTCGTGCATCACTTTGGTCACAAAAGCGGCCATGCGCACAGCCAGCGATGCTGCCTCTTCGAGCGTCTTGCATTGCGGCATCCACACAAACACGCTGTCAGTGTCGCCATAAATGATGCGCACGTCGTATTTGGAGAATTCGACCGTCACGAGATACTGCGTCAGTAGAATAACGGCTCGGCCGCGCATCGTGACCGACGCCGGCACGACTGGGTCGTACATAAACGACGTGATTGCGGCATAGATGCCGTAGACCGAGTTGCAGAGCAGCTTGATGGCCAATTGGCGTTGGTTGAGGAGCGACGCTTGCTGTGTGTCGCCGGCGTCGATGGTTCGCTTCATTTCAGCCTTGACGCGCTTTCGGAGCAACAAAAGAGCGTCGAGCACGACAGCGCCCAACCCGAGTAGCACGCCATGTTTCAGGAAGCGCACTTTTCCACCTGCGGTCGGCTTCTCTGCAAACGGCGCCACCGAAGTCGCCTCCTCGACGACGTAAACGGCATCGGCAGCTCGCTTCTCGCGCTCTTTGAGGCTCAACTCGTTGACCGGGTCGGCACACTTTTGCACGGTCGGATCTACGGTGAGATCACAATCTTCTGCCACGCGCGTTGTCGCGCAATAATTGTGTGTGATCATGATCGACGGATAGAGAGACGAGAAATCGAGCGTAGCAACGTTTGCGTACAGCCCAATTTTCGCGTCGAGCACGACGGCGCCCTCGTATGTCGTGCCCTCGACAGAGCGGCGCTCGACCTCGGTGCGTGTGTAGAAAAGGCGGCGCAACTCCATGTGCGCTCCAGTTCGGTAAAAGCAAAACATGGCGCGAATCGTTTGGCCGCGCTTCACGAGCATCGTCATTGAGCAGCCATTGATGCGCGCCATTTCGACCAACGACTCGACCATCTGCGTGGCAGCTGCTATTTGAAGAGGCAATAGAGCGTCTTTCTCACAGTACACGCGAATGAGCTCGCGCGTTTCGGCGCCGCGACATTGATACGGCCGCAGCAGAGAATATGCCAAGTCTTCTTTTTGATCGCCAAGAAAATGAGACGCAATGGAGTTGAGCGTCATCGAGCGCAACTTGACGCCGTCTTTGCGCAGCTTTTGCAGCACATCGACAAACGTGAGGCCGCCGGCACTAACCTCGGTGAAATCAATGCGCGAGTGTGCCGACGACTCAAACTTTTGTGCACGCGCGCGCAACGCGCGACCGTGGCGTGTGCGAGACCAGCCGCGCGCAAACTCGACTCCGACGCCAAGCACCTTGGAGCGCTCGATCATGTAAGGCAAGTCGAAGCCGTCTGAATTGTAGCCCGTGACGAGCGTCGGGGCGAGCGCATGCACGAATTGAGCGAGTGCGCGAAAGAGCGTGCGTTCGTCGATGCATTCGATCACGTAGCGCTCCCAGCAGTTGGTGCGCTGAGCGGCGACCGTGTTGCACGTGCCGAGCGTAAACGAGACTGATCGGTACCAAAAGCCGTACTTGCCGCCGCTCGGTGGCGCGCCGCGACCCTCGATTTGTCGATCGTCGCGCACCACGCAGACGCACTGCAGCATCGGGTCGTGCGCAGAGTCTGGAAACGCGCCATTTGGCCCGGGCGCCATTTCGCAATCGAGCGAGAGCAGCACGTGGCGCGCCATTGTGTTTTGAATGGGCGCATGCTCTTCAAAGAGCAGCGCTTTCCAGTCGACGAGCATCTCGATTTGCGCATGAGTCGTTCGGCTCGTTTCATCGGCGCCGACGAGAGTTACATCGGAGCGCGCGACAGAGATCCAGTGTTCGAATGAAAACTTGCAGTCGACCAAAAGTCGCAAGATGGGATCAAAGTCGGCCTCAAAAACGTCGTACTCGTCGCGCAAAACAGCGTCGTCGCGCGCCGAGCACTCGTCAACAAGGCTGCGCGCGACGACGCCAAAACGATGCTCGACCGCTTGTCGAGCGGCCGCATGCAGAGTGTCTATGCTTTCGTCGGAAATCAAGGTGCAAGAGTATCTAAACCACTTTGTTTCGCTCGACATGACGCTCGCCGCATTAAAATTGCGCGCCATCGCAGCGAGCGATGAGAAAATGGCTTCGGTCGACTCGTCGCCAACGTAGCTCGGCGCGGCCTCTTCGACAGCGACAACCTCTTCAACGCGCTCTACATTCTGCTCTTTTGATCGATTCACAAGATACTTTTTCAGCGTTCTCGTCTCTTTCATCTCCACATCACCGCCGTCGCCACCACCTTGACCGCCAAACGCGACGGCGGCCGCAAGTTGCGCGCCGAGACCGTATTCGAGTTTTTCAGCGTGCAGCAATTTGACGCACAGGCGGGCGTAGTTTGGCGAATAGAAAAAAAGCTTGAGATAGCGGCGCTCGTGCAACCCTCGGTAGCCACTCTCTTTGCCGAATCCTCGCACCGGCAATCCTTTTTCAATTTGCCAGTCGACAATGGGCATGTTTTTGGCAGCATCGAGCGTCGAGCCGAGTGCAAACTCTGGTGCAATGACTCCAAACGACGAGGAGGTGTCGTCTTTCTCTTTCTTTTCCTTACCCACCGCCATCGCGCCACCAAGCAAGCGGCAAGCGTGTCGCCGCTCTGCCGACCACGTCGCAGCGCTGGCAAATTGCGCGGCCAACAAACGCCCGTTGAGCTGCTGCACAAGCTCAACGATGCAGTCTCCTTCGTTTGGCCATTCGCTCAGCGCGCACACGCTGTCTAGGGCGACAAAAAAGTAGGGCCGAAATCCTTGCACGCGCGCAGCGATCGAGTTGCCCTGCTCAGACGTGCCAAACAAAACGTATTCGACACCATTGTCGTTGCGCAAACTTTCGTAGTGCGCTTGATTTGGAGCAAAGTAAATCTTTTCATGCAGTGCGCCGATGGAAGGCCGGATGCCAAGCGCTGCCGCCAACACACGCGGGTCGGCAGGGTCGCGGACAAGTCGTTTGTTAGCTCGATCGACAGTAGCGTCGCCGTTTAACGATTTGCTGTCGTCGTCGACGTACGCAGCACTCATCACTCTCACCTGCCTGATGAAAACATTTCATCCACAATTGGCAAAGATGAGTGGTGCATCGCCGCCATCCAAACGGCGTCGCGTCGATCTTCCAGTCGATGTATTGGTCAACAACATTCTTTCTATGAGGAAGACGACAGAGATTATATTGTCTTTTGTCGACTTTTATTCCATCGAAAGACTCTGCGGGGCGAGCCCCGTTGTTCGTCGCGTTTTGTGCGGTATCTTTGACATTGACGGTGAGCAGCAAACGTTGTTGGGCGGTCTTCTCGCCCAGCGCGACTCGAATGGTGGTCAATCGCAAAACGAGTGGATCGATTCTGTCGTGAGACCGGCGTTTCGCCAAGTGGACTTGCAATTTTACGCCGAATTTTGGGAGAATCGACTGCTCGAAGAGTCCAACGTCGGTCGACTCGACTCTCTCTGCGATCACCCGTGTCGCCAAGTGCGCCACTGGTACGCCGACTCTTGGCGTGCCGCCGAAAACCTGTTGGTGCAGGAGCGAGTTGAAGCGGCGCGCCTATACCTACTCGACTCTGAGGCGCCGTTTGACGCGTCAGACGCGAGCGTTCTTTTGCGCTTCATCATCAACGATGAAAACGCGTGGCGTCGTTGGGCGCGTGTCCGAATGGCATACGCTATCTACGACGCCTACCAGAAAAAAACAAAAGTGTGGAAGAATACGCTAGTGGAACACGGCGATCAGGTCATGCACGTGGAGAAAGAGTTGGCGTTTGTTTTCATCAAAACGCGAAAGGGCGGCTCCAAGAACAAATTCGCGCGTGTCGAAACCGTGGTAGTTCCGTTTCCCATTCTTGTTTTGACAGGCATACACCGACTAGATTTGCTCGAAGTGGTTTCAAGCGCACAACCACTTGGCAAACCTTTTCATGCAAAACTCGACGACTTTGAAGTGTATATGCCTGAATACGAAAAAAGTCTTCGCACCCGCGACACGCAATCTTTAATTCATACCTATCGTGTGCAACGTGTTACAAACGCCACTGCTCCGAGCTACGTCCTCATTCGTGGACCAGAAATGGTTGCTGTTTTTGCGTGCACCACAAACTCTTTTGCCGTAGCCGGTATCGTCGCGAGCCGACTTAGAGAAAGAGAGTTGAAATTGGCAGACTCAAAGAAGATGTTTGTGCAACCACTTGAAACCGAAATAGTGTTGTGGCTTGCTGTACATATATTGGATTCGGAAAACATGTATAATTATTTTGATCTCATTCACATACCTCTCCAAAGATTTGTACCGCTGGTGTACGAGGGTCGTCGAATTTGGGCTTCTTACAGTGTCGTTGATTTTCACACTGATGCCCTTTTATTACCGTTGGGATTTATTGGCAAGTCCTTGCTCGGCCTCGTAGAGAGCTCCTTGGTGTATTTCAACGCACCACAAAATAATTATCCAATTTCGAGAGAAGAGTCCGAGATAGCTGGTGACTTTCAGTTCAAACGTGTTGCAGATGTGGAAAATCTGTATGAATTGGTCGACGATAATGGCATCGAGAGATATTTTGTCGCAAGTGGTGCTATTTGGAAGGCCGGCAACCTGATTGCCGACTTTCTGTATTCGCATGGTGACGATTTTGCCAGAACGCTGCATGTGTCGGTTAGCGTGTCGTCGGATGGATTGAGTGAGACAAAGGTGGCCGTCTACGATTCACAGTCTCGTCTTTTTGATTCGTTGAACAGAATCTTTATTGTCTCGCGCACCGCTCAGCTAGAGGAGATGGGTGGAGAGGTGCCAAATTTAGATGTGTGGGATCTTGAAGAAAACATTGTGTTGGTCGCCGAAAACACGCAACTCGGTGATTTCCGACCCAAAGATGCAGTTCGCAACTTTGCGCACATTCCGCGCCTCAAAATGGCAGTGCAGGAATCTGGCTTGCCGATTCTCTCGACAATCACTTCTAATTGTAAATACGTATGAGTGCTCTGGACCCTCGTTCTCTCGAAGATCTGCCGAATCCGGCACTCGAGGCCATTTTGCTCAATCTGACGATACCTCAAGTCCGCACACTCGGCAACACGCCCAAACTATCGAATAGAATTTTCGGCAACGACACGCAAGGTTATGTGCTCGACGCACTGGATGCCTCGCTCGAGAGTGCACCAGAGCTCGGTGTTCAAGAGTGGCGACAAACTGTTCTGCGCGGCACTTTTTCTGCACTCAACTCCAACTATGTGCTTCTCTATTGGCGTCGTATACTTTTGCGCGAGTTTGGCGTGTCGCGCGAGTCTAGCGAGTGCGCTCACCCGACGGCGCGCATTTGCTCACTCGTTGCCGATGCGTTTCGCACGCAAACAGAGTTGAATCGGCGTGAATTTATCAAAGACCAAGTGCTCTATCGTTTTCGACGCGCACAGCAGACGCCTCGTCGCGCGGCGCTCATCGAAGAGGTGCAGAGTGCACCGCAGTTTATGCACTCGTGGGCAGCGTTGCGCACCGACATGCTCTTTTTTATGCATCTCTACGATCGCACGCTCGTCAACATCAACGACATGTCGCCGTTTCTCAACTTTAACATGCTCCACTATGCGAGCCCAGAGTTTTGCGTTCTCGCGCTGCCCGTTGAGCGCAACGGAGATGAAGACGACGACAGCGACAGCGAAACGCCGCTGCGCTTTGCCAGCGTCGATCGTGGTAGACGCGATGTGCAAGTTGTTGTCGTGTTGGTCCCGTCTATTTTCGTTTCGCACGCGCTTTACCAAAGCGCGTTTGGCAGCGGTCGATCGTTGAGCGCCGAGATTCAAAACTCTTCGCTTGTCATCGACGTGTGGAGCGCGCAGAGCAGCGGTGGAAATCTGTCGCGCCAAGTCAACGGCGGTGCCAATCGGATGTTCACACTGGATGAAGCGCGCACAATTGTGGTGCCGGGTTACGTTCCGTCACTCGTCTTTGAGAGTTCGCAGCGACTTATCTACGCGATCGCATTCAATGAAGAGCACGTGACGCCGGCGGCAGTTGCGCGCAGCTCCAATGTGCGCAGCGACGAGAATCAGTTGGTCGTCGACGTCGTTGGCAACTCGCACGTGCGCATTATTGATTTCAACGGCTACATCGTGCAACACGTGGTGCGCATGCGCGCCGATTGGCTCACGCTGCGTTTGTCTGCCTTTTCGCTCGTCGACGCTCGGTCCCGGTCGACATACTTTGACGAGCACCGCGCCAAAGACCTCGCGCGATACGCACTTCTCGTCGCTGCGCTGCCCAACCAGCTTGTCTTTTACGAAGGCTCAACGATTTACACGCTGCACCACAACTCGCACGCAGCGGCAACTGTCGAAAACCGTGACTGGTTGCAAGACGCTCGTGTCACTCGTTTTGACGCGAGTGTCGCGTTGAGCAACAACGCAGGCGCCGTGAGCGGTGTCGTGAGTCGCTCAGCTGGCGGCGACGGCGACGAAATGGTTATGTTTGACGCCTACGTGGTGACTGCTGTTGGGGCCATCGAGCAACGCGTCATCGCGCTGCGCTGGGTGTTGTACAAAAGCCAAAATTTTGCGGCCGGCGACCCGCTACACGTGGCGGCGAGCAATTCGTTGATGCCACCGCGCTTTGGTGTCAGTCCGGGTGCGTTGATCGACGAGTTGCGACGGATGGATCGCCGTCGTCGACTGCTTTTGATCGACGGCGACCAATTGCGTTGGCGCTTTTGGGTAGAGGGTGCTCCATTCACTAGCGGCGTCTCGCTTCGCGTGGACCAAGCACGCTACTCGACATTTTCCACCGAGAACATTTTGATGTTGGTCGGCGGTGATCGCAGCGACGAGCGACAGGCTCTCGAAATGTCTGCAAGCGTTTCGTTGATCAACGCGCAGCGGGTGGCCGAGGCGACACTCGAGTGGTCTGACATCGACGTCAACTCAACCGTGGTTGATGGAAACCCTTTTTTCTAAACGATGGATGAGATGCCGCCTTTGTTTGACCACCTCTATAACTATTCCATCGCTCTACTCATGGGCGTTTACACACTTTATCACAACACGCAAACCTCTACGCCCACGCGTTTTCCCAACGAGCGGAGAGAGTCATAGTAAATTTGTCGCAAGCTGTCCATATCTTTTCTGTTTCGTCCATCAAACTGCTTTGTATCGATCGGCCAACCAACCACGACGCGCATCTCGCTCGTGCTTTGCGGCACAGGTAGGCGGAGAAGCCAGTGGAGAAACGCCGGTCCGCGTGTTTGAAATGCGCGCGGTTCGTCGGGCACTAGGATCGGTACGAGCAGCGCGTTGTGACGGGCGGCGAGCGCGAGAAACCCGACTCGCTCGACCGGTCGCGCGAGCACGTCGACAGAGTCTGCACCACCCTGCTCACACTCGACGGCGTGCCGCTTTCCGTCCCATCCGCTCGGCAAAAGCACAATGTGGTGCCTCGATTCTAGCGCGCGCTCCACAGCCGCTCTGTCGTTGCCAATCACGCCATAGGCGGCGTAGAGTCGACGCAAAAGTGGCACACACTGGGCAATCCAGTGGCCAACAATGCGCGTGCGTCGCATAAATGGCCTGCCAAGTTGCTGGCGCACACCACTCTGTTGTGCGTAACCGCACCACTCTAGAGCGACATGAAAGCACGCAAATCCGTGCGGCTCTATCGCAATCACCGCAGTTGGATCAGATGCGCGACGCGTGCGCCGGCGCAGTGCTTTGAGCGCGCGTATACTGTCGTCGTCCATGACAAACGTGCCGACGCGCGGCGCGAGCCAATTGTTAAACGACCACTCTCGAACGGCGCGAACAGAAGTCGGTGCCGGCAAAAGTAGGAAAAGGGCCGTCGCAACGACAGCCGTCCAAAGCCACAAAGTAGGTGGGGTCGCAAAGATACTGGTGCATAAATGGCAGACGTAGAGAAAAGAAGAGGTGCAAAACAGGATAATGGTGCCGGTAATCATCGGTGGTGGAATAATTTAATACGAAATTCTCTCAAAGTCTGACAAACGCCCCGATGGTACCACGGGAGACGAGAAAAAGCCAGGAAGAGAAGTGTCTGCCGAGTGAAGATCGTCCTCGTTGATTGCTTCGAAATGGACTGGCAAAAAGTGTGTGTTGTGCGTTGATTGTGCAGCTTCTTTGAATTGAGAAAAGCTGTGGCTTTTGAAATCTTCAAACGGACGCTGCATAAACGCCGGCGCCGATTGGCGCAACAGGTCGTGACCACTTTTGCGCTCAATTCGAATGACGGCCGTTTTCAAGCCGCAAATGTGGAGCACGCGCCGAAAAGTCAGCGGCTTGTCGTCGCGCAGAGTGGTGCCAGAGAGCATGACGCGAGCGCTTCGCGTCGTGCTAGTCTCCTCGTCGTCGCTTTCGTCTTCGTCGTCGTCGTCGTTGTGTGCGCTGCCACCCGTGTAACTGTCGCGAGTGCTCGAGCCAATCGCTTGGGCGACGGTTGGATCGCCAGCGCCGATCACGCGCTCACTGTCGCTCTCGCTATCACTCTCGCTGTCGGCATCGAGCAACATTTGTGCGTCTCGCGGCGCGAGCAGGAAGACGGGCGCCGCATCTTGGTTTCGAGTGGTGTCGTGGCGCACGACAAACGGCTCGACAGTGTGCGGAATTTCGCCTGGCCAAAAGTAGTCGCGCGACGAGCGAAAGACTGTCGGCGCCGAGAGCAGCGCGCAGAGATTCTTCTCGACTTGCTCGACGCGTTGATTTTCGTTGGTCTCAAACGAAAACGAGCAGTCGTCGGCGCGGGTGTCGACGTGCGACGAGAGCAGCAGATTGATGCGCGTCAACTCGCTCTTTTGGTGGAGCTCAAATTGCGCACACTCGTGCAGCACCGACGAGCGCGACTTGAGTTGCGCGCCAATCGCCGCAAACAGATCGCGGTGCGCGCCACTCTCGCCGACAGCGTCGCGAAACTCGACTTCGAGCGCCGCGA
>RCMY010003425.1_pt1 | contig 14046 bp, 16 predicted proteins | sample 2041341 | NCBI WGS metagenome assembly RCMY01 (sample SAMN09708234, study PRJNA481090) | Marine sediment metagenome, whole genome shotgun sequencing project.
CCTTCTCCAAAGCATCATCGGCCTCCTTATGCATAAAATTCGATTGATAATTGACCGTGGTAGTAATTGAAGAGTGACGATATAGTTTTTGAAGCATTTGAATAGGTATTTTATCCCCGGAAATATTACCGAAGCTGTGACGTGCTATATGCATACTGAGTTTCTTTTCAACACCTATCTTTTCGGCAACAATTTCCAATCGGCGATTTAAATTTCTAGTAATTGTTTTAACTCTTGTTGCGACTCTTTCTTCATCTTTTAGATTGGTTCCTTGCAAATAAGAAAAAACCAAACTATCTTTTGCTTTTTTAGAGGGTTTATACCTGTCTAATATGATCTGAGCCTTTACGGGCACAATTAATGAGACAAGTTTCTTGTTTTTACCCATACGATAGTAAAGTCGGCCATCTTTAAAGTCAGACCATTTCAATTTTATCACATCCCCTACTCTAATCCCAGCAAAATAAAAACTTATCAGCCATGTATTGACTGCGTTTTGCTGTGCTTCCGTTAGATTGTTCGCCAATTCTAGCAATCGCACTTCTTCTGTACCGAGCCCTATTTTTTCAGTTTCAGGAAATTTAATTTGAATTTTACCTTTGCCGAAGGGATAGTTTCTGTCATCCACGTGGTATTCTTTCCGAGCAAAATTGTAAATAGTGCGAACAAGCATGAGATAGTTTATCGCTGTTCTTAATGCGACCTCTCTCTCAAAAAGCAGATGTGCTTCGAACCTCTTTAACAAGGAGACATCCAAATCCGTAAAGGAAAGTTTCTTGCGCCCTAAAAATGCTTTGAATATGTCCAGTCTTTTTTCTTGATTGTACTGTTGGTTGAATTTTTTCCTTTTCAAAAGGTTTTCGAGAAAGATTTCGCTCGCATCAAAAAAGTCCATTTTTGTCTTGCCGACTATTTTCTTCTTAATTTTCTTTGCAGATTGCCCTGTACCTTCAGCATCACTATCAATGAGCTTGTCGTTGGCCTCTGCTAACTTAATCGACAACAGATTATTCAAACGATTTGAATTGGGATGCGATTTCTTAATCCTATTGTATTTACGATCCCAAAATTTTTCGTCAATGTATTGACCCGTATATAGGAAACAAGATTTTCTATCTGTGGTTACCCTAATTGCAAGAGGAAGCAATCCTGCACTATTTGGTTTTTTTCTCAAAACTGCCTGTATTGTTGCCATAGTCCCTATTTTCAATTCCTAAATATACAAATTTTAGGTACAACATAGGTACAACATATTGTGTTTTTATTTGGTTTAATTGCACTTCATAATTTCTCAACCTGTTCATAAATAATTGATTAATAATCAAATAAGACCATATTGATACAAATGTCCCAGAATTCATAACCCGGAGGCCGGGGGTTCAAGTCCCCCTCACGCTACCAATAAAAACAGGGCTTTCAAGAAATTGAAGGCCTTTGTTTTTTTCTATGTACAACATAGGTAAAACATTTTTGATATTATCTTATCAATCCAAATAGGTTCCGAGAATTGTATGCTTACCGTATTTGATCAAAATATTAGACGCGTTTTTCAAAATACGCTTACCCCGATAATTCTATCGTATCTTTCTTCAAGCGGTTCAACAGGCAGGTTGTTCAGCAGACCGCCATCGACATCGTGTATTTTATTGATGATTACCGGTTTAAAATGAACGGTAATGCGCAAGAGCCGGCGATATAGTCGATAATCGGTCCTGAAGATTTTATCTCATATTTGCTCGAATTTAACTTGGTAACCGAGATATGCAAAGAAATGTGCAATGTGTCAAAATTGTCTTTAACATGCTGGTGCGGAAAATTCTTTAATCGGCTCATATTCTTAAGGCCTGTATTGATGATACCACTTTAAAAATGCGAAGATAAGGAATGGCTTTCAGCCAGTTCAAGAATCTTCATTGGAGAATGACCAGAGCAATATAAAGGTCTAATCAATGCCCGCACTAGCACCTGATACTTGGTCTGGAAACATGCAGTGTTCGTTCAATGCTTGGTATACCCAAATATGTGCCGATCCTCCTATCCTCCGTCGCCTGAAAGTGCAATTCCCATTGTTCTTCCATCCTACTGCTTTGTATTGATCTGCTTCATAATATCCTCCAACATCTCCACTTGCACTTGTTGAATATTTAACAGTTCTTGCTGTTGGTGTATGATGAGATGGTCCAGTTTTTCGTGCAACATCCGTATTTCAAGTTCGGCCTTGAGGTTGACCATATAATCTTGCTTCGCCCGTTCGCGGTCCTTTTCTTCCTGACGGTTCTGGCTCATCATAATGACCGGTGCCTGCAATGCGGCCAAACAGGAAAGAATAAGGTTTAATAGGATAAAGGGATACGGATCAAAACCTTTGTTCAGTAAAAAAATAATGTTGGAGGTTATCCAAACGGCAATGAAAAGACCAAAAATGATAATGAACTTCCAGCTACCACCAAATGACGCGACTTTATCGGCCAATCGTTGTCCGAAACTGAAATCGGTAAGGGTATCGTCGAAAGCTACTTTTTCCGATATGAGCTCATGCTCGTTTAAGGTTTTTAGAACGTCTTCTTCCAAGTTGGAGAGTTCGCCAACTTCCTGGACCATATAGTTGGAAAGATATTTTTGGCGATACAGGTTCAACTCGGATAGCGAAATGGAACTCTTTTTAGTAAACTTCGGATGGTCTTTTAGAATAACATCGAAAATCGATTTGCGAACCGCCTTACCATAGACCTGCTCGCTGACCGGAAACTCTTGCTTCGAAATACTGCTGACGAATGTTTGCATGATTTTCTTGAATTTCAATTCTGGAACACTACTTTAAAGACCAATACCCAGTTCTAAATATACGGAGGTAAGTTTCTTGGAAGTGCTACATTAGTAGCAGAAAACACAAATCTTCTTTTGTAGGTTTGATACCTCCAATCAAAAGAATCTGGTAAAACCTTAGTTTTCGACCATGCCTAAAAAACTCAATCAGCTTGAGGCCACGGCCATTTGAGGTAACGATATCAGTTCGTCTTGCCTGAATGTCTCCGCCCTGGCCATCGTCTATGCAGGCCAATATACCTGGATTTCACTTTTGATGGTCGCCGGGGTACTTTTCTTTTTCGGAAGATATATGGGGAAGTGGTCGGCCCCCTTCCTTTGAACGGTGGGGCCTACAACGCTTTATTGAATACTTCCAAAAAGTCAACTGCATCGGTTGCCGCATCCCTGATCGTTCTATCCTAAATGGCAACGGCGGTGCTCTCGGCCAGCGAGGCCGTAAAATATGCCCATAGCATTCGGGATTTGATTCCCATTGTTCCAGTTACGATTGGTGTTCTATTAATTTTCATGGGTTTGGCCATTCTCGGTATAGGCGAATCTTCCAAGGTCGCCATTTTTATTTTTTTGTTCCATTTACTATCCTTGACGCTCCTCTGTGGTTTTTGTATCTATTTCTTTTTCCACAATGGTTTTGAGGTGTTTATCACCAATTTTAACCTGCCGATCAAAGGCAGTATAGGTATGGCCCTTTTCTTCGGATTTTCGGCGGCCATGCTGGGGATCAGCGGTTTCGAAAGTTCTGCCAATTATGTGGGTCGTGGTAAGTGTGTTCAATCCGTTGATCGCGTTCCTGGCATTGGCACTTATTCCTATGAACATGGTAAATGCCAATCAAGATGCGCTGCTTTCTTTTTTAGGAAAAACTTCGGGCGGTAATTGGCTCTCGTTTCTGATAAGTATTGATGTCGCTCTCGTATTGAGCGGGGCCGTACTTACCTCATTTGTAGGTGTGGGTGGATTAATGGAACGTATGGCACTAGATCGTATTCTGCCCAGTTTTCTGTTAAGGAAGAACAAACGCAACAGTTCGTATATGATCTTTATCCTCTTTTTTGTACTCTGCACTTCTATATTGGTGGTTACCGAGGGCAATTTGGCAAAATTGGCCGGGGTGTATACCATTGCGTTTTTATTGGTAATGGTCCTGTTCGGTATCGGCAACCTTCTTCTTAAGATCAATAGAAAAACTTGCCCCGGCCCGAAAGGGCGCATTGGATATCCGTACTTACCGCTATCGCTGCCGTGATGGCAGCTATATGGGGGAATGTTATCTTGAATCCTCCTTATCTGGTCATATTTATCGAATATCTTATACCAACGCTGCTTGTAGTTTTCTTTATGCTCTATCATAACTACATTTTAAGGGCCGCCCTATACGCAATCGATTACCTTTCCCCAAAAAAGGACAACTTTTGGGGTATCATCAATAAAAAAACCAAAAATAAGCTGGCAGAAGTAAGTGGAAGGCAATTTGTTTTTTTACCAACCATGACAATGTAGAAAGATTGAATAGGGTAATGCAGTATATAAAAAGAAACGAACCTACCAGAAAACTGAAAATTGGGGCCGTATTGGATAAAGGCCATTCCGTTTCGAAGAACCTAAAAGAGGACATCGAGGTACTCGACCGGGCCTACCCCGATATTCATATCGAGTTTATCGAGGAACCCGGGGTTTTCGGCCCTACAAAAATAAAAGAGCTTTCCAAACGATGGAAAATCCCTATTAATTTTATGTTCATCGGTACCCCGGGAGAAGATTTTCGGTATGAGCTTCAGGAATTGGGGGAAGTTCGGTTAATTATTTAACAAAAGAGGATGACAACTCTCATCACAGCGAAAATTCTTCAAAGGCCATCCGCGCCAAAAGATAGCTCAATGTAGATTCCGCCCCTTGGTTCAGGTTTACGTTCTGCAGTTCCAAGCCGTCATAACAGCCACCCGTACAGGGATTATATAAGGTCTGATGTAATGCATTTTCCCCTAAAAACCAATTAAAGGCACCTTCCATCTTTTTATCGTATCCGCAATCTGGAAATATCCTGTTGAACAAGTCCAAGGCCAAAATGGTATAGGCCACATCGATGGGTTGTTCGCCGCCTTTGAACGACTTGTCCAACATTTCATTGTTTTTCAGCCAGTTCTTGTTGGATATCACACGGATGGAATTACCCGTCATTATTTTGGACAATAGAAAATCGAAAGCGTCTTTGGCGACCTTTCTATAGTCGCCGTTGAGCGTCATGGTATAGGCCATCAGCATGGCCTCTGGCAAAACGGCGTTGCCGTAGGTCAGATAACTTTCGAACCAACTCCACCTCTCCTTGGCTTCATGCCTATACATTTGGCGCAACCGATCGGTAAATTTCGTGACCAGGGCGTTTACGCACTTCCTGTCAGTGGCATGGTTATAATAGTAAAGTCCTTTGATGACAAAGGCCATGCTTCGTGGGGAGTGGACGCCTTCCATTTGCTTTATGGCCTCTTCAAAAATAAATCTCGCCCTATCTTCGACACTGCGGTAAGCTTGGGGAAATTGTTCCGCTATCGAAAGCAGGTAGCCCAAAGCCCAAACAGCCCTACCACAAGCATCCTCCAAATTTTCGGAATCGTTCTGTTCCGTAAATTGGTATTCCTTATCCACATAATTCAAGAACTTGCCATCATGCCGGAAACAACATTGGATAAAATTGAAATAAATCTTGATGTATTTTAGATCTGAAGCTTGGCCTGTCAACCGATAATGCTGGCAGAGGACGATCAAGGCACGTGCATTATCGTCCAGAGTAAAGCCACTTTCAATATTAGGGTGGTTAATGTTGGAAAATTGGATGATACCAACCTCCGTGGTCATCTTTTTGATATGTTTGAGGTCTAAAGGTGGCTTGCTGTATTTTAGGCGGATCCCCTTTACCAGCTTCTCAAAAATTTTGGCATGGGCTATTGCGGCATTTTCCCAGGCCGAAGTCGCAGAAGTGTTCAACCCGTTCACGCTCAATCTATGCCGTGCTTCATCGTTTTCGAGCAGTTGTACGACCGCCTGCCCGAGTTGTCCTGAATCCTCAAAATCGAACACGACACCGGCCTCGTTCTGTAAGACCTCGAGCGCATGAGGTATGGGCGTCGAAATTACGGGACAACCACAACTCAAGGCATAAGCGAAGGTGCCGCTGACCGCTTGGTTGGGATCTTTTGAGGTAAACAGATAGATATCGGTCAATTGCAGATATTCTAAAAGCTCGTGCAATGGAACAAATTCGTTTACGAATCGCACATGGTCCGTGATGTCCAGTTCATGGATTTTTCGTTGCAGAAAATCTCGGTATATTTCTCCTTCCTCTTTGACCAAGGTCGGATGGGTACGGCCGATGATCAAAAAGACGGTTTCGGGAAATTCCGCTACAATATCAGGAAGCGCATGCAAGGTGGTCTCGATACTTTTCCCCGGGCCCAAAAGGCCAAAGGTAGAGAGTACTTTTTTTCTCGATAGACCATACTTTTCCTTTAAAAAATCCCTGTTCTCATAAAGCACCAAATGCGTGCCATGTGGAATCACGTTGATTTTATCGGCGGGCACCCCATAGGTCCTGATCAATATCTCGGCCGAGGTCTGCGTCATTACGATGATGGCATCGCTCAGGAAAGAAATCCGCTGTACGTTTAATTTGACTTCGTCCGACGGCTCGGGAAGAATGGTATGGAAGGTTATGGCAACAGGTTTATCGAGGAACTCCAAAAATTCCAAAAAAGCATTTTCGCTATCCTTGAATAGACCAAATTCATGTTGGATCAGCACCAACCCAACGTTCGGATCGGAGTTGATCCGATGCGAGGCCTTTAGAAAGTCGAGGGCATTGTCCGTGTTCAGCACGTGTTCTATTCCTTTGGGATACCGGTGCTGTTCGCTTCTCGATTCGAGCGGTAAGACCTTTAGGGTAAAACTTTGACCGAATTTTTCGGAGAGCGCCCGTTCGAGATCTTTCGAGTAGGTGGCGATACCGCATTCCCGCGGAGGATAGGAGGTCAAAAAAACAATTTCCGATACCTGAGGTTCGGACTTTTTGACCTTTTTACTTAATTCCTGAATCTTTCGTATACCAATTTTAGAACTGTACGATTTACCGCTAGGTCGTCCCTTCGTTTCTGCAATCGTTTCATTTTCCATAGTAGAAGTAGTTTTATAATGTTCATGTTTTGGCAAACGCTTACTGGTCAGGTCTTGGGGTACGGTACGGTATAAAGTGGCTAGTGCGTTTCTAGCCACCTGAATTTTTCCTGATGGTATCAAAAAATGGGGTCTCCCGTATTTCCACGCATTTTGCAGCATAGAGATAAAGGGCGGCGCTCCAGGTCTGCCAATCCTGACCCATTGGTTTTCCGTCCTGTGCCTTATACCATTCATTAAAGCCGAATTCAAGTTCCTTATTTCTGGGTGTCTTGATGAGCTTGGTCAATGCCAAGAGCCGTTGTTCCGCTACATCATATTTTTTGGCGGCAACTAAGGCGGCGATATAAAAACCACTAATAAACGGCCAGATTCCACCATTGTGATACTCCCCAGGTTGGTTAAATTCAGAATATCTGGGCAACCAATCCGCATCATCCGGTTCGATATAAGGGAAAAAATTGGGAGTACTATCAGCAGCCAGGGCCTTACTTTTTCGCATCGAGGCACATTCCTTTTCTATCCATTCAACCATATGCTTTGCCCTTGAAGGTATAGCCAAACCCGATAAAATAGCGAGACTGTTTCCCAACAGGTCGAACCGCTCGCTACTGTACACTTTGTACGACCACAGGGCGTAATAGGGCTTGTCTTTAATTGCAAGTCCTTCGTGCGGACTATTATGTGATGTATCGGAAGCATACGTGGGTAGATTCATGGAATTTCCGAGGTTCTTGGCGCTTTCATCCTTTCCCAATAGTTTAAGACCTGTGTAAGTCAATGTGTTTACGAAGAGGCCGTAACCCAGCACCCATTGTTCGTCACGCCAATCACTGGTGGGTTGCTGGGCTATCAAATAATGACTTGTCGGGCATTGGTATTCCATCCACAAGAGTGCTTTATCAACAGCATCTTTCAGGAAAAGCGGGTCATCCAAAACTTTTCTAAAAATTCCTGTTGCCATCAAAAAAAGCGGCGTGGTATCGCTGGAGCCCAAGTTGTTTTTATCATGAACAAGCGAAGGAATCTCACCTTTCCCGGATTGGTTTTTGGCGAGCGTTTCTAAAACGTTACGCATACTATGGACCAGGGCAGGGTTTTTTGACACCGTTATTCCCAAAATCGAGATTAAAAGGTCGCGGGTATACGGTTCGGGGTAGCCCCAACCCGCCGTTCTGGGAAGCCCTTGAAAGGGCCCCTCGGCGTTGTGCAACAACACTTTGAGCGCCGCCGCTTTGCACGAATTTATCAGTTTATCGTTTTCCGAATCCATATCTGTTTTTGCTATTTGAGACCCAATCTATCCTGTATAATGTGTACAAATTTTTTTGCTACCACTCTATAATCGAAATGTGTTACAACATGTTCGCGTGCCTTTTTTCCAAGGCGGTCGCGTAACTTTTCATCGTTCATTAGCGAAGAAAGGTGTTTGGTGATGTCTGGCACACTGGCCCTATAATCGACCGTACGCGGACTGTCGAAAATTACTTTATGGTTTTTCTTGAAACCCGATGCCTTTCCAAGGGTTGTTTCGCTGATTACTATTTCTTTTTCAACACCGGCCAAAAGTGCGGTTTCGTTGTGAATGAGCGTGTCCAACAGGCCCATAGCTTTTATTCCCACAACGGGTTTGCCACAAGAACCTGCCTCCACTTGCGGCATTCCGAAACCTTCCAATCGCGAGGGTGCGGCGTAAATATCACAGGCCCCGATCAGGTAGGGCATAAAGTCTCGGGAAGTTTTGTTAACGGAATAGATGACCTTATCCGCTATTCCCAATTCCTCAGCCATCTGCAAGTCCAAACGGTTCTGTTTTTTGGTACGAGGCTGGGGCCACACTTTACAGACGTACTTCCATTTCGGTACATTATTATCAATTTGTGCCAAGGCTTGCATGACTTCTTGCGCACCCTTGGATGCGGCATCCCCTCCAACGGTCAGCACCATCAATTCTTCCGGGGAGATGCCCAATGCTTCCCGTACCGCCTGAATTTTTGGGTCCATTTTGTCATAAGGCATAAAAGTCCCTGTATGGCAACCTACTGGAAGCACTTCAATGTTATCCGCCTTAATGCCATCGCGGACGTACATTTGTTTCACCCAATGCGAAGTGACCAAAATAAGGGGCAGTTCATTGAGCACATCTTGATAATTGGCGATATACCCGTCCGCCACCAACCAAGGCACCGGCAGTACACCATAGCGTCTAGGCTGTAAAATCAAATGGGGTGTATGGCCCCAATACCCTACACCAACTACGACGTCGGGTTTGAACCATCTGTAGTACCATTTCTTTTCGAGATCGGATTCGAAATGTGCGCCGTGCGCATCGACCCCGATTTCCAGTAGTCCCTGATGGAGCAAGTTGCCCTGTGTGGCGAGTCCGCCGGGAGACGGAGGGTAATCATATAAGACCAAGACTTTCATATTTCCGTATTTGTATATTCAGATGTCCGGCCCATCTTTTGCTGCCATTCGTAGGCCTTTGAAGCCTTTGAAAATTTCCAGAGGGCTTCGGTTTTAGGACATACCTCCGCTTCCCAACTTTCGGGTGCAAAACCATAGGTTTTTGTAATGATTCGATATTTCTCTTTCCAGGTTTTTTCGGAAAGGACATATATCTGATGTGCTTCAGCTATCGGAGTTGGATAGTAGGCCCTGTTGCCATCTTCATAGGCAAACAGCCAAAGTCCGTCGATTTTTATTTGAGCTTTTTTCCAAAGCGAAATCACTGCATTGCCGATTTCCTCATGCCTTCGATGACGGGTATATTCGCCAAACGGACTGTGGGTAATCAGCAAGTCAATGGCACCCGAAGGTAAATGCCGCAATATCCTCCTTTCCAGTTCTGTGGGGACCAAGGGAATTTGTTCGGGGCCATCGTCCAAATCATCCATTTTCCCGTGCGCCTTTAGGTTTTTCAATACTTCCTTAAATTTCGGTGCCCGGTCCTTATCCGAACCACGGCATAGACAGATGATATAACACTTCCATGAGGGGTTATCCAATAGCACTCCTCCTGCCCATAAGGTTTCATCATCGGGGTGCGCTACGATGATGACTACGTTCTTAAATGGTTTAATTGTTTGTTCGGAATTTGACTCTTCCATATCGTTCTTCTATCTCTCAAACCTGATTAATTGAGCTAGCCTCGGTCAGTAATTTCCGTGGCTCTTTATGGTAAACGGTATTTCTGTTTTTTGTTATTGATACATACGAATGTAGCCCGATTTAGTTAAGCCTTGTGCTACTTAAGTAGCGATCCGTCCCGATTTTCCAAACTAATTTTCCATTCGATGAATACCCTAAAATAGAAACATTGAAGACCATAGCCCCGAGCGTCTTACGACAGTTATTCCTATTGCTCCTTATACTTCTATTGGGCGGTCTGATATTCAAGAACCTGATTCCGTATCTATCGGGATTGTTGGCAGCCATCACGCTTTTCGTACTGCTTATCGGAAGCATGGAAAAGTTGGAAAAACGAAATTGGCGTCCAAGCCTTACATCCTTTGATTACCGTCATCGGAGTTATAGTGGGGGCACCTAGGCTCGGATTCATAGCGCTTATTTTTGGTCCGTTACTTATACGTTTATTTCATATCATCGTACGGATTTATACGAAGGAATATGGGTATGGTGCGGCCAGAGACAAGATAGGGATATAGCGTTTTACCGTGGTCTACAAAATGATACAAAAGTGCTACCAAAGTAGCAGTTATTTGCTTGCACTGTCCTTAGATTTGTTCCACAATAATCCAATAAATCAAAGAAGATATAGGATTTTTATCTGAAAATAATCCCTGGTAATTACGGAAAAATATTCACGACCGACGCCAGGGGGAGCCATGAACTCGAAAAAATAAAAAAAGCCATTACGGGCGTTGATGGTATAACGGATTGCATCATAAATGCCGAAATATTCTCAGTGGAAATTACAATACACATTTCTAAGGTGGTCAAAATCGTGGATATCGAGAACAAAGTAAAGGGGACCGGATTTCATGCAATAGGTAAGGGAATATTCGAATTATAGCCTTCAAATCAGCTTTAATCAACGGCACTAACCTTTTGACTAATAGTATCTTAGTAGATAATATTAATTCCACTTAAACTTAAAGTCATGCCAATAAAGAACACCAACCACGTCTACCAAAACGAGTTAAGCCCCAAGGAAAGATTCGCTATCTGGATTACTACCCGAATAGGCACCATCGGTTTCTTTCTACTGATCGTGACCTGGACAATACTTTGGTTGGGATGGAACGTTTTTGCTCCTGATGATTTACGCTTTGACCCCTATCCGGGTTTCGTGCTTTGGCTTTTTATTTCCTATTTGATACAGATTTTTTTGATGCCCTTGCTTTTAGTGGGACAGAATCTACATGGCAAGCGCTCAGAAATAAGGGCAGAGAACGATTACAATGTGAACATAAAAGCAGAAACCGAGATAGCGGCCCTGACGCGCGAGATACTGGAAATGAAAAAGATGATTTCCGAACTTTCTTAAATAAGGGCCATGATCAAAAGTTTTATAGAAGAGAAAATCATTTTCTACGATGTACTGCGTTGGTTCGGTTTAGCGACCATAGTCGGGTTGTTATCGGGACTTCTGGTGTCCGGCTTCATTAAACTTTTAACCTGGGGCACCAGTTATTCGGAAAGCTTTCCGCATTACTACTGGATCGCCCCTGCGTTCTTTGTCATCAATATTTTTCTGATAAAATACCTAGCGCCCGATGCGGAAGGGCACGGTACCGAAAAAGTCATTGAGGCGGTTCACAAAAAAGCGGGACGTATAAAACTGGTGGTAATCCCCGTAAAACTGATAACCACCCTGCTCACTTTTTTTTCTGGAGGTTCCGTCGGCAAGGAAGGGCCTTGCGCCCAAATGGGCGGTGGTCTGTCATCCCTGTTTGCGGATATTTTCAAGTTCAACGACGAGGATAGAAAAAAACTGGTAATCTGCGGTATCAGCGCAGGTTTTGCCGCCATTTTCGGTACGCCCATATCGGGTGCGGTATTCGGTATCGAGGTATTGTTCGTGGGATTGATTTTGTACGATGTGCTACTACCTTCCATCGTTTCTGGGATTACCGCCTACTATGTAACCATTCTGTTCGACATTCCAAGACCGCATTATAACATTGATTTTACGGGAGGAATTACGGAATTTTTTGTATTGAAGGTAGCCTTGGCCGGAGTGGTCTTCGGATTGTGTGCTTTTCTTTTCGTAGCGACCATGAACCAAGTGGAGGCATTGTCAAAAAGATTGAAAATCCATTTTGCCCTAAAAGGATTGATAGGCGGTACCATTATCATCTTGGTGGCCACTCTCTTCGGAACGGAGGCCCTAGGATTGGGTTCCGCAACCGTTTCCGGAATCTTTGCAGGAGCAAAAATCGTTTGGTACCTCTTTCTGCTAAAAATTCTTATTACGGCAATAACCCTGCATTTTGGGGGAAGTGGCGGAGTGGTTACCCCGGTATTTTTCGTAGGGGCGACCGCAGGTGCTGTGCTCGGTCAAATAACGGGCAACGACCCACAGTTATTTGCCGCCATCGGCCTGGTCGCCGTATTGGGCGGTGCCACGAATACCCCGATTGCCGCCTGCATCATGGGACTTGAATTGTTCGGGGAAGAAATCGCACCGTATGCTGCCTTAGCCTGCGTCATCAGCTTTCTAATTACGGGAAACCGGAGCATCTATCCGACACAGATCTTAGCCATGAAAAAGGCGAACCATCTTACGGTGGTCTTGGGCAGGGAAATCAAAAAATTGGACGATAAATCCGAAGAAAAAGAAAATTGAAAATTGTAGAAACAAATATTAACACTTAAAAAAGGAAAGATGAAACGATTAAAATTAATCAGTGCAGCAGTATTGGTAAGCGTATTAAGTAGCTGCAACCAACAAATTGAAATCAAGACGCTTATGGAAAATTCCGATACACGTACGGAAATCTATGGGGCCATATCGGGCGATGACGGGTACATGAAAGAGTTTACCAACGTTATTATGAACGATTCGGAAACCCGTGACATACTGGGTTCCGACCCTAAAATGATGGATTACCTAATCAACAATGCTGGTATGGCCAAAATGTTCAAAAAAAATCCAGAGGCCAAAGACCACATCATGGTAATGATGCTCGCCGATACCACGATGACAAAAATGATGTTCACTAAAGCTATGGAAAACGACGCCAACCTGCTAATGATGGGCGAATTCCTGAAAAACAAGAATATTTTGTCAAAAGGATGCAATGATCAATTGACCGCAAAGATCAAAGCAAAGTCAGCCAAAAAATAGGATTGCGATGGCAAATCCGTAAATTCACGCTATGCAACAAAAACTCTTTGGCGAATTCAGAACGGCCACGGTAATCGCAAGAGTAGTAGCAATGGGTGATTTGGCGGTAAAACTGCGATTCTGGGTATAGGCAAAAAACCCTGCGGATGCCTTTGTTATGAACTGTGATCTATTGCAGAGTATCAAAACCGATTTGCTACATCGGGGATCGAGATTCCGTTTCCGCAACGGGGTGTGCATTTAAAAGGAAAAGAAGAATCAAAAAACAGCAAATGAACAGTAAAAGAACCTTCAATTATGCTGATACCTTACTTCTCGATTTTTACGATGCCCCGACCGATAAATTGATAACCAAACCTTTGGTCATCTTGGTGCACGACGGCGGTTTTGTTGCCGGTAACCGCGATGGCGGTGGGGAAACCGACCTCAGCACTAGCCTTGCCAAAAAAGGCTATGCCGTGGCCAGTATCAGCTATCAGCTGACCATGAAAGGTGAACCATTTGGGTGCGATTGTCCGGCGGCCACGAAAATAACCACCTACGTTGAAGCCGTGGAAGATGTGGTCAAGGCCATCTACTACCCGACCCATTATGATCATGATTTTAAGGTCGATCCGAACAAGGTCATTCTGGTCGGTAGCAGTGCAGGGGCGGTCTTTTTGAAATTGTCAATCGGCTAAAGGAGTTGAATGTATTTTACCATCTATTTACCGATCCTACGGGCGGACATGAATGGTCGG
>RCMY010008374.1_pt1 | contig 14046 bp, 11 predicted proteins | sample 2041341 | NCBI WGS metagenome assembly RCMY01 (sample SAMN09708234, study PRJNA481090) | Marine sediment metagenome, whole genome shotgun sequencing project.
TTAATGCTCGGGGCCGGTCTGCTCTTGACGATCGGTACCGGGCTCTTCGTTGCATCCGAGTTTTCACTCGTCAACCTCGACCGCTCTGAGCTTGAGGCGCGTCGCAAGCGCGGCGAACGTGGACTGAACATCACCATTGGCGCGCTCAAAATCACGTCAACACACCTTTCCAGCGCACAACTGGGAATCACCCTCACTACACTTCTCACCGGCTACATGTGGGAACCCGCGGTGAGTAGTCTCCTCCGCCCTCCCCTGACCGAATTTGGTTGGCCAGAAGGTGTCGTAACGTCGGTGGCAAGCATCGTGGCCATTGTGTTCGCGACCCTGCTTTCCATGATCGTGGGAGAACTAGTTCCTAAGAATTTTGCCCTCGCCCTGCCATTGGGTGTGGCAAAGATTGTGCTCCCATTTCAGGTGTCGTTTACCTGGCTGTTTCGACCCACGGTGAGGTTGCTCAACAACACAGCAAACATGATTTTGCGAATGTTCGGTATCGAACCCAAAGAAGAGTTGTCGTCCGCCCGCACGGCAGAAGAACTTCGATCCCTTGTGCGGCGCTCTGCCACCGAGGGCACCCTTGACCTCGATACCGCCACCCTGTTATCTCGCACGCTGGTCTTTGCTGGGCACGTGGCATCCGATGCCATGACGCCCCGCCCGAGGGTCGCCAGCGTAGACAAATCCGACACCGCCGACGCGGTGATCGCGCTCGCGAGAACCACCGGTTTCTCGAGGTTTCCGGTCATTGATGACAGCATCGACGAAGTTGTGGGGCTCGTGCACATCAAGAATGCGGTGGCAGTTCCTCGTGAGCGCCGTGCCGAGGTCCCCGTTTCTGCGCTCACTTCTGATGCGCTCAGCGTTCCCGACACCATGAAGCTCGACGCACTGTTGGGTGAGTTACGCGGTCGCGGATTCCAGATGGCAGTCGTTCTGGACGAGTACGGCGGAACCGCGGGTGTGGTGACGCTGGAGGACCTTGTAGAAGAACTCGTTGGAGAAGTCGCAGACGAACACGACCGTTCGCGTGCCGACGTCGTTTCGTCACGCAACGGAGTGACATTCCCCGGGATGCTCCGACCCGACGAACTTCTAGACCGCGCAGGGGTAACAATTCCCGAAGAAGGACCTTACGAAACAGTTGCCGGATTCATCATGAATGAGCTCGGACGCATGGCTGTGGTTGGCGACACAGTGAACTTGCCGAGTGGCGAGTTTCGGGTCGAAAGACTCGACGGCCGTCGAATCGATCGAGTGCGTTTTACCCCCCAGTTGGACGGTGAGGCCGAATGACCGACTGGTGGGGTATCGCGTGGCTGGCAATTCTTTTGCTCATCAACGCATTTTTCGTTGGCGCCGAATTCGCCGTCATCTCGGCACGGCGCTCCCAAATTGAGCCCAAGGCGGATGCCGGGAAGATGGGTGCCAGAACGACGCTGTACGCCATGGAAAATGCCACCCTCATGCTTGCAACGAGCCAGCTGGGCATCACCGTGTGTTCGCTGCTCATCCTGAACGTGTCGGAGCCGGCGATTCATCACCTGTTGGAAGCACCTTTGTCGGTGACGGGATGGCCAGAGCCGGTCATTGCCGGTGTTGCATTCGCGATTGCGCTCATCATCGTGTCGTTCCTTCATGTCGTGTTCGGTGAAATGGTTCCGAAGAACCTCTCCTTCTCGGTACCTGACCGCGCCGCGCTCATCCTGGCGCCACCCCTCGTCTGGATTTCTACCATCTTCCGTCCGGTGATTGTGGCTCTTAACGCCACCGCAAACGGGGTGCTTCGGCTGTTCCGGGTGGAACCCAAGAGCGAAGCGAACAGTAGCTTCACGATCGACGAGGTCGCGAATATTGTTGCCCAGTCGCGTCAAGCCGGTGTGCTGAAAGACGACATCGGGGCACTCACCGCCGCCTTCGAGTTCAGTACAAAAAAGGTGAAAGACATCGCTGTGGGCATGACCCAACTCGTGAGCCTGCCGGAGGGGGCAACGCCTGAGCAGGTGGAGCGAGCGGTCGCCCAGCATGGTTTCTCCCGCTACGTTCTACTCAATGCCGAAGGTGATCCGACCGGCTATCTTCACTTGAAGGACGTGCTTGACCTAGAAGAGACCGACGAGTTCACGAAGGCGGTGCCACAGAAGCGCGTGCGTCGCCTCATTTCAATTTTTCAGGAGGCAGACCTCGAAGACGCGCTCGCGGCAATGCGCCGGACCGGAGTTCACATCGCCCGCGTTTTTGACGAGCACGGCACCGCACAGGGAGTGCTGTTCCTCGAGGACATCATTGAGGAACTTGTCGGTGAAGTGCAGGATGCCACGCGTCGTAATCGCGGTACAGCGAACTATCGTTAATCCATGAGCGAGTTCACAAAGTGGACGATCCCCGAGGCCCGAAGTCTGATCGCGGTCCCGCGGGAATCGGATGACAAATATTCCCGCGGAGTGCTCGGAATGGTCACCGGCTCAGACGATTTCCCGGGCGCCGCGGTTCTCGGGGTCGATGCTGCGCTGCACACCGGCGTTGGGATGGTCCGCTACCTTGGGCCCGATCGGCCGACCGGCCTTGTTCTTTCGCGCCGTCCAGAAGCTGTTCCCATCGACGGTCGTGTGCAAGCGTGGTTGCTCGGGTCCGGCACTGACGACCTGGCCGACGACCCCGTGACCGCCGCCCGATTCTCGACGGCCCTCGGCTCTGGCCATCCTCTCGTGCTCGACGCTGGGGCGATCGGGTTAATGGGGGAGGCCCTCGGTCCGGTCGTCATCACACCGCACCACGCTGAGCTCGCGCGAGTGCTCCATGTTGACCTTGCCGAAGTGAGCGCAGAGCCAGAAAAGTGGGCATTGTGGGCGTGTGACAGCCTGGGGGCTACCGTCGTTCTGAAAGGGCACACGACGCTCGTGTGCGGCGTTGGCGGTAGTTTCGCCGTAACCTCGCCGACGACGTGGTTGGCGACCGCCGGAACCGGGGACAGTCTCGCCGGCATCCTCGGTGCGCTTGTGGCGACACATTCGAACGAGATCGGCGCGGATGCCGGTGTGTTGACTCAGCTCTCCGCAACGGCTGTTCTGCTTCACGGGCTCGCCGCCGATCGGGCCGGAGCGGGTGGTCCCTTCACGGTTCTTGGCCTCAACGCAGCTTTGCCTGCGGTCATTGCCGCCGTGCGTGAGTGAGTGGCCACAGTCAGTTACGCTAAACCGTGATGAGGAGAATCGGCAGCAACCCCCTCGCCCTGTGGTCAGCATTCTTTCTCGTGCACCTGTGGCTTGGCGTGGTCAATCTCTATGGGCCGGGTTTGCCGTTGGGCGATGTCACCATCGTGTATAAGTTCTGGTCAGACCAAGTGTTCATTGGCGACTTTTGGGTGGGCATTCAGAGCACCTGGGTGTACCCGGTTCTGGCCATATTCCCCATGATCGTCGCAGGCCTTTTCGGGCCCGCAAACTATGCCGGAGCATGGCTCACCCTGATTCTTGTTCTCGATGCCGCCGCGTTTGTCGTGCTGATCGGAGTAAAGCGGCGCAGCAAGCATCCGGTTGCCGCTTGGTGGTGGTTGCTCTCTCTCGCTCTTCTTGGGCCTATCGCGATGGGGCGGATCGACTCAGTTACTGTGCCGCTTGGCATCATCGGGGTGCTCTTCATCGCGACGAGGCCACGACTGGCTGCCGCAATCCTCACCGTTGCCGCGTGGGTGAAAGTATGGCCCGCCGCGATTGTCGGTGCGATGGTTGTTGCCAGTAAAGAGCGAGTAGCAGTGGCCCTGTCGGCCCTCGGTGTCAGTGCCGTTGTGTTCGCCGTGGCTTTGGCCTTCGGAAGTGGCACGAACGTCCTGAGCTTCATCTCAATGCAGACCGGCCGGGGTCTGCAAGTCGAGTCTCCGATCAGCACGGTGTGGTTGTGGATGGCATTCGCTGGTGTGCCAGGAACCACCCTGTACTACGACACCCACATTTTGACGTGGCAGGTTACCGGTGACGGTGTGGGGGTCGCTGGGGCCCTCATGACGCCGATCATGGGGCTCGCCGTCGTGGCGATCATCCTTGTCGCGGTTCTTGCAATTCGCCGCGGGGTTCCGGCAGGAATAGTCATCCCGCCGCTTTCTCTTGCCTTGGTGACTGCACTCATCGCCTTCAACAAGGTTGGTTCACCCCAGTTCATCGCGTGGCTCGCCGTCCCGATCGTGCTCGGCCTGACGACGCGACGAAATGACAACCTTCGTTGGTTTGCTGTTCCCGCGATTCTGAGTCTGCTCACCGCGGCCTTGACTCAGGTGGTGTATCCATACCTTTACGGATGGCTGCTCGCGTTGCAACCGCTCATGCTTGCCGTGCTGACCGCCCGAAACCTTCTGGTGTTCGCACTATTGGGGTGGGCGGTCGCGACCCTGTGGTCGCTCGGTCGAGACGATACCCAGACGCCGCCTCCGGAACGAGAGTTTCGAGAACCGGCCGCGTGGCCACTCACTACTTCCGGCTAAATCAGAAGACGCCGGACTCGTCAGACTGCACCAAGATGCCGTCCTGGATTGCGCGCTTGCGGAGCGCAACTTTCGTACCAACGTCGATTCCAGCAACACGATATTTTTCGCGAATTCGCTTGAGGTACGACTTGGCTGTCTCCTCAGAAATACCGAGCTGGAATGCGACCGCCTTCACGGGTTCGCCGCCACCGTACAGTGCCATCACCCGGCGCTCCTGAGCGCTGAGTTTGGGGGATCCACCGATATCGCTCGCGTTGAGAGCAAGGTCAAGCTCAGCCGAAATGAACGACTCACCCTTGTGTGCGGCCCGAATCGCCTCCACGATCATGGCGGCATCCTCACTCTTGACCAGGTAGCCGAGGGCCCCAGCAGCCAGCGCCTCGCGAACAACGTTCGGTTCCGAATACGTGCTCATGAGCACGGTCTTGACGCCCGTAGTTTTAAGCGTCGAGATTTTGAGAGAGATCGGAAGGTTGTCCTTGAGGTCCAAGTCCAGAAGCACCACATCGACCGGGAACTCGGGGTGGGTGAGGAGCTCCGGCCACGTGGTCACGGCGGCAACCATAGAAATGTCGCTCGCTGCAGCGCGTATCCACTCGGTTAATGCTCCGAGGAGCATCCGGTGATCGTCAACCAGTGCAATCCTGATTGGTGGTTGGTCTGTCATCACGGTGTAAGCCCCTAACTATGAACTGTCTGCTCTGCATGGTATTGGTCTGCGGGGTTCGTGACTAGACAATCGATCTCGACTCGCAGGCTTGAATTCTCTGTCGCATTAGTAAAGGTACCCACTCGCGCGATAGAACCCCACGTCGCAGGGTCAACACGGTTGCGCGGAATCCCCGTCGTCGCGACGACAACAGGGACCAAGACCATCGAGTGCTGGTCGTCCGATTCGGCCGCTTTCACGGGTCCGAGCGTGAGGTGAACTGTGGCGCGATACTTCTGGTTGTCGTTGACCAAAAGCCACACCCCTGAGAGCAACCCATCCCGCTGCTGAGAGTCGAGAAGCCCGGCGAGACTACCGGGATCCGAGAGCGTAACCGACTTGCCGAGCTGCTCGGATTCTGTGATGGCGTGATACAGCCAAGTTTCCCTACGGCCCTCAATGAGATGAAGGCGCAGTTCCGTTGCCAAGGATGCGGCGATCGATGCTGTCTTCGGGTCGAGAGGAAGTTTTGTGCGCCCACTGGCAACGGAGTCGAAGAGTTCTTCTGCCGCCAAGTCAAGTCTCGCGAGTTCCTCCGAGGCGAGCATTCCCACGGCGAATCGCGGTGCAGACACCGTACTTTGCACGAGAACTCGGTCGAGCTCGATTTGGACGATTCGACGAAAGTGCACGACCAACCAGATCGCGAAGAGCGAGGGGAGAAGGACGGTCGCCAGAGTGACCAACTGGGCGGGAAGGGTCTCCGGGGTGAGCGGTGTCGTGATCAGGATGGCGACAACGAAGGCTCCTCCGATGAGACCCAGCGCAACTAGAATCTCGCTCGTTCTCCTGAGCGTCACGGCGACTAAGAGACCGAAGCTCGCAGCGATAGAAGCCGTCGCATTTTGGCCAATATTGTGTAGGGGCCAAATTGCCACAAAATCGAGGGCGATAACGCACGCAAGGGCAACGAGGAATATCGCGAATAGCCAGTGCGGCATCCGTTCGCCGGAGGTCGCAATGATGACGCCCACGACGATCAAGACGAGGCTATAGATCAACCACGCAAAAGAGGCCGGAAGTGGGTTGACTTGGGAACTGAACCTAAACAGAAACATCGTGAAACAAGCGATCGCAGCGAACAGCGCGACAATACCGGTACCGACGCCGAGGTAACCGGTGCCGAGACTTGCGCCGCCAGCGCTGGCCTGCCGAAGTGCTTTGGCAGCGGGGGAGGACATGGGCTTGGGTCTGCCCCGCTTGCCAACAATGGCACCGAGTGTGTTCTCGTCTGGTCTTGCGTAGCCGCTCACTTGGGTACCTCCAACACCACTGTCGTACCCGAACCGGGGGAGGAGAACAGGCGCGCTGTTCCTCCCACTTCACCGAGTCGCGCGATGACGGAATCTTTCAAGCCAAGGCGGGCGGAGTCAATGTCTTTCACGTCAAAGCCGATTCCCGAATCGGTCACCATTGCGCGGACCGTCGTTGCGTCATCAGTGATCGTCACATGGGCTTCGGTGACCCCAGCATGGCGCCGGACGTTTTCCAAACATTCGGCAAGCGCCAGTAGGAACGCGTCCAGAACCTCGCCCGGGAGAAGCACCTGACCTGTTCCATGCCAGCTGACTTCCAAACCGATGCGACCAAAACGCTGCTTCACGGATTCCAAAGTTGTTCCAAGAATTGCGTCATCGTTGGGTGGCAACTGGATCGAACCCGAGTCAGTATTCTCGGCCTCTTGGCCCGCCGGATTCACACCGAGCCGAAGCTGACGCAGGAGGTTAGCGTCGTCCTCGGCCTGCGCGCGCAGTGCACCGGCAGTCACACCGACGCCGGAATGTGCCATGAGGGTGAGGGTCGCCAAAACCGTGTCGTGCAGGAGACGCGCAGATTGACGTCGGTGCGCCTCGATCTCGCTCGCTTGACGTTCGGCGCGGTGTGCGCGCCCAATGCTGTGGATGCGCCGTGCCGCGCGAGGCACACTGGCGGAAATCCACTGGCCGGCTAAAGCAAAGAGGATCCAGCCGAATGTTACGGCGCCGATCGGGTAGCTGACGAGCTGTCCGGTGCCGCTCACGAGAAACACGAGCCCGACCGACCCGAGAAATCCGAGGATCAAAATGATGATGCGGGGAATGTTCTTTGTCAATACCAGGGCGAAGGAGGCGAGCGCCCCGCCAGCAAACAGAGTTAACGTGGTGGCGAGACCACTGCGGTTCGTCGTCGCAAAAGGAAGTTGAACAATCGTGAGAATCGCGAGCCCGGTGGCCAGGCCGAGAATGACCCACAAGACGGAATGGTCGTTTCCGACCCGAAAAAGGCAGAAGATAAACAGCACGCCCAAAAGCAATGCCGCCATCATGCTCGTCTCATCCACGAGCCCAGGGATTGCCAACCCGAGGAACGAAATCACCGTCATTGTGATCCCGATCATCCGCACGGATCGATGCAGGAGCCGGTCTCGCTCTTTTGAGATTAGGTCCACGCCTGTAATGCTCACACGCTTGTACCCCCAAGTGGGGGTACGACACTGCAGTAGTGACACACTGATACACGCAAATTGTCAGTAAATATGGTGGTTTTGCTCAGCCAACGTCAAACCAACCTTCTCGCATACCGTGCGAGCGCAGGTTCGCTCTCGTGCCAAGATCTACACCGACTGCCAGATACTTGCGTCGCGCTCGTTTGACATAGGACTTCACTGTTTCGTGTGTCGTCGACATCTGTTCAGCGACCTCGTTCATCGGCATCCCGCTCGCGTACAGAGCGAGCGCCCGGTGTTCCTGCCGCCCAAGCTTGGGGGCCGGGGCGTGCGCCATCTCGGAGAGCGCCTTTTCAAAGTGATCGGCCAAGTACTGTTCGCCGCGTGCAGCGCAGCGGATGGCGAGCGCGAGTTCGGCGATGCCCTGAGTTTTGGGGATGTAGCTGAGAGCGCCGGCTCTGATCACCTTCGCGACGGTCGCAGGGTCGGCGTGCCTGCTGATGACAACTACTTCGCTCCCCGCGGCGAGCAGGGCTTGAATTTTTGTTCCGATCGAAATTGAATCGTTCAAGATGAGGTCGAGCACCGTCACCTGTGCTGGGTATTCCGGATGCGTGACCAATTCCGGCCAGGATCTGGCTTCGATGACCACATCAAAACCATAGAGATCTTGCTGAAGTTGCGCACCGAGGCCATCAATCACGAGTTGAAGGTCATCGACAAGGGCAACGCGTGTTTTGGGATTGGGATTGGTTCCGGAGCCACCTGCTGCCTTGCGAACTGCTGACATGGCGTTGGCGCTCCCTTGACTGTCACGCCATCCTAGCGAATGTGAGTACCGCTCTCCTCTTAGACTGTTTTCGACATCGCGGTCATGAGTTGAGTAGTCGGGTGAGGTGGGGGCCCACCAGTTCGTTTTCGATGAGGAAGCCGTCGTGACCAAAATCAGAGGAGATGACAACCGCCTGGGTTCCGTCGATGCCGTTAGGGAGAAGCGCGGCAAGGTCTTGTTGAGTGGAGACCGGGAAAAGTCGGTCGCTGTCGACACCGAGAACAAGGCTGCGTGCCGTGACCTGCGCGAGCGCGTCTTCCACACTTCCTCTGGCGCGACCGACATCGTGAGAACTCATGGCGTTGACGAGCGTGAGGTAACTGTTGGCATCGAATCGTCGTGCGAACTTGTTTCCGTGAAAATCGAGGTAGCTTTCCACGGCGAAACGTCCATTGCTCCCGAGGGGGCTGACCTCGCTTTGCCAGCTTCGTCGGAACCGCTGATTGAGTTCGCTCGGCGAACGGTAGCTGAGAAGCGCGAGTCGTCGTGCAAGGGCGAGGCCCCGGTGTGGGCCGTCCCCGTCTTTTGCGTCGTAGTAATCGCCGCCGCGAAAACCCGGATCCATTGTGATGGATTCGAGTTGAACAGAATTCAGTGAAATTTCGTCCGCATCGCTGAGCGCTGGCGCGGCAAGAATCGCGACGCGCTCGAGGCGGTCCGGGAAACCCACAGCCCACTCGAGCGCCAACATTCCGCCCATTGACCCGCCGACGACCGCAGCGAACTGTTGAATATCGAGAGAGTCGGCGAGAGCGACCTGCGCCGCAACTTGGTCACGGATAGTGAGGTAGGGAAATTTCGAACCCCATTCCTCGCCGTCTGGACTAGAACTTGCCGGGCCGGTTGTCCCCTGACATCCACCGAGAATATTCGGGGCGATCACGCACCACTGATTAGTGTCGATCGGGAGGGAAGGCCCAACAATGTTCGACCACCAGCCGCTCGTCGGGTGGCCAGGAACAGCGGACCCAGTCACGTGAGAGTCGCCGGTCAGCGCGTGGAGAACAAGAACCGCGTTACTCCGGTCCTCATTCAGTTCTCCCCACACTTCGTAGGCCATCCGCGCCGAAGGCAGTACACCGCCGAACTCGAGTTGTTGTGAGGCGAGCGAAACAAAGTGCCGGTAGCCGACCGGGTCGCCGTCCCGCCACGCGCCCGTGGCGGGAGGCTTGCCGAGCAGCGACCGAATGTTCGACTCGGTGATGAATCCCGAAGGAACGGAATCCGCTGCTGTTTGCCAATCCATGGTGTGACTATTCTCTCCCGCGTTGGGCCGCGGTTGTGCCCGTATTACGCAGCGAGACCCTTCTCGAGGTCGGCGATGATGTCATCGATGCTCTCGAGGCCCACTGAGAGGCGAACTAGCCCTGGAGTGACTCCCGCGCTCAATTGCTGTTCTGGGGTCAACTGCGAGTGCGTTGTGGAGGCCGGGTGGATGATGAGACTTCGTACGTCACCAATGTTGGCGACATGGCTGAACAGTTCAACGTTGTCGACGAGGGTGCGTCCTGCGTCAACTCCACCGTTCAGCTCGAACGACAGCACTGCGCCCGGGCCGAGCGGAGCGTACTTCTGGCCCACCTCGTACCACGGGCTCGACGGCAAGCCGGCCCACGAAACGGACGCGACATCCGGGTGCTTTTCAAGCCACTCGGCAACAGCTTTCGCGTTCTGAACGTGGCGTTCAATGCGTAGGCTCAGGGTTTCGATTCCCTGGATGAGCTGCCACGCGCTTGCCGGCGCGATCGCCGGGCCGAGGTCGCGCAGCAGTTGAACGCGTGCCTTGATGATGTAGGCGATGGCGTCGCCAAGAACAGTGGTGTAGCTCGCACCGTGGTACGAAGGGTCGGGTTCGGTGAGCCCGGGGAACTTCTCCACGTTTTTGCTCCACGCGAACTTGCCACCGTCCACGATGACACCGCCCATGACCGTTCCATGTCCGCCAAGGAACTTGGTCGCCGAGTGCACCACGATGTCCGCACCGTGTTCGAACGGTCGCACGAGGTAGGGGGTCGCAATCGTGTTGTCGACGATGAGCGGAACACCATTTTCGTGTGCGATGTCGGCGACGGTTCGAATGTCGAGAATGTTGATCCGCGGGTTACCGATGGTTTCTGCAAACAAAAGCTTCGTGTTGGGCTTGATGGCGCGTCGCCACTCGTCGGGGTTGTCTTGATCTTCGACAAACGTGGTTTCGATTCCGAGCTTCGCGAGCGTGTACTTGAACAGGTTGTATGTTCCGCCGTAGATCGAGGACGAGGACACAATGTGGTCGCCGGCTTCCGCGATGTTCAGGATCGACAGGGTCGTTGCCGATTGGCCCGAGGAGAGCAGGAGTGCGGCAGTTCCCCCTTCGAGAGCGGCGATCCGCTGCTCGGCGACATCCTGTGTCGGGTTTTGAATGCGCGTATAGATGTTGCCGAACTCGGCAAGTGCAAACAGGTTCTTGGCATGGTCGGAACTGTTAAACACGTACGCGGTTGTTTGGTAGATCGGGGTGGCGCGCGCGTTAGTTACTGGGTCGGGCTGTGCTCCCGAGTGAATCTGCTTTGTTTCAAACTTCCAGTTGTCCTGTGCCGTGGCCATGTGCTTCTCCCTCGATGTGTGCGGATCGAGCTGTGGTCGCCCGGTTATTCGAGAGTAGAAAACACTGGGCGGGCGGTCAACGCGCGTCGACACACAAGGTAATGAAAGGACTGGCACACTAGTAATCACGGCGGTGAAAGGCAGGGGAATGTCAGCCAGACGAGTGGTGGTTACCGGAGCAAGTTCGGGTATTGGCGCGGCGAGTGTCCGGCTATTTCGGGCTCACGGCTGGGATGTCGTCGGTGTCGCCAGGCGCACCGATCGCCTCGAGGCGATCGCCGCCGAGACGGGCGCAACAGTTTTCACCGCGGACCTCACGGACCAAACCCAAGTAGACGCGTTTCGTGACTTTGTTGCCGCAGGTGGCCCGGTTCACGCGCTGGTCAACAATGCGGGTGGTGCCTTCGGAATGGCCTCGGTTGAGGACAGCGATCCGGACGAGTGGACGCGCATGTTTGACGTGAACGTGGTCGCTGTCAAACGGGTGATCACCGCGTTTCTCCCGCTCCTCCGCGACGCTGTGCGGGGCGGCGGGCACGCCGACATTCTCACGATCACCTCCATCGCAGGGCACATTCCGTATGAGGGCGGTGGCGGCTATAACGCCTCAAAGTTTGCCTCGCACTCCATGGTGGGCGTGTTGCGGCTCGAACTGTCGGGAGAGCCCATCCGGGTCATCGAGGTGGCACCGGGAATGGTCAAGACCGACGAGTTTTCGCTCCTTCGCTTCGGAGGAGATCAGTCGAAAGCGGATGCCGTGTATGCGGGAGTCGACAACCCGCTCACGGCGGACGACATTGCCGAGGTCATCGTTTTGGCTATGGAACTACCTGGGCACATCAATCTCGACCTCATCACCGTGAAGCCGGTTGCTCAGGCTGCCCCGCACAAAGTGGCAAGGGTTTCTCTTACGCCGAAACCTTGACCTCGTCTTCCACGACATCCGCGAATGCCGTTTTTGGTACGAAGAACAACAGCACTGCTGCGACGAGCGCACCAAGTCCGCAAATGGTCCACACGAGGTAGTAGCCGAAGAGGCTTCCGGCGGTAGTGCCTGCCACTTGTACTGCGCCGATCGTGAGCACGATCGCGAAGACGGAAGAGGCGAAAGACCCACCAATCGTTTTCGTCGTATTGGTGAGGGCCGCCGCGATTCCTGTTTGTCCGCGAGGGGCCGCGGCCGCGGCCGCAGCGGGAAGCGCGCCAACGAGAGCGCCGCTTCCGAGTCCGGCAATTGCCATATTCATGAAGACTTGCCAGGTCTCCAAGTGGAACGGAATGAACATGAGGTAGCCAATGCCCACGAGAGTCGCCGCAACAATGAGAGCGAATCTTGGAGTACGTATCCGAGAAACGAGAGGGAACAGCAAGGCACCAATGATCATCGATATTAAGTACAAACCGATGAGAATCGAGATCATGCCGGAAGGCAAGCCGAGCCCGTAGCCGAGGGAGTCCTTGTCGGTACCCGCGTAAGTGGCGAGCGGAGCTTGCGCTCCGAGAAGGCTGAGACCGACAAGAAATGCGGTGAGCTGCACTGGCCACATGTTCGGCTGGCGGAAGACGCGAATGTCGATCGCTGGGTCGTCCTGGCGAAGCTCGTAGCGCACGAACGGCCAGAAAACGAGAATTCCCACCGCGATGATTGCCCACGGCCACCACTGACCACCATTGAGCTTCAGGAAGGTCAACCCCGAGGTAATCATCAGAAGGCCGATCGTGAGGATCGAGAATCCAATCCAATCCAGACGACGGTCAGGGAGAGATTCGGATTCTGGAACACCAAAGAGGATCACAAAGAACACCAGCGAGACGGCAATTGCCGGAACCATCATGGTCGGGATGACCGAACTCTGCATGTTCTCTGGGCCACCAAAAGCCTCGAATACGGCGGAGCCACCCAGTGCTCCCGCGATCGCACCAGCCTCGAGACCGACGATGAGAAGACCTGCCGCTTTTCGGGTATCGGATGCCGCGCGGCCGCTTCGGCGCCCCTTGTCGAAGATGAGCGCTATCTCCAGCGGCAACCACACCACGTAGAACGCTTGAAGGGTCCACGCAATCATGAACGTCGTGAAGTCGCCGGCGAAGGCGAGCCACCAGGTTGCGCCCGCGGTGAGCACTGTTGCAACGAGAAGGATCTTCTTATGCCCGTACATGTCGCCGAGCTTCGCCATGATCGGCACGACGAGGGCGGAGAGCAACAGTTGTGCGCCCTCAAAAAGGTTAAAGTCGGCATCGTTGATGCCGAGGTATTTGACGAGGTCGGGGATGAGGGGGATATAGAAGCCCTGCAGAATGCCGCTCACGAACTCCACAAAAATGAGGTAGCCGATGAGTCCCATTGTTACCGCGCCTGCTTTGCCGCGAAGAAGAGTCATGGGGGCACACTAGCGCCTCTGGCGCGCGTAGTCTGCTGTTGTGGCCGCACCAAATCCTCTTTCTGAGTTGGTGGATCCTGGCTGGGCGACGGCACTCGCGCCCGTGGCGGGTCAGCTGGTGGAGCTGGAAGGGTTCCTGCGCGAGGAAGCGAGCGGGGACGGTTACTTGCCGGACACGGCAAACGTGCTGCGGGCGTTCACTTATCCGATGGATGCCGTGCGCGTGCTCATTGTCGGCCAAGACCCGTACCCGACTCCGGGTCATTCACTCGGTTTGGCGTTTGCAGTGGAGCGGAATGTTCGGCCTTTGCCTCGCAGCCTGCACAACATCTACCGCGAGTTGCGTGATGATCTGGGCGTATCGACGCCGGAACATGGCGATCTCACGGCGTGGGCGGAGCGCGGCGTGATGCTGCTCAATCGGGTGCTCACGGTGCGCCCTGGCGCATCAGGGTCGCATCGAAAGAAGGGGTGGGAACAGGTGACCGAGTGCGCCATCCGTGCGCTCGTGGACCGGGGCGGTCCGCTGGTGGTGATCTTGTGGGGCAAGGATGCCGAATCGCTCCTGCCCCTGCTGGAAGGCGTGCCTACTGTGGTGTCCGCGCATCTGAGTCCACTGTCGGCCGCGCGCGG
>RCMY010007000.1_pt1 | contig 14042 bp, 6 predicted proteins | sample 2041341 | NCBI WGS metagenome assembly RCMY01 (sample SAMN09708234, study PRJNA481090) | Marine sediment metagenome, whole genome shotgun sequencing project.
GAAAACCAAACTCTTGAAACCAAAACCATTGAAGATCCATACCGATACCCCTCCATGATAAACAATGACGACCTTTATCTTTTCTGTGAAGGCACGCACGAACAAGCGTATCAATGGATGGGTGCACATGAGCGAGAAGTTGATAAGGTAAACGGAACTCTTTTTGTTTTATGGGCGCCTAACGCCTCTAGAGTATCAGTGGTGGCTGATTTCAACTTATGGGATGGTAGGCAGCATGTTATGCGTAAACATCCTGCTGCAGGTATTTGGGAAATATTCATTCCCAACGTTAAAGCCAATAGTTGTTACAAATATGAAATAGCAGACACAAATGGCAATTTGATACCACTAAAGGCAGATCCCTATTCTTTTTCAATGCAATCAGCCCCTGAAACTGCCTCAAAAGTTATCCACAATAGTACCTTTGAATGGCAAGATGAAAAGTGGATGGACGAACGTGCGAGTGCTGCAAATCATTATAACGGCCCTGTGTCTATTTATGAGGTGCATTTAGGATCATGGCGAAGAAATCAAGAAGGTAATTATTTAAGCTATCGAGAATTAGCTGCACAACTTATTCCATATGCCGTTGGTTTGGGGTTTACACATATTCAACTAATGCCAATAAGTGAATTTCCGTTTGACGGTTCATGGGGCTATCAACCTGTCGGGCTATTTGCGCCAACATCTCGATTTGGTAGTGCAGAAGACTTCAAGTATTTCGTTAACTGCTGCCATCAAGCCAATATCGGTTTGTTATTAGATTGGGTACCAGGGCATTTCCCTACCGATGCACATGGCATCGGAAAACTGGATGGCTCTTGCCTGTATGAACATGAAGATGTGCGAAAAGGATTCCACCCCGACTGGAAAACCTTAATTTATAACTATGGCCGGTCAGAAGTACAAAGCTATTTGATTAGCAATGCACTTTATTGGCTTGATCAATTTCACATAGATGGCTTAAGAGTAGATGCAGTTGCATCAATGTTATATTTAGACTACAGCAGGAAAGCAGGTGAATGGTTACCTAATATTCATGGGGGCAGAGAAAACTTAGAAGCGATTGCATTACTACAACAGGTGAACAGTCGTGCCTATATGAATCATCCTGGTGTGATGATGATTGCAGAAGAATCAACGGCATGGCCTGGCGTCTCAAAACCGGTAGATGGCGGCGGCCTTGGTTTTGGGTTTAAGTGGAACATGGGTTGGATGAATGACACTTTAACCTACATGCAACGTGATCCTATTTATCGTCAACACCATCATAACGAAATGACGTTTGGCTTAATCTACAGTTTTAGTGAAAACTTTGTGTTGCCTATAAGTCATGACGAAGTAGTGCACGGAAAAGGCTCATTGTTAAGTAAGATGCCGGGTGATGACTGGCAAAAATTTGCAAACCTTCGTGCTTATTATGGATTTATGTGGACCCATCCGGGTAAAAAACTACTCTTTATGGGATGTGAATTTGCTCAACGAGATGAATGGAATCATGACCAGAGTATTGATTGGCACCTACTTGAGCAGCATAGTCATAAAGGCATTCAATTACTGATAAAAGACCTCAATAATACATATCGTACTATACCTGCTTTATATGAGCTTGATTGTGATAGCAATGGATTTGAATGGTTAGATTCACAAAATAGCCAACAATCTATTTTAGTTTATTTAAGAAAAGGTAAACAAGGAACAGCACCCGCTTTAGTTGTTGTTAACCTTACACCAACAACTTACCAGAACTTTAATGTGGGTGTGCCTTTGGCTGGTTATTATCAAGAATGGTTAAATACAGACAGTCACAAATATGGTGGTAGTAACGTTGGAAATAGTGGGGGTGTTTACTCTCTAAACCAGACGTATGCTGGTCATGATAATTTAGTCTCTATCTGCGTACCTCCTTTGGCAACCATGATCTTTGAATGGCAACAAAGCGATTAAAATTGTGTGAATATCTCAATAGTCATAAAAAGCTTATGAAAGGAAAACTAATGACAACAAAACAGGTTAAAACTCAAGCATACTCTGATCAAAAACCAGGAACGTCGGGCTTAAGAAAAAAAGTCACTCAATTCCAAAAAGCAGGATATTTAGAAAATTTCGTACAATCTGTATTTAATACTATTGCCCCTTGTAATGGTAAAAAATTAATCGTGGGCGGCGATGGTCGATTCTTTAACCGTGAAGCCATTCAAATTATTATTAGAATGGCAATCGCTAACGGATTTTCTCATATTTTAGTCGGTAAAGGCGGCATTTTATCTACTCCAGCAGCATCTTGTGTGATTCGTAAAAATAAAGCGTGTGGCGGAATCATATTATCAGCGAGTCATAATCCAGGTGGTCCTGATGAAGATTTTGGGATTAAATTCAATGGTGAAAATGGCGGGCCAGCACCAGAAAAATTGACCGATTTAATTTATCAGCAAACCATATCAATAGAGCAATATTTTATTATTGAATCTGATGATATCAACCTTGATAAATTAGCAACATTACAAGTTGAAGACACTCAAATTGATATTATTGATCCTGTTTCTGATTACGCAGATTTGATGGAGTCGATGTTTGATTTTGAATCGATGAGAAATTTGCTCGCCAGTGGTAATTTTCGAATGCGCTTTGATGCTATGCATGCGGTAAATGGTCCTTATGGCAAAGAAATACTTGAGAAACGCTTAGGAGCTCCTGCCGGTACAGTTATAAATGGTGTACCTTTAACAGACTTTGGTGGTGGCCATCCGGATCCTAATTTAGTACATGCTCATGAACTTGTAGCCTTATTGAATGGCGATGACCCGCTAGATTTCGGTGCTGCCTCTGACGGCGATGGCGATCGTAATATGGTACTAGGTAAAGCCTTCTATATTAATCCTTGTGACAGTTTAGCCGTATTAACTGCCAATGCTCATTGCGTGCCCGCTTATGCCAAAGGCATTAGTGGTGTTGCTCGTTCTATGCCAACAAGTCGTGCCGTAGACAGGGTGGCCAAGGCAATGAAGATACCTTGTTACGAAACGCCAACAGGCTGGAAATTTTTCGGCAATTTGCTCGACGCTGGAAAAATCACTCTATGTGGTGAGGAAAGTTTTGGTACTGGCTCAGACCATGTTAGAGAAAAAGATGGTTTATGGGCAGTGTTATTCTGGCTCAATTTAATAGCCGTGAAAAAACAACCCTTAAGTAAAATAGTTGAAAATCATTGGGCGCAATATGGACGCGACTATTTCACTCGTCATGACTATGAAGCCCTAGACAGTGACAAAGCACAGGATATGTTCACACAATTAAAAGAAAAAATTGATACATTACCAGGGCAAGTCGTCGCGGGTATTGAAATTGAATCTGCAGATGACTTTCAATATTTTGATCCAGTTGATGGTAGTAAAACAACGGGGCAGGGAGTTCGTATTTTTTTAAAAAATGGCGGTCGAGTTGTATTCAGACTTTCAGGTACGGGAACGCAAGGGGCAACACTAAGAGTTTATTTAGATAGTTATGAAGATAATCCTGACTTACTAGATCAAGATACTCAAAAAGCCTTAAATACGCTTATTCAAGTGGCTGAAACTGTTGCAGGCATTAAACAATTTACCGGTAGAATCGAGCCTGATGTAATTACTTAATTCTTGATAATGACTAAGCTTAAAGAAAACGGATTGAAAATTATCGTAAATATAAAAGTGATACTAAAAGAGATATAAATGAAAATATTGATGGTCGCTGCCGAGAATGATGCACTACCTAAAGGAAAAGTGGGTGGGATTGGTGATGTAGTGCGAGATATCCCAATTGCTTTAGCCAAAATTGGTCAGCAAGTTGATGTAGTCGTACCTGCATATGGGTATTTTTCTCAACTTCCCGGTGCTCAACATGTCACATCATTAAGCGTAATGTTTGGTGGTCAACTTCAGTGCGTTAATATTTTTAAAGTCTCAATTGACAATCCAACAAGCGGTGTCACGCAATGGGTAATTGAACACCCCATGTTTGAAATTGGTGGTAAAGGTAAAATTTACTGTGATGATATAGGTAATAGACCCTTTGCCACTGACGCTACTAAATTTGCCTTATTTTGTGCAAGTGTGGCGAAAGCGATAATTAGCGATGTATTTGGTAAAATTGATGTATTGCATTTACATGACTGGCATGCCGCCATGATTTCTGTTCTAAGAGAATTTGCTGCTGAATATCAACAATTAAAAGCAATTAAAACCGTTTACACTATTCATAATTTGGCATTACAAGGTATCAGACCGTTTGATGGTGATGAATCCTCACTGAAGGCTTGGTTTTCAAATTTAGCGGTAGATCCGAGCAAAATTAATGACCCCCGTTATCCACATTGCTTGAATCTAATGCGGTCAGGTATTAATTTATCAGATAAAGTACATGCGGTGTCGCCTAATTATGTCAAAGAAATATTATTACCCAGTAATATAGAACAAGGCTACTTTGGCGGTGAAGGTTTAGAGGACGATTTACGCAATGCTGCACGCTTTGGAAAACTTCACGGTATTTTAAATGGATGTGATTACCCAGAAAAACGCATCGAGCCACTTAACTTTAAAGCGTTATTGAAATGTTCGGAAAATGCATTGATTAGCTGGTTAAGCGACAAACCTTTAGTCGATTATGCTCACTTAATCGCTGTCACGCGCATTACGCAACTATCAGAAAAAAAACAGACGAAACCACCTATATTGCTGACATCTGTTGGCAGAATCACAAATCAAAAGGTTCGCCTTTTTCAGCAAATCATGCCAAATGGTGAAACATCGTTAGAACAGCTTTTAAACTATGTTAGGTAACGAAGGTGTGTTTGTATTGTTAGGCAGTGGCGATTCTGAATTAGAAGAATTTTTAACTCAAGTTGCTGCTCAGAAAACAAATTTTATCTTTTTAAAAGGGTATTCAGAGAGTTTATCAGAAAGCATATACAACTCTGGCGATTTATTTTTAATGCCAAGCTCATTTGAACCATGCGGGATTAGTCAAATGTTGTCAATGAGAGCTGGACAGCCATGTTTAGCTCATAGTGTTGGTGGTTTAAGCGATACTATTGTTCATGAGCAAAATGGCTTCACTTTTAAAGGTGATAACCCCCTGCAACAAGCTGAAAATATGCTAGCTTGCTTTGGTGCTGTAATGGAATTAAAAAAGCAGGAACCAAGCCAATGGAATGAAATTTCTAAAAACGCACTTAACTCCCGATTTTTATGGGAAGCTGCTGCACAAGATTATATTAAATATTTATATAACGATTAATTCAATTTAGCGCACTGAGGCGAAAAAAGCGTAAAAAAGAGTTCATAAAAAAGGGGTCAGGTGCATTTTGCAATAAATACCTTGCTAAATGCACCTGCCCCCTTTAATTTTCTTACATTTTGCGTCTTGTACTAACTAGTACCACTAAACCAAGGCTTAATATAGCAACAGTAGTAGGCGCAGATACCTGTACCTGTAGAGCAGAAAGTGCAGCTGCCGCTATTAACCTGTGTCCCGCTGCAGTTGGGTGAACTGTGTCCCAAAACAGGTATTCGTCTGGGTCGGCGCACAAGGTTGGATTTGCTGGATCGGATATGTCAAAACAAGGGTCTGATATATTCGTAAATCCAAATTCAGCAGGGTTCATAGAAATTTCGAAAAACTTACCAAATACATCAAGCTGCGTTATATTCAGCCCGCCACCTAAATTATTAAGACCACTTGCCAATGCCGCATTAAAAGTCACGGCCCATAAATTAGCAACGGGAAGATTGGGAATTAAGAAGTCATTAGCGCCCGCTACCTGTAAAGCTAATATGGTAGTGATAATATTATCTACAGCAGCAAGCGGGTCTAAACCTTGTAGTAAATCATTGCCTCCTGCCCATATAACAAAGAGTGCGTCAGGGTCAGCTACCCCACCGGTAATTGAATTAAACGCTGGTAATTGCCCTCCAAAAACAGGGTCAAATAAAAGACTACTGGATGTTTGCCCGCCTATTGCGTAATTCGTTCCGCCGGCGTACGCAGAATTGCCAGACACACCTAATTCAGCAGCCACAAGCTCTGCCCAAACGGGACCGTTGGTAAACCGGCAGTCAGCGTAAGGTGCTGGACGACATGCTGCAGGCGCCAAACTATTAAGTGCGCCAGGGTCTGAGAGTGAATCCCCGAAAACAAATAGGTTTGAAATAGGCGTTGCAAATGTGGTTGTGCTAACCAGTAACAAAGACACAATAGTTACAGAAACGCTCTGCTTTGCCTTAACCAAGGAAAAATTGAGTACCTTGGATACAAGGGTGTTTATTTTTTTCATTATATAACCTTAGGACGCTATTCAAGAGCGCAATGCTATTTTTATTATTGTCGAATATCCTAGGTAGGATACATTATGGCCACAAACAGTCCCATTATCTATGGAAGTTTTCATGTCATTGATTTCCATGCATTTTTCATACCGTCCCTATAAAATCAATAACTTAGACATATTTCAGGTTGATTAATGACTACAAGTGTAAACTAAACTGACACTAACAAACTTTGTTGACGCGAACTCAAACAAATTAATAGAACGGTCAAAAACAATTGAGCTTCATTTATGATACGAATAAATGCATAAATTACGCATAGTGTTGATTTCCCATATCTTGAGGTATTTGAGACATTTATTAAGTTAAAGAGCCTAGAATCGTTAAGTGCGATATCGAAATAGCCGGAAAAGCTAGCATAAGGTACTCGGAAGATAATTTCTCACTCTGATTCACCTAACTTATCTTATAGAATGATAGACATTTTGATAAGACTCGCTAAGATAAAAGAAGTAAAAATGAAGATGCAGAAATACTAAAATATAACGATGATGTAATCACGCAAAGTCAAGAAAGGCGGGAAATTCGTAATATTTAGCTGTGTCAGCTATTTCTTCTTCTGCAATTTAAAAAAGTTAAATAAACGGTCGAGTGATTGGGGGCGTATGAACCAAAAGCATAATTGCCAGCGTAAAATTTTAGTAGAAAATAAACAACATACTAGGGGAGGGTTACAGCCTTCACTTTATACCGCAAGAATGACACTAAATGCTTTGGTGATTTTGGCCTATGCGGTTATGGCGTCACCGGCTGAAAGTGTCCAAGATCAAATTATTGACGCAATGACACCCGTTTATTCAGGCAGTACGTGGTATGCACAAGGCGAATACGACAAAGCTATAGAATATTTTGAGCAAGATCTTGCCAGTGACATTGAGAACTTTGGTGAAGCACATCCAAATGTGGCGATAACTCGCAATAATTTGGCATTGGTGTGGAAGGCTAAAGGTCAATACGACAAAGCTATTGAATATTACGAGTTAGCACTTTCCAGTAGTATTTTACACTTTGGTGAAGATCACCTTGAAGTGGCAAAAATGCGCAGTAATTTGGGGCTGGTTTGGCATGCGAAAGGTCACTATGACAAAGCCATTGAATATTATGAATTGGCGCTAGCTAGCAGTCTGCTTAACGTTGATAAAGACCCCTCCCTTGAGGCAAAAATACGCAGTAATATAGGTTTAGTCTGGCAGGCTAAAGGTGACTATGACAAAGCTATTCACTATTATGAGTTGGCGCTTAAAACTGGCATTCTTGCTTACGGCGAGCAACACCCTTCGGTAGCCATTAGGCGCAGTAATTTAGGCAGTGCTTGGGAAGCCAAAGGCCAGTACAAAAAAGCCATCAAGTATTACGAATTGGCTTTGGAAAGTGGCATTATTAATCTTGGAGAAGATCATCTCAGTGTGGCCACAAGACGCAATAAATTAGGCAGTGCCTGGCAGGCACAAGGTCAATATGGTAAAGCGATTCACTATTACGAACTAGCACTTGCCAGCAGTATTCGTACGGTTGGTCAAAACCATCCCTCGGTGGCGATAATGCTTAATAGCTTAGGCAGTGTATGGCAAGCAAAAGGTGAGTATGGCAAAGCTATTGAATATTATGAAAGGGCGCTTGCCATTAACATTCTTACTTTTGGTGAAGACCACCATGTGGTGGCAAGCACGCGTAGGCAACTGGGCAGCGCATGGCAGGACAAAGGGCTATATAATAAAGCTATGGAGTATTATGGTAAGGCGCTGGCAAGTGATATACAAACCTTTGGAGAGGATCATCCAGATGTAGCGGTAACGCGCAGCTTAATTGGCAGTCTATTGCAAGCAAAAGGCCAGTACGACGAAACCATCAAATATTACACGCTAGCGCTAACCAGTAATCGTAAAAATTTTGGTGATAATCACCCTGTTGTGGCAACCACTCGAAGTCATTTTGGCAGTCTTTGGCAGGCAAAAGGCCAATATGACAAAGCGATTGAATTTTATGAGATTGCCTTAGCCAGCAGCCTCTTAACTTTCGGTGAAAGCCACCCTGATGTGGCCAACACGCGCAGGCGACTTGGCAGCGCATGGCAGGAAAAAGGACTGTACAACAAAGCGATGCAATACTATGAGCAGGCGCTGGCAAGCGATATGCAAATCTTTGGTAAGGAGCATCCCGATGTAGCACTCACGCGCAAATTGCTAGGCAGTTTATCGCAGGTACAAGGTCACTTCGACAAAGCCATTGAATATTATGAATTGGCTTTGCAACAGTTTCTAGTGACCCTAGGGGAGGACCACCCTGAAGTCGCAAAAACGCGCAATAGCTTGGGCAGTGCATGGCAGGCACAAGGTCAGTACGACAAAGCCAGTAATTATTATGACTTAGCGCTACAAAGCGCTCTTAAAACATTTGGTCAGCACCATCCCATTGTGGCGACCACGCGGAGTCATTTAGGCAGCCTTTGGCAGGCAAAAGGCCAATATACTAAAGCCATTGAATACTATGAGCAGGCACTGGCCAGTAACATAAAAACCTTGGGTGTAGACCATCCTGATGTGGCCGAAACGCGCAGTAATTTGGGCTTAATATTAAAAGCGACAGGCGAGTATGATCAAGCCATTAAATATTACGAACAGGCGCTTAAAAGCGGTATTACTACCTTTGGCGACGATCATCCCTCGGTGGCCATCAGGCGCAGTAATTTAGGCAGTTTGTGGTCAGCAAAGGGCGAGTATAATAAAGCGATTGAATATTACCAATTAGCTCTCGACAGCGGTATTAAGAGCTTTGGAGAAGATCACCCATCTGTTGCAATTAGGCGTAGTAATCTTGGTAGTGCCTATGAATCACTTGGCCGTTATGACAGGGCAATCAAATATTATGAATTAGCCCTAGAAGGAGGCATTAAAAACTTTGGTGAAGATCATCCATCGGTGGCCACAAGGCGCAGTAATTTAGGCAGTGTATACAAAGCCTTGGGCCAGTACGACAAGGCCATTAAATACTATGAACAGGCCCTTAACAGTGGCATTCTCGTCTTTGGGAACGACCATCCCTCGGTGGCCACTAGGCAGAATAATCTAGGCAGTACATGGCAGGCGAAGGGACAGTATGACAAGGCAATTGAATATTATGAACAGGCTTTGAACACTTATCTTTTAACATTGGATAAGAATCATCCTAAAGTTGCCACCACTCGCAGCAACTTAGGCAGTGCATGGCAAGCAAAACGACAGTACGACAAAGCCATTGAATATTATGAGTTAGCATTAGAGAATTGGCTCACGTATTTTGGTGAGAACCACCCCTCGGTGGCTACAACCCGTTCTAATTTGGGCAGTGCATGGTTGGCAAAAGGTCAGTATACAAAAGCCATTAAATACTATGAATTAGCATTAAAAAGTGGGCTTGAAATCTATGCAGATGATCATCCTTTTGTGACCACAACACGCAACAACATAGACGATGCAAGGAATGCACGCTGGCAGTAGAAAAATGTGCCGACTTAACTTATTCACTTGGTAATAAATAAAGTCGGCCTGTTTGTTAGAAACGTTTTCTCAGTGTGATTCCAAACGTGGCGGGATCAGACACATAAGCGTTAAGTTTCCCCTCTTGCAAAGGGGTATTGAAGTTGATTTGATTAATATATTCTTCATTCAATACGTTACGTCCCCAAACGATCAAGTCCATATCGTATTTTTCAAAGTTCATAAACAAGCGTAGGTTAAGCAAGGTGTATGAATCTTGAATCGCAAACGGGTCATTGCTGCCGTCCAAAACGATGTCACCAGTGTAGCTGAACTCGGCCACAGCATAGGTGTTGATGTTTTCACTAAAACTAAAATCTTTTTTAACTCTAAGCGTCGCGAAATCTTCAGCCTCGCCTTGCGGACGGTCACCTGAACGGTTACAGAAAGGATTGGGCGCAGCAGGATCCAAACTTTCTTGACCTGGATCACTTATACCCGTATGCCATGTATAAGCCACCCAACAATTTCCTCGTTCAAAACTATCATATTCCGCTTTCACCTTAGCGTAAACAAAATTGACCTCTACCGTGTCTAAGGGAAGCCAAAGAAGTTCAACTTCCATACCTGAAGACTTATAGTCACCCGCGTTTTGCAAGTTAAATCCCGCGCCGGCAAAGGTATTCGCTTGGAAATCATCAACTTTTGTGGAGTGAGCCGCGGCATTAATACGAAGATCATGTTGCGGGAAATCCTTTTTAATCCCCACTTCTACAGATGTTGAGGTTTCTGCTGTAAAGATAGGATTAAAACCTTCTGCTATTCTGTCAGTATTGGTTCCACCTGATTTATATCCTGTGCCGTAAGACGCATATAATAAGGTATTTCGGTCAGCCTGATAGCTTAGTTTTAACGTGCCGCTTAGCTGGTTATCGTTTAAAGTATCATTAATATCTGATCGGTCGGACGTGACGGCGCCTAGTGGTTTAAATCCCCAACCTAAGCTTTGGAAAGGTACTAGAGCACTAAGAGCTTGTTGTCCGGCAGGACTGGTGATATTAATATTACCACTTGCAATTCCCGTTAACACACCACCGGCCACACCTGCTCCATAAAGTAGCGTACCAGGCACAATTGATGTTGGATTAGCGGGATCACCTACAGAAGAAAAAAACGTTGGAAAAGCGGCGTTTCCAGGTAAATTTTCACTAAAAATGGTTGACAGATCTTTGCTTTCATCGGTGTAGCGTAAGCCTGCCGTAAGGATGAGTTTTTCAGAAAGTGGATAATCGACTTGTCCAAAAATCGCATAGCTTTCATGTTTCTGCTCAGCACGATGATCAAAAGCCGAGGAAGCAGGAGCGGGTGCAGCAGATGGCGCAACTAGCCCGTTAGTTGCAGCGCTAAGTGCATCAATTCCTGCAAGCAGCCCATTAAACGCGCCTTGAGAGAAACCAGACAGAAAATACTGATTAAATTGGTCACCGGTATACAAGCTGTAATCAAGATCTAGGTTCTGTCTAAAATAATAAACACCAAGAATGCTATTGAATTTCTCACCGCTATAATCAAGACGTAATTCTTGAGAAAATGAGCGTTGCTGCGAATCATTTGTGGTCCCAAATAAGTTGGCATCGGTGAAATCGGTGTCAATATTATCCAGTGCATCAAAGTTACGATAAGCCGAAATAGATACTAGTGTGTACTGATTATCGATATCCCAGTTGACCTCGGCTGACAAGCCGCGATCCTTCATTTTGGATTCTGGTAAAAAAGATAAGGCCACTTTATTATCATAAAAGTCATCTGCGTCAAAAATGGTCGCATTAAACGGAGCCTGGGATAAAAGACTGTCTGTTCCAAATTTTCCTTCAATCCCCGTTGCTTTCATGTTACTCAACTGTACTGGGGCCGCACAGCAAATTTCGTTTATTTCTGAGTAGTCTGCAATAACGCGCACTGATATATCATCATTGGGTGTATATAGGGCTTGTAGCCTCGTGCCCCAACGATCACGGTCATTTAGTACATCATTACCCGAATTGACCTCACTAACAATGCCGTCACGCTGACTTCCAAACGCAGTAACGCGGAAGGCTAAGATATTTTCGATAGCCGAAACGGATGCGGCAGCCGAATAATTAATTAAGCCGTAATTACCAATTGTTGCTTCAACAAAATTATTAGTATCTTGATGACTTGGTGCCACGGTGCGCACCAATATTGCTCCCGAGGGTGTGTTCTTGCCAAACAAGGTACCTTGTGGGCCACGCAATACCTCGACAGCCTCAACGTCAACTAAATTGTTGATCATCGAGTTCTGCCTCGCGCGATATACGCCATCTACATATAAACCAACTGACGACTCCAAGCCGAAGTTTTGTGAGCCAGTGCCAATACCTCGTATGGAAAAACTTGAGTTGGTGGCATTTTGCGTCTGAAAAGCGGACAAGGCCGGCACATTTGCCGATACATTGAATATGTCTAGCAGTAACGCCTCAGACAATTGTTTACCGGAAATAGAGGTAACCGAAATAGGAACCTCTTGGAGGTTTTGTTTGCGTTTTTGTGCCTCAACTGTAATGGTTTCCAGTCGTATTGTTTCTACCTCATCTTCTAATTCTTGGGCATAAACAAAGGGGACGGTAAGGCCCAAGGTAAGGGTAACCACTACCGCAATTGGATTTCTTATAAATTTGAGCGATATTATTTTATCCATAAATCTGTCTTATCCCTATTAACGGCTGTTGATTATTTGTTGTCGTTTTTTCGTTTTATACCAAATAGTATAAAATTGTGATCTAAAATATCAAATGTAACTCACTTAAATCTAGCATGTCAAATGTTACTCTCCTAATTTAAACGGCTTGACTCAGCGTACTAATTAACAAAGGCGGCTCCAGCCCTGATGGGATTTAATTCATTAAAATTTTAATCGGCGAATAGATAGCTCTTAGTACCGACTAAAGTCGATTTAAAACGACCCGAAAAAATGAACCAACTTGACAATCCAAATTACTTTATATTGAAAATAAAGTACTATGTGTATCTAATTGAATTTGTATAGGGATATTTTTATGCATTCTTTTAAGCGCTTATTACTAGTCGTATTTGCTATTACTTCGTCAGCCGTTTTTGCTGCTCCAACTGAACCTGCCCTAAAACGTGCAGAAGCGATTAAAGTTGTTATACAGCCTAAATTTGGCATTAATAGTAAAACGCCTTTACTGAGCTCTCTTAAAGAAAGGATGGCGGCGCTTAATATTCCGGCTGTATCCATTGCGTTTATGGAGGGTCATAAAATTAGTTGGACCTTTAGCGAAGGGGTGATTGATTTTGTGTCACAGCAAGAAATTGATGAGAACACCTTATTTCAAACCGCTAGTCTTTCAGATCCTATGCTTGCTGCTGTGCTGCTAAAATATCGGCAAGAGCACGGTGTAGATTTAACGACAGATGTAACTATTTTGCTTAATAGCCGGCAATTGCCTAAGCACAAATGGTCTACATCTAACCCTTTGAGTCACTCAACAGGTAGCGCAGTGCCCGGGACTAAGTCTTATGCAGTGGGGGAAGGTGTGCCTTCTATTACTGAAGTGCTTAATGAGGCAGGTCCTGCAAATGCTAAAACTATTTTGAATTCATTAAACACTGATAATAACAACTACACGGCGTCTGTTAGTGCACAATTAGCAAAAAATGCTGCTCTACCACATCAATCTACCGGTTTACCCGTTTCGGGTAATGCTTACACTGATGCAACGCTTGCAACAGCTGGATTATGGATATCACCGTCTGACTTACTGAAACTGGCATCAAAAATCCAAAGTAGTTATCAAGGTGAAGATAATTCATTTGTTACTAACAAAACGGTATCGCAGATGTTAACGCCGCAAACAGAGTCCATGGGCAATGGATTTTTTCTGGAAAAATACGATGGCAGTGTTACCTCATTCTCTCAAGGGGGTGTGAATAAAGGCTTTAAAGCCAACGTATTTATACACGCACAAACAGGCGATGGTATAGCCATTATGACCAATAGTGATAATGGCGGGGAGTTGATCAATGACTTACTGTCTAGCATAAGCGACATTTATGGATGGAATGCGTTTAGCCATATTGAAAAAAATGAGATTGTGCTTACACCTGAACCGCCTCCGGTAATCATTGAGAAGTATAAGATTAGGGTACCACTTCAGAGTACCTCGGTGTTGGTGGCAGAAGG
>RCMY010003428.1_pt1 | contig 14040 bp, 10 predicted proteins | sample 2041341 | NCBI WGS metagenome assembly RCMY01 (sample SAMN09708234, study PRJNA481090) | Marine sediment metagenome, whole genome shotgun sequencing project.
CGGCGACGACCTCGATGGCGGCAGTGGCTGCGACACGCTGTGGGGCGACAACATCAACGTGACCTCGGGCGGAACGATCGCTCCCCAGGTTCCCGGCGACGCCACGCAGTATGGCAACGACACCATCCGTGGTGGATCGGGCAACGACCTGGCGTTCGGCCAGGACGGCAACGACGACATCTTCGGCGACGACGGCGCCGACACGATCAACGGCGACAAGGGCAACGACTTCCTGTTCGGCGATGACGGGTCGATCACCAACCGGACGACGGCGACCGTGGTACTGGGGGCAACCGCCGGAGACGGCGCCGACACGATCAATGGCGGCCAGGGGTCCGATCATGAATACGGCGGCGGCGCCGACGACGCCATGTTCGGCGACGACGATGCCGACACGATGTTCGGCAACCAGGGTGTCGACACCATGCGCGGCGGCAAGGGCGCCGATGAGATGTCGGGCAATCAAGATGGCGACATCATGTTCGGCGACTCCGGCGACGACCAGATGTGGGGCGACGATGACAATCCGGCAACCTCGGGCGATGGCAGCGACGACATGCGCGGCGGAACCGGGCTCGACCTCATCTTCGGCAACGACGCGGCCGACATCATCCGCGGCGATTCCGACGATGATCGCCTGATCGGCGGCAGCGCCGACTCGGGGGCCGCCGACGGTGGCGACCTGATCGAAGGCGGCAGCGGCAACGACGTGATCGCCGGCGACAACGCCACAATCGGTACCGGCGCCACCGCAAACGATCGCCTGGTCACGTTGCGAGTGGACGGCCAAGGCGCTGGGGATGACATCTTCGGCGGGGTCGGCGACGACCGCATCTTCGGTCAAACCGGCGACGACATCATTTCCGGCGGCACCGAGAACGATTACGTCGAGGGCAACCAGGGAGCGGACACCATCGACGGTGGATCCGGCGACGACGATCTGATCGGCGGCAGTTCTGCCGACGACGACGGCGTCGTCGACGACAATCGCGACGGCACCGATTCAGCCGACGGAATCGACACGATCGATGGCGGGATCGGCGAGGACATCATCGCCGGTGACAACGCGCTGATCAGCCGAAATGCACCCGCGATCGGCCGGGCGATCGTCGAACTGTTCGATCTCGCGACCGTGACAACGCCAGCGACTGCGACGGCGTACGACGGTGACGAATTGACCGGTGGACCCGACGTCGACCTCATCTTCGGTCAAGGCGGCGCCGACACGGCGATCGGCAACGGCGGCAACGATTACATCGAGGGCAACGACGGCAACGACTCCATCAGCGGCGGCGGCGGCAACGACGACCTGGTCGGCGGTGGCTCAGCCGAGGACGGCGTCATCGACGCCAATCGACAGGGCACCGGACTACTCGACGTAGGCGAGACCCTGATCAGCGGCGGCGCCGGCGTGGACTGGATCGCCGGAGACAACGCACTGATCGATCGCAACGTCGACAGCAATGCCGCAGCACCGATCGTGCTGTTCGACGTCGCCACCCTCACTTCCCCCGCAGGAGCGGGTACCGGTGGCGGCGAGGTGCTGATCAGCGGCGGCCTCGACAACGACTTGGCATTTGGTCAGGCCGGAGACGACACGATGTCGGGAGACGAGGGCAACGATTACCTCGAGGGCAACCATGGCGTCGACGAGATCTCCGGCGGCGACGGCGATGACGACATCATCGGCGGCGGTTCCGCCGACGACGGTGCCATCGACCCGAACCGGGTTGGCAACGGGCTGCTCGACAAGGGCGAGCTGATCGTCAACGGCGACGATGGCGACGATTGGATCGCCGGGGACAACGCCTTGATCTCACGCAATCTGCCGACGACCGGTTCGACGATCGAACGGGCGCCGATCGAGCTGTTCGACGTGCAGACGGCCGGTTCGGCTGTCTCGGCGTTGGTCAGCGGCGGTGACGTGCTCGAGGGCAATGACGACGAGGACCGAATCTTCGGCCAGGGCAACGGCGCGCAGCCGGCCTCGCAGACCGACCCGGCCGACGGCCGCAACAATGACTTCGTCGGCTCGGCCGAGGGGTCAGCAGACTTCGATCGTATGGCCGGCACCGCCGACGAGGACGCGGCCGGCTGGCTCGGCGACACCATCCGCGGTGGTGGTGGCGACGACGACATCGAGGGCAACCATGGCAACGACCTGATCTTCGGTGACGGTACCGATGCCGCCGGGTCCGATGAGGACAACATTCTCGGTGGCGGTTCGGCTGACGACGGCAGGATCTTCGACGGGGCAAGGGCCGGCGTCGGGGCGAACCTGCTCGACGGGCCCGACACCATCCACGGTGACAATGGCGACGACACGGCCGGCGACGACGACGTACTGCTCGGCGACAACGGCTGGATCACCATGTTGGCCACCGTCCAGACCGGTGACGGCCCTGGCGGCGAGACCGTCGACCGCACCGATCGCGATGTGCAGATGATCGGGCAGAACCCGTCCGCTGGGACCTACGGCAACGACTTCGTCGCCGGCAATGGTGGCCACGACGACGCCTACGGCCAGGCTGGCGACGATGCGGTTGAAGGCGGCTGGGGATCCGACGCTCTCGTCGGCGACCTCGGCCATGTCACCACCGACCTGCTCGGCAGCGGCGCCGACCCGCTGTGTGACGAGGCGCGCAACATTCGACCGAACCAGCCATTTGTCGACGTCGACGTGTGTGAGCCGACGACGCTGTTCCGTCTGGTCGAACTGCAGGCTGCCGACGACACCGTCAGCGGAGCAGTCCTGGGCCAGGACGTGCTGCTGGGTGGAGACGGCGACGACTGGCTGCACGGCGGCGCCGGATCCGACCTGCTGCAGGGTGACGGCGACGGTGGTGCTGAAATCGTCGACCCCGATGCCACCTACACCACCGATGTCACCGACCCGAACCCGGCGACGGCCGACGTCGACCGGATCTTCGGCGGCGACTCCAACGGCCGCGGCACGGTCGATCCGATCACCGGCGGAGATGGCGATGCGCTGTGGGGTGGCCGCGGCGACGATCACGGCTTCGGCGGCAACGGCGACGACATGCAGGACATCCGACCGGACGGGACATTCTCGGCCACCTGGGGTGCCTGGGCCGAGGCCGACATCGAGAGCTACCAGGGCATCGACATCTTCTACGGCGGTTGGGACCAAGACGCTACCCAGGCCAACGTGGCCGACAACGGTCCCGTCGACGGTGACCGGGTGATCGACTGGGCCGGCGTCTATAACATCACCTACCTGTGTCCTGCCACCTACGGCGCCTGGGTCACCATCCGCTCGCAGAGCCCGTCGATGCGGGCCTTCGTCAACGACATGGCGCTGACCGACGGCGCCCTGACGCCTACGACCAGCGGCACGTCGGGGTACGACGAAGTGGCGATGGTGTATCAGGGTTCGAACAACCAGAATACGAACCCCATCTACCCCGGAACCCCGGGTCACTTCACCTGCGGAACGGTCGGCAACATCGACCCCGGCGAGGTGTCCGTCGCCGCGGTCGACGCGTTGGCGATCGAAGGTGGCGGAGCAGCCTCGGTGACCGTGAGCCGAACTGGTGACGTGACCGCTGCGGTCGAGGTCAACCTCGGCTTCGACGGTGTCGCAGAGGTGGGCATCGATGTGGTCGACCCCGGCACGACCGCCACCATTCCTGCGGGTTCGGCATCGACGACGTTCAGCGTGTCGGCGATCGACGACAATATCTACGAAGGCGATGAGACGTTGACCGTTTCGGTGCTGCCCGGAACGGGCTACACCATCGGTACGAACTCGGCTGACATCGTCGTCGTCGACAACGAAGCGATGCCCACCATTGTCCCGGGGGCCGTTGGTGTGACCGAAGGAGACACCGGCACCACCGTGATCGCCAATCTCGGGGTCACGCTGTCGCATCCGTCGGCGCAACCCATCACCGTGGACTGGTCCGAGCTCGACGTTCCCGCCAACTCGCTACTGGCGCTCAGCGGGGTCGACTACGCGCCGACGACCGGCACGCTCACGTTTGCACCTGGTGAGACCGCCAAAACGGTGCCGGTCGAAGTCATCGGCGACGACGTCGACGAGCCGCCGTTGTACCTCGGGGAATGGGCGCTCATATTGTTCTCGAACCCGTCGGCCAACGCCAGCATCGACCTGTCGCTCTTCGGGGCCGGCATCGTGATCATCGTCGACGACGACTGACTCGCCGCTCGGGTTCGAGTAATGAGGTCTCAAGATACCCGGCTTCGGTCCGATGGATGAGGACGAACTCGTCGGACGCCGCTTTCGCGACGATCCTCGGCCCTCGGGAGGCCCTCATGCCCGTATCTCGCACCTCACGACTTCTGATCATCCTGCTCACGGTGTTCGGTCTCGTCGGTTCCGCTTGCGCGGCGACCGAGGATGCAGCCGTTGCCAGCCGGCTCGAAGCGGCCGACGCGGCCGGCGAAGACCTCGACGCCGACGAGGTTCGCCAGCAAGTCCGTGACGAAGCCGACGCTCAGGCCGAGGCCGACGCGGTCGAGGCCGCCGACGCCGCGATCGTCGACGACCAGCCCGAGACCGACGAACCGTCCAGTGACAACGTGGCCGATGACAACGAGGCCGACGACAACGAGGCCGACGACGCGGCGGCAGCGTTCGCAAGCGGTTGCGCCGAGGTGATTCACCAACCGGTCGCGGACATTCCGGACTCGTTGTCACAGATCGTTCTACACCTGGGTTCCGACCTACCGGAAGGCGCCACGGTCGGTGCCGATGTCGTCGGCTCACTCGACGTGATTTCGGGCGTGGTCGCCAACGGCGAGGCTACGGTCGTGGCCGGCATCGATCACTACGGCGACTACAGCGTCGAGTCGGTGTCCGTCGACGGACAGACGGTCGACTTCGCCCCCGAGCTCGCCGGCCTCACGGTCGACGACTTCGAAGGCACGATCGCCGGCACCTGCGCCGGCTGATCACAGAAACGGCCTACGCGACCGCTCCGCTCTCGCGCAGCGTGGCTATCTCCGACCCTCGACCCAGCTCGGTGAGGATGTCGTCGGTGTGTTGGCCGAGCGTGGGTGAGTTGCCCGTGATTGTGGACGGCGTCACGCCGAACTGGGCCGGGTGACGGGGAAGACGCGTCCGGCCGACGACGGGATGGTCGGCCTCGACGAAGAGACCCATGGCGATTGCGTGGGGGTCGCGGGTGATCTGGTCGGGCGTGAGGATCATCGCGAACGGCACGCGTTCGGCTTCGAATCGCTCGGTCGCCTGTTCCATCGTCAAGTTGGCAGCCAGGGCGTAACACATGTCCATCACGGGCGCGAGCACGTCGCGATTCTTGATCCGCTCGGCCACGGTTGCAATGCGCGGATCGTCGTACCCTTCGACGTCAAGTGCCCGACACATGCCGGCGAAATCGTGGTCGGATGTGGGCGTGACGATCCCCCAGCCGTCGAGAAATCGCATCGGCTGGAAGCCGGCGACGAAGCTCGAGTTCTGCGTGTTGTCCGAGTCCATCAACACCTCGTTCGCCGCAGCGTCGGCCCACAGGAACGACACCACCGCGTCGGTCATGGAGAGTTCGACGTGTTGGCCGCCGCGTCCTCGGGCCTGCGCAAAGAGCGCCGCGCTGATCGCCTGCGACGCGTAGAGCGCCGTGACCTTGTCGGCCGCTGTTTGGCGGAGAAAGGTCGGCGTCTCGTCCTGCGGGTCGGCCTGGTTGGCCGCAAACCCGCCATAGGCCTGCATCACCGTGTCGTATGCGCTGCGGTCGCGATACGGCCCGACGGCGCCGAAGCCCGAGAGTGACGCGTAGACGACGTCGGGATTCAAAGCCTTCAGGTCGGCGTAACCGAGGCCGAGCCGATCCATCACCCCGGGCCGAAAGTTTTCGATGACCACGTCGGACTTCGCAGCCAGCTCACGCACGATCTCTACGCCCTCGGCCGTCTTCAGATCGACGGCGATCGACCGCTTTCCGCGATTGCAGACGAGGAACAACGAACTCATCCCATTGACGGCGACACCCACGAACCGTGCGATATCGCCGATTCCGGGTCGTTCCACCTTGATCACTTCGGCACCCTGATCGGCCAAGAGGGCGGCCGCATAGGGCCCCGTCAGCGCGATCGAGAAGTCGAGCACCCGCACACCTTGCATCGGTCCGTTGGTCACGTGCTGCTCCTCAGTCTTCGAAGGCCGGCGGGCGGCCTTCTTTGCGGGCCCGGACGGCCTCCTCGAAGTTCTTGGTGGTCAGACGAACGTAGAGCTGGGCGTGGGTTTCCATTTCGATCGCGGCCCGCAGGCTCCCGATCTCGAGGCCGGCCCACATCGTTCGCTTCGTGATCTGGGTGCCCTGCGTGCTCCAGCCGTTGATCTGATCGGCCAAGTCGAGCGCCTCGGTGAGGAGATCGTCGTCGGGAACAACCCGCGACACGAGGCCGATCGACGCAGCTTCGGTGGCATCGAGATCGCGCCCCGAGAGCATGAACTCGAACGCTCGAGACGACCCGATTGCCCGGGGCAGCAGGAAGCTCAGGCCCAGCTCGGTTGCCGTCAGCCCGTTGTTGATACCGGCGGCCCGGAAGTAGGCCGATTCGCCGGCGAGGCGAATATCGGCGCCAAGGGTGAGGCACATGCCGCCGCCGATGGCGGCACCGTTGATCGCACAGATGACCGGTTGGGGCATGCGCTGCATCGCAGGGACGAGATCGGCCAGCACGGACATGGCCTTTGTCGCGATGCGGGTGAGGGTCATCCCGTCGATGTTGGGCGGAGGTCCGCCGTCGTTGCTGGTGTCGGCGCCGGAACAGAATCCACGACCGGTGCCGGTCAACACCACGCAGGTCGTGTCGTTGTCCGCAGCCACTTCTTCGAACGCGGCGTGCAGCGGAACCATCAACTCGAAGGCCATCGAGTTCATGCGCTCGGGCCGATTGAGCGTAATGACCGTGGTGTGCGGGCGGGGCTTGTCGATCAGGATGAGATCGGAGGGTGCATTTGCCATGACGGGGATAGTAGGCATAATGGCTGATGTGTACAACAACGGTTGGAAGCGCCACGCCGATACCGACATCGCTGTCGACAAGATTCTCGATGCTGCGGGCCAAGCGTTCGCAGAATTCGGCGTCGCGAACGCCAAGATGGTCGACGTCGCCCACCTGGCCGGATGCTCTCGCGCCACGCTCTACCGCTACTTTCCCAACCAGGACGCGCTCCACCTGGCTTTCGTGCACCGAGCGACGCTGCGCATCGCACGACGCCTGGCCGACGAACGCACCGGGCGGTCCATCTCGCTCACCGACCGCATTTTGGAAGGCATCGGCGCGGTCCGTTCCGATCCGCTCCTTGCGGTCTGGTTCGAACCCCAGAACATGGCGGTCCCCATCGCGGTCAGCCAGAACTCTGAACTCCTGCGGGCGATGTCAACCGAACCGTTCTCCCAGCTCGGCGCCGTCCCCCACATTCGCGAAGAGATCGAACGGCGTGGCGAATGGCTGTTGCGCTCGATCGTGTCGCTCCTCGCGATGCCAGGCACCGATGCCGAAGCGGAACGAGCGATGATCGAGTCCTACCTCGTCCCCGTCCTGACCGCTGCGCTCCCACCAATGAAGGCGAAGAAATGACCACACCGAAGCACGCTGACCTCGACGGAATCGACCTGACCGACGCGTCGGTTTGGGAGCGAGCCGCTCCGCACGACTGGCTCGACCGCTTGCGGTCGGAGGACCCCGTTCACTGGCACGCGGAAGCCGACGGTCCGGGCTTCTGGGCCCTCACCCGACATGCCGACGTCCGCACGGTCTCGTCGTCGCCGTCGGCATTCTCGAGTTACGTCGGCGGGCCGTTGCGGCTCGACCCACCCGATGGTGGACTCGACCAGGTGCGCATGATCATCATCGGCATGGATCCGCCCGAGCACCGCGAGTTTCGCAACATCGTCGCGAAGGCGTTCACCCCCCGGATGATCGGTCAGCTCGAGAGTTCGCTACGGCTCGAAACCGCCCGGGTGATCGGTGACCTGCGCGACCGGAACAGCTGCGAGTTCGTCACCGATGTCGCGGCGCAGATACCGATGTGGTCGATCAGCGAACTCATGGGGGTACCCGAATCCGATCGCCACCGGCTGTACGAGCTGAGTCACGCGCTGATCGACGACCAGGACCCCGAAGTTGCGCCCACGCCGGAAACCTCGATGGAAGCATCGATCGAGATCTTCGGGTACGCCACCGAGATGGCGGCTCGCGAGCGGGCCAACCCTTCCGGCAGCCTCACAAGTGTGCTCCTCGAAGCAGAGGTCGACGGGCGAAAGCTCACCGACATGGAATACACGCTCTTCTTCATGTTCCTCATCGTCGCCGGCAACGAGACCACCCGAACGGCGAGCTCACACGGCCTCATCACCCTGCTGCAACACCCCGACCAGCTCCGCCGGCTCGTGAGCGACCCGTCGCTCATGCCGAGCGCCGTCGAGGAGATCCTCCGGTGGCAGCCGCCGATCCATCACTTCCGCCGCACCGCCACCGCCGACGTCGAACTCGGCGGTCAGCAGATCACCGCCGGCGACAAGGTCCTCATGTGGTACGCCGGGTCGAACCGAGACCCGGCCGTGTTCGACGATCCGCACACCTTCCGTATCGACCGGTCCCCGAATCCCCAGCAGTCCTTCGGCATCGGTGAACATTTTTGCCTGGGCGCGAACCTGGCCCGGCTCTCCCTCCGACTCTTGTTCACCGAGCTGTTCGAACAGATCGAGAACGTCGAAATGGTGGCGCCGCCTCGACGGCTCCACTCGAACCTCATCAACGGGATCAAAGAGCTGCAGATCGGCTACGACGTCCGCCAGCGCTGAGCAGCTGCGTTATCCGCCGGCCTTCGGTGTCGTGAACGAATAGCTCATCAGTTCTTCCCCGGTCCACGTGAGGCCTCGCATCTCGACGTTGATCGTGTCGCCGTCGTCGAGGATCTCCAAGGTCGCGAACTGTCCGCCCCCGGCAATCGCTCCCTCGCTGTATGGGCCCCCTTTGATACTCCCCGGCCGGTCGAGAGCAGCGGCGTGGATGAGCGGAAACCCTGGGTACCCATCGGTCGAATAGTCGGTGTTCGTACCGTCGTCGATGGCGACCATGTGGGCATCTCCACTGATCATGACCAGGTTGTCGATGTCGTTGGTGGCGATGTGGTCGGCGAGTTCGCGTCGCTCGATGGCGTAACCTCCCCAGTGGTCGGCTCCGTCCTTCGCTTCCGCTATCCACGGGACCGGATTGAGCCAGACGACCAGTTCATGTGTGCGTGACGAGGTGAGGATCTCGCCCTCGAACCAGGCCTTCTGTTCCGCGCCGAGCATGCTGGGCGCATCGGAGTTGTCATCGTTGGCCAGGTTCCTCGCCGAGCGGGCATCGGTGAGGATGTAGCGGACTCGGCCGACCGTGAAGGCCTGATAGACAGCCGACTCGTCGCCGGACAGGCCATAGCTCGGGACGTGCTCGCGGTAGGCGGCCATCGCCGCTCGGCGACTTACCGAGTTGCCGTCGGAATCGTTGCCGCCATAGTCGTGGTCGTCCCACATGTACGCCACGGGGGTCTGCCGGTAGAGCGCCGCCTGTGCGGGCTGCGAGAGCGTGAGGTCCATCACCTCTTGATATCGGCCGACGTCGTTTCGGTCGTTGTCGCCGTAGTGCAGGTCGCCCGCTATCAGGTAGAAGAGCGGATCGAGCTCGCGGATGGTGTCGAAGATCTGACCGTTGGAACCGACACGGGCACACGAGCCGATTGCGACGGTGTACGAGGCAGCTCCTTGCGGAAACGTTCGAAACCGGCCGGCGCGGGTCGTATCCAGCGCCCCGTCGATCTCGACCGCGTAGTGGTACAGCGTGTCGGGTAGGAGGTCCGTGAGTTCGAATCCGACGACGCGCCCCGCCTCGTCCCTGGCTTCGACGAACACCGCTTCGGCGAGGTCCGAGGAGGTCGAAACGGCGATGCGTGCCTCTGCATAGTCGGCGCTCGGGCGGGCTCTGACCTCGGCGCTGGTCGTCGTCACGGCGCCCGACCAGACCCATTCGAGCTCGGAGGCCGGGAGCGCCGCCACGGTTGAGTTCGGGTGGGTTGGGCCCCAGTAGTGGTCGTAGACCCGTTGGCCGGTGATCAACCCCGCACCCGCCAAGACGAACATGGCCACGATGCCGGCCACGGCCTGGCGCGGCGGAAGTTCCGCAAGGTCGATGAGGAGCCAGAGGGCCGCCGGTATGAGCAGCAAGGCGATGACGATGATGGCGTGGCTCGTGACGAGTTGCCGTAGGGCAAAGGTGATGAGGGCTGCTCCGGCGAATGCGGCGAGCGCCCCGCCGACGACCTCCCACTTCAGCGCGACGAGCATGCTGACGATGAACAGGCCGGTGAAAACCGGTCTCACATCCACGTCGAACGACGCGCCCCCGGGTTTGAAGTCGAGCCAGCCATACCGGTGCCCGGCGAAGCTCATCAACACCGTGACGATCGCCGTGACGAATCCGGCGCGCCGAAGGGCGACGATCGCCGAGGCAGAGAGTTCGAGGAATGGTTGTCGTGCCATAACGTCAGTTTGGCGGCTCGAGTCGGCGTCGCAGCTCGTCCAGATCGAAGTCGGGCTGGGGATACGAGGCACCGAGTGAGTCGAACGTGGCCAGGAGCAGCTTCGCGATGATCCAGTTGCGGTACCACTTGTGGTCGGCCGGGATCACATACCAGGGCGCCTGATCGGTGGACGTTTGGCCGACGGCGACCCCGTAGGCGGCCTGGAACTCATTCCATTGCCGACGGGTCTCGAGGTCGGCTTCGGAAAACTTCCAGCGCTTGTCGTCGCGCCGAAGTCGGCGAAGGAATCGTTCCCGTTGCTCGTCGAATGAGATGTGAAGCAGGCATTTGACGATGGTGACGCCGTCGTCGTTCAACTCGGCTTCGAACTGGTTGATCTCCTCAATTCTTCGGGCGATGTCGTCTTCTGCGTTCGGTTCGAGGACGGCTGGGACGATCGCATCCTCGTAGTACGAGCGATCGAAAACCCCCAGCTGTCCGGGTGCGGGAAGATTCGGGCGAAAACGTTCGAGGAAGTGTTGGCTGGCCTCCTCGTCGGTCGGCTCCTTGTAGGACGACACCCGAACGCCGGCGGGGTTCATGGCGATGACGACGTGTTTGATGGTGCCGTTCTTGCCGCTGCAATCGAGTCCTTGGAGGACGAGCAGCACCGACCGCTTCTCTTCCGCGTAGAGAAGTTCGTGAGCATCGAAGAGCGCCTCGCGCATCTCCTCGAGTTCGTCCTCGGCGTCGGACTCGGACCCTTCGAAGAACGGCGTCGCCGTCGTGTCGTATCCAGCGAGGTTTATGGTCCCCTCGACGGGACGGGCCACGAGCTCAGCCCGCAGTTCGGATAGATCGTGGGTCAGGTCGGTCATTGCTCACTACCTCGGTTTCCGTCGGTGTCCTGGTGTACGCGCAGAGCTCTTGCGTCGACGGTGAAACGGAGATCGGTGGTTGCCGGCCGGTCTTCTCCGTCGAGCTCGTAGGGCCGGGCATTGGCGTGATGGACCTCGATGACTTCGCCCTGGGTCCTGCGGGCCAGGTCGAGTCGTTGGTCCTTTCTACGCAGCAACCTCCAGGCGATCGACAACCATTCGCGGACCGTTGAGGCAGACATGACCGCGATGTCGAGCTTTCCGTCATCGGGCTGCGCGTCGGGGAAAACCTCGACGCCACCGCTGATCTGCCCGAAGTTCCCGACGAGCACCATGGTCGAGCGGCCGTCGAACCACGGGGTGCCGTCGACCGTGACGGTGGTCCTAACCAAATCGGCCCGGAGATTCTTGAGAGCGGACAAGACGTAGGCGGCAGTACCGATCTTCGCCTTGAGTGTGTCGTTTGCGTCGCGGATCATAAGAGCGTCGAACCCGGATCCGGCCATCACCGCGAAGGATTCGCCGTTGACGGAGCCGAGGTCGATGGTCCGAGGCGTGCCGTCTCCGATCGACGACGCAGCATCGAGCCCCGCGTCGATCCCCAGGTTGGAGGCGAGCAGGTTGCCGGTGCCGAGGGGAACGACCGCCAAGGACGCATCGGAATGCGCGAGCGGCTCGAGGCAGGCTCGGACGGTGCCGTCTCCGCCGCAGGCCACCACGATGTCGGCTCCATCTGCGATGGCAGCGCGAGTCTGCCCCGTGCCCGGATCGTCTTCGGTGGTCTCGACCAGATCGGCGCCGGACCCGAGGGCGTCACGCAGCTCGTCTTCCGGCGGGGCGCTTCCGCTGGCGGGGTTCCAGATCGCGACGATCTGCTTCGCTTCGGGATGGGTCATGTCGCAGCCTCCGGCTGGGGTTGGTGTGGTTGCAGGACTCGAAAGCACACGAGCAGTGAGACGACGCCCAGGATGATCCCGGCGACGACGTCGGAAAGGAAGTGCATGCCCTGATACATGCGCGCCCAGCCGACGATGAGCGGCACGGCCGCGACGACCAACACCGCGACGACCCGCGCGGTGAGCACCTTCGTGTGTTGGAACACGATGATGGCCAAAACCGCGTACACCGTTGCCGCCGCGACGTGGCCGGACGGAAAGCTCGTGTCGACGGGCGATTCGAGGAGACGTTCGACGTCTGGCCGCGGGCGCCCGATGATCAACGAGGAGGAGAGATAGGCCGTCGCCTCGAAGATGAGTGTGAGGCCGATGAGGGTCGCCTCGTACCAGCGGCGCCAGCGCCACAGGGCGAGGCCGGCGAGCACGACGGACAAACCGATCTTCACCGGGGTGTCGGCCAGGAACGCGCCCCAGTGGGCGAGATCGTTCCGGGACTCCGATCGGTTGGCGGCCAGGTCCTCTGCCGTCTCCACGTCCAGATCGACGATCGCGTTGGGTGCCGCCCAGTTCGTCAACGTTTCGCCGATGACCACCGTTACTGCGACGACGATGACGAGGGCGACGATGAGCCGGGTCCATTCGCGACGACCCAAGAGCCACGTGCTCTTCCACCAGGCAGATCCGTCCTGCCGACTCTGGAGGGTGTCAGTCATTGCGTGGTCCTTCGAGTGTTCGGTGACGGGCGGAGAGCACGGCGAACAGTCCATAGGCGACGAAGCCGACACCGACGGCCGCGCTGAGGACGGCGCCTATCGGATTGTCGGCCAGCTGGCGGATCGAGTCGTCGAGGCCGGCTGCCTCGTCGGGGTCGAAGATCCACGCGGCCCGAATCAAGAACGCTCCGATGATCGCCATCGACACGCCTCTCGCGATCCATCCGATGGTGCCAAGTCGATCGATCAGGGTGCCTTCGGGACCGTCGTCGCACGACATCTGGTCTCGGAAGCTGCGGGTCACCCCTTTGCGGCCGAAGACGACCCCAATGCCCAGCACCACGATGCCGCCGATGATCACCAACGTCCGCCCGGCGGTCACCGAGAGCACGTTGGTGACGATCCCTTCGATCATCCGGTCCTCGTTCTCGTCCGGGTTCGAGCCGGCGCGTTGGAGCACGTCGGCTATCGATACCAACAGCGACATGTAGACCACGGCCGACACGAAATAGCCCAACCGGTCGAGTAGCGCCTTACCCGTCCAATCGCCCGGCAGGACCACGGTGAACAGCCGCCAGATCGCGTACAGCAGGAGTCCAAAGCCCAACGCCACGAGGAGCAAACGGCCCAACGGCTGGTCGGCGACTTTTTCGACCGCACCGGCCTGGTTGGCCTCGTCGCTGTCGGACGAACCGAGTGCAATTCGGAAGAACAGAACCCCGACCAGCACATAGACGATCCCCTTGGCCACCCAGCCGGCCCGACCGAGCACGGCGAAGCGTTCGCCCGCGTCCTCAGCCTTTTCCTCGAACTCGTTGCTTGCGACGGCCGTCGATCGATCGGTCATGATCGTCGCATGAGCGTGCGCCGCCTGGTCGGGACATTCGGGCTCGAGCCGAGTTCGAGTTCGGCCACGACGTCGAGCTGTGGATTGCCATCGTCGTCGGGAAACGACTGCTCGATCTGCAGTGACACGTCGTCGCCTTCAAAACGAACTTCTGCCATGTTGTTGGCGAAGAAAGGACCGGCAGCCATCC
>RCMY010003429.1_pt1 | contig 14034 bp, 11 predicted proteins | sample 2041341 | NCBI WGS metagenome assembly RCMY01 (sample SAMN09708234, study PRJNA481090) | Marine sediment metagenome, whole genome shotgun sequencing project.
ATCTCGGCTTTCTGCTTGCCGGATTATTGCTCGACCAACTGAGCGGCCGGGTACCGGACTTCATTCCAGTTTCTCCCTTGATCATGGCGGCCGGAGGGATTGCCCTCTTGTCCGGTATCTTTGTGATGCTCGCCGGAACCAGCCGCTTCAGAAAGCTCGGTAATAATCTCGAGCCGTGGAAGCACAGCAACCAGATCGTCAGTTCGGGTATCTACGGATATACCCGCAATCCGATGTATCTCGGCATGGCGCTCACTTATGTCGGACTTGCCTTGTGGTTCCGCAGCAGTTGGGCGATAATCGTGTTGCCAGTAGTAATCCTGGTCATTCGCACCCAGGTGATCGCACGGGAAGAACGCTATCTGGCACAAAAATTTGGCGACGAATATCTCGCCTACAAAGCCAAGGTTCGCCGCTGGTTTTAGAGCCACCTCGCTGGCCTATGTCCGCCACCCCGACAACCAGCTGAAAAAGCGAGATGTTCTTTCCGAAACTTGTCAGTTTCTGTAGGCTGCCAATATGCCGAATGATTCTCTCGATCCGCTGATCCGCGACGCCTATGCTATCGCGGCCCAGCCGGAACGGCTGATGAAATTATTGACGCTCCTGCAAAATCCGGGCGCCGGGAATGAAGGCGATCTCCAGCCTCATTTTGCCAATGTTACCGAGTTGCTGACCGAAATCGACCCCAGCGTCGGCGATGATTTTTCCACCTATGCCCGGGACCTCGACGGAACCAGCGGCCTACTGGCGCAACCGGATCTGTCACTCAGCACTTCGATGACGGTGCTGAACGTCGACGAACAAATCTTCAAAAGCGCTGAACTGAACGACGGCAGGTTGATCCCCGACTGGCTATTTGGCGTCGATGGCGAGGCTTATGCGCAGGTCGAGAAGCTACTCAAAGGCAGGAGCACTGGCCCCGCTATTGTCCGTCTATACACAGATCGGGACGATGACAGGGGTGTGCTATTTGCCGCCCAATTGTCCGGAGCCGGTAATGCCGAACTGGACTTTCGCGTCATGCGCCTGCGCTGGAATGATGTTATCGGCAATGCCTTCGCCCAGTCACTGGAGCTGACAGCAACCGAAGAGCAGCTTGCGGAACATCTGGTCAATGGCCTGTCGGTGATAGAATTTGCAGCGCTCCGGAAGCGGGCCTTGGGAACAGCGAGAAACCAGCTAAAAACCCTGCTCCGCAAGCTGGGCATCGGTTCTCAAACCGAGCTTATCTCGCTGTACGCGGGCTTTAGCAGCGCCTTTGCAACCGCAGAATCGCAGGAACAGAACCTGCCCTCCTCCCGGTCGAGCCACAAGCTGACTTTGCCCGATGGCAGCGACCTTCCTTTTGAAGTCTATGGTGATCCGGACGGAAAGCCGGTTCTATATCTTCACGCGACGATTGATGGCGCGTATCTGACGACACGCCAACAGGATGCCGCCGCGCAGCAGGGCCTGCGCGTCGTTGCCCCCTGGCTTCCTTTTTACGCGGGTAGTAAAATGGCAAGCACAGGCCTTGCGGTTGTCGACGAATTTGTAGAGCGGCTGGTCTATCTGCTGGACCAGTTGGAAATAGAAAGTTGCTCGGTCGTTTCGGCGCGAGTGGCTGCGCCTTACGGCATGGCGGCAATCCGGTCCCACCCCGGTCGTTTTTGCGGGCTGGTCATGGCGGGCGCGATATTGCCGGCCGGCGATGATAATGATTTCTCGCATCTTGCCATGGGTTATCGCGCTCCTCTGCGCCTCGCGCGGATCGCGCCGTCGTTCGTGCGGCTATATTTTGCGGCGATCTCGACCATGGTTAGGCGCGGGAAGAGCATGGCCTATTTTCGCAGCATTTATGGCGAAAGTGCTGCCGACATGAAAACGCTCAACCGGCCCGACGTCGCAGACCTGATGCAGCGGTCAATGAAGCGCACCTTTGAAGATGGATATGAATCGACCGCCCAGCAGGCGATCCTGACAGCGAGTGACTGGTCGAAATGGTGTCGCGATCTTGTAGTCCCGGTCACGGTTATCAGCGGCGCTGAAGACCGGCTGGCACCGCCCGAAATGGTCGAGAAATTCTGTGGCCGCTATGGCTTCAATCTGATCGGCCCGTTGCAGGATGTCGGCAGCCTGGCGATCCAGCAAGTCCCGCACCAGATCTTCGAGGAAGCCGCCAAGATCCGCTTGGGCTGAGCCGGACATTGGCTAAACTTATCGACCGCGCAGGTTGGCTGGCTATCATCAATCACTCGGTAATCTGCCGCTATGTACCATATGGTATATTCTAAAGCGGGCCATGCTCCATTATTCGCCTCGGTGAATGCAATGGAGATCAATGATGAACTTATTAAAACCGGCTGTCGCGGCATTATTCGCTGTTTCTATGCTCAGCAGCGGTGCCGCTCACGCTCAATTCGGTGGCCTGGGTAAGGCGATCAAGAAAGAAGCAAAGCAGACCAAGCGCGATGCGGAAAGAGAAGCTGTAAACGAAGCCGAGAACGCGATTGATAACGCGATACGCGGGAAAAGCGGCAAACGGGGCAGGAGCGGGAAAAGTGGCAGCAGCGGCGGTTCGGTCGCGCTCGGCACACCCTCCTCCAACCTCACATCGCAGACCCAATGCGCGGGCATTGCCCTTTCCAACGTGACCGTCGGCAATCTTGGCAGTTATACATTCCAGCAGGGCTTCAGCAAAGAGAAGCGCACCGGTTTCATCAATCGCAAGCCGGGCACAGTGAGCGGTTCCTGCATCGCACCGTCACTGCAGCCGCAGGAAGTTCTCTATTTTGAAGTGGACGAGAAAAAATACAAGGCAATGGACAAGGGCAATGACTTTGTCTGGCAATGCGTAAAATCTGATGATCCCGGCGCAGGCACGGTCGATTACTGGACCTGGCATAGTGATCAATATCTTGGCGATTCACACATGAAATTGCATTGCGGCAATGATCAGGGTGTTAGCGACTGCGCTACCGGAACCAACTCGTCCCGGGCCTCCGCTTATTCCGCCGACCGGAAAAAGCGTGGCAAATATGGCATCAGCTTTCTCGCTCGCCTCAACGAGCACAGCCGCGCGAAAACGGAAAAGCTCTATTGCCAATATTATAACAAGAGAACCGGCAAAAGCCTGGTCGCATTCGAATATCTGAGCGCGCCAGCTCGATAGTTTCGAACCCGCTAAAAACTATCCAAATTTCCAGAAGGAACAACAACATGCGTTACGCAATCGCCTTATCATCGCTGATCATTTCCACTCTCGCCGTTCCGGCGGCTTTCGCTCAATCGAGCGGCACGACCGTCGCCAAGGACGGCAGCTGCCCGACCGGATTCAAATCGTCGGGAAGCTCGTGCAAATCGAGCTCCGGCAAGGTCGCCATTGCCAAAATCGGCTCCTGCCCCACAGGCTTCAAATCCTCCGCCAATTATTGCGTCGGTGATAAAGGCGATTATGCCGAAATCAGAAGCGGCAGCTGCTCGAGTGGATTGAAAACCTCCGGCAAATATTGCGTGAAATAATCAAGCTTAGGTGATTGCGTGCTATCAGGGAGCGCAATCACTCAGCCGCTTCGGCAAAATCCTCAGGCTCGGTCCATACCAATATCGGTTTGCGGGCTGCCTGAGTTTCATCGAGGCGGCGGCGCGGGGCAAAGTAGGGCGCGGATTTCAACAATTCGTCACCCGCTTTGGCCCGTTCAGCCACAGAACGGAACGCACCGATAAACTGGTCAATCGCCGCCTTGCTCTCGGTCTCGGTAGGCTCAACCAGCATCGCGCCATGCACCACCAGCGGGAAATACATGGTCATCGGATGATAGCCCTCATCGATCATGCCCTTCGCAAGATCGAGCGTGGAGAGATCATTGGCGAAGCCTTTGTCCGAAAACAGAGCCTCGTGCATGCACGGCCCACTCTTCGCGAACGGCGCATCAAGCACGCCTTCGAGACTGCGGAGAATATAATTGGCATTAAGCACGGCGTCTTCCGACACCTGTTTCAGGCCATCCGCACCGTGGCTCAGCATGTAAGCTAGAGCGCGGGTGAACATGCCCATCTGGCCGTGGAACGCGACCATCCGGCCAAAGCTGTTGCTGTGATGGTCTTCGGCGGTTTCTTCCTCGACCAGCCGGAAATGGCCATTGTCCATTTTCTCGACTATCGGCAGCGGCGCAAATGGCGCCAGCGCTTCGGAAAAGACCACCGGACCGGAACCAGGACCACCGCCGCCATGGGGCGTCGAGAAGGTCTTGTGCAGGTTGATGTGCATCGCATCCACACCGAGATCGCCGGGCCGCACGCGTCCGACAATGGCGTTGAAATTGGCGCCGTCGCAATAGACCAAGGCACCAGCGGCATGCACGGCATCGGAAATCTTTTTCATATCCGGCTCGAACAGACCGCAAGTATTCGGATTGGTGATCATCACGCCTGCGACATCGGGACCGAGACGCGCCTTGAGCGCTTCGAGGTCAACCCGGCCGTCGCTATTGGCAGGAATATCTTCTACCTTATAGCCGGCAAAAGCGGCGGTAGCCGGATTGGTGCCATGGGCGCTTTCCGGCACCAATATCACTTCGCGCGCATCGCCGCGTGCTTCCAGCGCCGAACGGATCGCCAAGATGCCGCAAAGCTCGCCATGCGCGCCTGCCTTTGGTGACATTGCGACAGCGGGCATCCCGGTGAGGGCCTTGAGCCACTCTGCCAATTCGTGGATCAGTTCCAGCGCGCCCTGCACCGTATCGACCGGCTGCAGCGGGTGGATATCGGCAAAGCCCTTGAGCCGCGCCATTTTCTCGTTGAGCCGCGGGTTGTGCTTCATCGTGCAGCTGCCGAGCGGGAATAGGCCAACATCGATCGCATAATTCTGGCGGCTGAGCCTGGTATAGTGACGGACCATTTCGCCTTCGGACAATCCGGGAATAGCGATTGGCGCTTCGCGTTCAAGGCCGCCGAGGCGGCTTTCGACATCGGGTGCATCTGGCAGATCAACACCGCTGCGATCAGACGATCCGATTTCAAAAATCAGCGGTTCGTCAACCATCAGGGCACGATTACCGGTATGGGTGGCGACGCCATTTTGTTCCGGCATGATCAGATTCGCTTCCTGTTTCGTCGGGCGTCCTTCAGCGAGCATGTTCATGACAGGGCTCCTTCAAGCGCAGTGGCCAGATTTTCAATGTCGGCATCGCTGACCGTTTCCGTCACAGCGACCACCATGCCACCGGAGAGCGCGGGAACCTCCGGATAGAGGCGTCCCAAGGACACACCGGCAAGTATATGCTGATCTGCCAGGGTACGGATGATCGGCCGGCTGTCCTCTTCGAGAACCAACGTGAATTCGTTGAAAAAGCTGTCGTTCATCAGCTTGACGCCGTTGATCCGTGACAGGCGATCCGCTGCCTGCACTGTCTTTTTGTGATTGAGCAGCGCCAGTTCGCGCAGCCCCTTCTCTCCGAGCAAGGTCATGTGCGCGGTGAAGGCCAGCGCGCAAAGGCCGCTGTTGGTGCAGATATTAGACGTCGCCTTTTCACGGCGGATATGCTGCTCGCGGGTGGAGAGCGTCAGGACAAAACCGCGCTTGCCTTCGGCATCGACGGTCTCGCCGCACAGCCGGCCGGGCATTTGCCGGACATATTTTTGCTTGCAACCAAACAGCCCGACGTAGGGGCCGCCAAATTGCAGCCCGACGCCCAGAGACTGGCCTTCACCGACGACAATGTCGGCATCCATTTCACCGGGTGACTTGATGGCGCCCAGAGCAACCGGCTCGGTGACCACGGCAACCAGCAATGCTTTGTGTTTGTGCGCTTTTTCCGCGATGGCGGAGAGGTCGCCGATGCGGCCCAGTATATCCGGATATTGAACAACCACGCAGCTCGTGTCGTCGTCAATCTGGTCGAGCAGGCTTTGGCCATCGGTCGCAGCTTCGAGGGTCGGAGCCTGATAAACCAGATCATCCTTGGTGAACCGCGCCATCGTCTTGGCCACCGAAACATAATGGGGATGCAGTCCCGACGAAAGGATCGCCTTGCCACGCTTGGTGATCCGGCGCGCCATCGTGATGGCTTCCCAGCAAGCGGTCGAACCGTCGTACATCGAGGCATTGGCGACATCGACGCCGAACAGACGGGCGACCTGGGTCTGGAATTCAAACAGGGTCTGCAACGTGCCTTGCGCGATCTCGGGCTGATAAGGCGTATAAGCGGTGAGAAATTCCCCGCGCTGGATGATATGGTCAACGCTCGCCGGAACATGGTGGCGATAGGCCCCTGCCCCGAGGAAGAACGGCATATCCCCGGCAGCGTGATTCTTGCGCGCCAGCGCCTTCATATGCGCTTCGACCGCCATCTCGCCCGCGTGCATCGGCAGGCCGTTGATCGGCCCGGTCAACCGGGCTTCCTCCGGCACGTCAACAAACAGATCGTCGACCGATTTCGCGCCGATCGTGGCCAGCATCGATTGCCGGTCGTCGGGAGTCAGCGGGAGATAACGCATAGAGTCTTCCTTCACTTTAGCCCCTCCTCTTCAGAGGAAGGGCTTTTTACATTCAAAGATCGTCGACGAACGCTTTATAGGCTTTCTCGTCCATCAGATCGTCGAGTTCGTCCTTGTCAGACAAGGTGATCCGGAAAAACCAACCGTCTTCTTCGGCCGATGAATTGACCAGTCCGGGTTCGTCTTCGAGCGCTTCGTTCACTTCGATCACTTCACCGGAAACCGCCGCATAGACGTCTGACGCGGCCTTCACCGATTCTACCACTGCAGCATCGTCGCCCTGGCTAAGCTCGGTGCCGACTTCGGGCGTTTCGATAAACACAATGTCGCCCAGCTGTTCCTGCGCATAGTCGGTAATCCCGACCGTAGCGGTGTCGCCTTCGACATCGACCCATTCATGTTCCTCGGTAAAATATCGGCTCATGCTCGTTTCCTCTTCCTGTCAATCTATAGCTTGGGTTTGCGGTGATAATCATGCGGTACAAAGGGCATATCGGCCACGGTGCAAGCAATTTTTTTGCCGCGCTGTTCGATTGTGACCGCCGTGCCGGTGTCGGACAATGCCATCGGGACATAAGCCATGGCAATCGGACGCTGGAGCGTTGGCGAAAAACCGCCGCTCGTGACATTGCCGATGGTGTCACCGGCATCATCGACCACCGCGGCGCCTTCTCTTATGGGCTGGCGGCCATCGACGAAAAGCCCGACGCGTTTTTTCGCCGCCTTGTCGGGATATTGCGCCAATACTCGCTCGGCGCCGGCAAAATTGCCTTCTTCGCGCCGTGCCTTGGACAGCGCAAAGTTGAGATTCGCCTCGACCGGCAATAGATCCGGCCCCATGTCGTGGCCGTAAAGCGGCAGCCCGGCTTCAAGACGCAAACTGTCGCGGGCGCCAAGGCCGATCGGCCGTACTTCCTCGAGGTCGGTCAAAGCGGTCGCCAGCGCCACCGCATGTTCGGCTGGCACGCTGATCTCGAAACCGTCCTCTCCGGTATAGCCGGAGCGGCTGATGCCGAGCGGGACATCATTCCACATGAACGGCCCGGCTTCCATGAAGTAGAGGTCGGTGGGCACCGGCCAACCCGCTTGCAGTGGTTGAATGTTCAGCTTGGCCAGAGCGGCTGAGGCCTTCGGTCCTTGCAGCGCCAGCAAGGCCGCGTCCTCGAGATGCTCGAGCGTCACATTCTCAGGTAATTGGTCGCGCATATAAGCGATGTCATCATGCTTGGTCGCGCCGTTGACTACCAGATAGAGATTGTGGCCGGTGTTGGTGACCATCAGATCGTCCAATATCCCGCCATCCTGAGCAAGCAGCAAGGTATAGCGAATTTTACCCGCAGCCAGCGCGGACAGATTGCCGGGCGTAATCGCTTCCAGTGCCTCTGCTGCGCCCTCGCCGAGCAGTTGAACCTGACCCATGTGCGATACGTCGAACAGGCCCGCTTCGGTCCGGGTCCAGATATGCTCGGCCATCACGCCTTCATATTGCACCGGCATTTCATAGCCGGCGAACGGTACCATCCGCGCGCCGAGGCCGCGATGCCAATCCCCCAGAGGAAGTTGTTTCAGGTTTTCCGTGGTTTCACTCATATATATTCCGCATCAAGAAGACAGCTCGCAGCAAAGCCCTGCAAAACTGCCCCCTCTGTCACGGAACCTGAGAGTTTTCCTGCCTTCGCTAAAGCTTCGGCGGACAAGCCCGCTTCTGCTATCCGGCTTTGGCAGACCTTGTCCGCCGTAGCCTTGGCGAAGGAGGATTTCCCCTTCGGTGGCCCACCATAGCTTAAGCGACGGAGGGCTCTTTCCAGAGTGCTTGTGAGACGTTTGCGGTCCGTTGGCCTGAGAGTTTCCGGGGCGGTTGCTCCTTCGGCGGCTTTTCGGTCTGTTGGGATAGAAAAACACTCTCCCGCAACGTCTCTTGATCCTTGCCCAAAAGCGCCGATCAAAAAGCAGCTTTATGAGTGGAACAGTGGGCGGAAGGAGTCAACGATTCTGTTGTGCGGTGCAGTATTTTTGTCAGCGGCCCTCAAACCAGCTCCCAGATTGCATCATTCTCGTGCACAAATCGCCCGCCAGCGCTCTCCGCCATTAGTGCAACAATCGCATCGGCAACATCGCTGGCGAGGATCGAGCGGTAGCGGCGGAACTTTCCGTGCAATAAAAGGTCCATGATAGGGCTGGCGGCGATGGCAAGGCTTTCACCGATGCGACTTTCATTGGTCCGTTGCCCTCGCAACAGGCCGGGACGGATGATATCGAGACGGTCAAATTTCTGGGCGCGCATCAGGTCCTCGGCCTCGCCCTTGGTCTTCAGATAGAAGCTCGACGCGCTGCTGTCCGCCATGGTTGACGACACTGCTATAAACTGCTTCGCGCCTGCCGCCTTGGCCGCCGCTGCGACCGCACCGACCAGATCACGGTCGACCGCAGCAAATTCTTCCTTCGATCCCGCTTTTTTCATCGTCGAGCCGAGGCAGGATATCACGATATCAGGCTTGATCTTGGCGACCGTCGCAGGCCAGTTTTCCTGCAACTGGACATGGACTTTGGCCTTGCCGACATCCTCGCGGTAAGGCCTTCGAAGCAACAGGTGCATCTTCTTGTCCGCACCCTGTTCGACCAGCTTGCGGGTCAACAGGCCGCCGATCAGACCGGTTGCTCCGACGATCAGTATTTTATCTGCCATGTCTACTATCCCTAAAGCTGGTTATGAACACCGTCATACCAGCGCAGGCTGGTATCCAAAGCAAAGTTTGCGGGACTCGTTCGGTTGGGTTGGGCCCCAGCCTACGCTGGGGTGACGCGATCAGTTTTGGCCAGCCCGCTCGCCAAATATTTCCCGATGCCGGTTTCGGGCATAGCGATCCGTCATACCGGCCAGAAAATCGGCGATATGCCTGGTGCGCTGCGGTTCGGTGGAAGGCATCGCCGCTACCCAGCTGTCCGGCATCAAGTCCGGCTGTTCGCGATAGGCTTTCACCAGATCGCCGACCATCATCTTACCCTCTTCGGCCGCCGCCATCTGTTTGGGGTGGTGGTAGAGATTCTCGTACATGAAGCCTTTCAGCATCCGTTCTTTTTCCGCCATAATATCGGAAAAGCCGCCGATCATCTGCCCCGCTTGCCGGACATCTTGTGGCGACTGCACGCCCAGAGTGTCGATCCGTGCCCGAGTGGTTTCCAGCACATCATTGACCATCAGGCCAATCTGGTCGCGGATCAGTTCGGGCAGCAGCTTGGCTTGCGGGACATCGGCAAAACGGTCGCATATCACTTGCCAGCGTTCGGCAATGAACGGCAGTTCGAGCAATTGCTCGAGTGTCAGCAACCCTGCCCGCATCCCGTCGTCAATATCATGATTATCATAGGCGATATCGTCGGCAATTGCCGCGACCTGCGCCTCCAGCGATGGCCAGCTCTTCAATTCGAGGTCCATTGCCTCATTATCTTCTGCCAGCGCCCAGGTCGGTTCATCGACCGGTCCATTATGCTTGGCCAAACCTTCAAGCATCTCCCAGGTCAGGTTGAGTCCGTTCCAGCGCGGATAGGGCGTTTCCAGCCTAGTCAAAGTCCGGATGGTCTGGGCATTGTGGTCGAAACCGCCAAAATCCGCCAAAGCTTCCTGCAGCGCATCTTCCCCGGCATGCCCAAATGGCGGATGCCCGATATCATGCGCGAGGCACAGCGCCTCGGTCAGGTCTTCGTTGAGGCCGAGGGCCCGCGCGAGGGTGCGGCCAATCTGAGCGACTTCGAGGCTATGGGTCAGCCGGACCCGATAATGATCACCGTCGGGCGCGACGAAGACTTGGGTCTTGTGGCGCAAGCGGCGGAAGGAAATGCTGTGGATGATCCGGTCGCGATCTCGTTGAAAATCATCACGCGGGCCGCGGGTGACATCGCGCTTTTCATCGTGCAGCCGGCCCCGGCTTTTGGCCGGATCGCTGGCATAGCTTTTCAACTGAGTCATTTCCCTAGCTCGTTGACCTCGACACCGTCAGCGCTGGCCCAAGCGAAACCGTCACCGCCGCCCTTGCGGAAATCGGCTTCAAAGGCTTTGGCCCCCTTGAAATCGTCAAACGGCCCGACCACCAGCCGCCGGGTATTGCCCCATGGCGAGGTCCAGGTCTTGTTGCCCTTGAACAGATCTGCATGTTTTTTGATCATGCGGCGAGAATCATATTTCAGCGCGTTCAGGTCCGATCCGGTCGCGATCTGTACCCAATAACGTTTGGGGTGCTCCGGCTCTTTCGGTTTGACCGGAGCTTTCACGACAGGCTTGGCGACGATTTTGGGCTTTGGCTTGGCCGGCTCGATTTCATCGAGGTCGACCGGAACCACTTCGGTTCTGGTTTCCCGCTCGGGTATATTGATATCGCCCATGATTTCAGAGAGCGCTTTGGGAACGGGGTCTGCCGCCGCGATCTCGATATTTCTCTGTGGCGAATTTGCGAGATCGAAATTGATCAGATTGACCGGAGTTCCTGAGCTCGCCTTGTCAGCGGAAGGTTCATCCGGAGCGCGCTGGACCGGTGGTTCCGGTTGCGGCTGCGAAACGGGTTGGCGACCGGCAATTTCAACCTTGCGCTCTATGGTTTGCGACCGCAGCACCGGCGCCTGACTGACGCCAAGAGCGGTTTGAAAGCCGGGAGCAGATGTCCTGACTTCCGGCTTGTCGGTATCCGGCCTGATTTCAGCAGTCTTGATCGGTTCCGGCAGAATCTTGGCGGGCGCGGGTTCGGGGCGGGTATCAAACCCGGGTTTGGGTGCCGGTTCAGGCGCCACGTTGGTGACAGGCTTCGCTTCCGCCGCTGCAAATACAGGCGCTCGACCGGAACCCGTGCTCGCCGGAGCGGGCAAATCTGTCCGAGCCAGGACCTGCACTTCCTTCTGCTTTTTCTGCAGCCGACTCAGTTTCCGCTCAGAATATCCGCGCTCGGTCCCACCGGGACGCCGGCGCGGGGATTTGTCCGGCATTGCCAGCACGCGGGGACGCTCGGCAGTCGAGCCGAGGGCTTCGCCAACCGGGATCAGCCCTGCATCCGCTCCGTCTCCGCCCCGGATCGCCATATTGGAGGCCATTTGAACCGCCGCCACATCGACACCGATATTTTCGCTGGCCGGGAAATGACCCAGATGAACCGCGGCAGCCTTCTGCGCTGCAGTCAGCTTGGGCATACGGTCAAAAAAAGGTTTAATCGCTTTGGCCATTCGCCGCTCCATCGTCTGCTCGATGATATTATTAGCGTCTTTTTTCCTGCCATTCATCGCATAGATAAAGGCCCGGTTACGCCAAGCGTCGCGATCGCTTTTTTGGAGCAAGGGATTAAGCTGTTCGTCGGCCAGCTCGACATCGCCGCTAATTCCAAGCGAAACAGCATAGCGCGAGACCAGTTGATCATTGCTGCCATAGCGCATGGCCATCGCATAATCTTTCTGGGCTTCCCGGTTCCGCCCGATCAGGTCGTAGGCAAGACCGCGATCCGCAGCAATTTCGCGGAGAGGAATTCCGTTGGCAACCGCCTGGTCAAAATAGCGGATTGCACCAAAAGGATTTTCCTCGGCCAGCAGCGCTCTGCCGAGACCGACCTTCACCCTGCCACTGGAAGAATAGATTTGGTCCGCCTTGGCAAGAAATCCGATCGCAGCACGCATATCGCCCAGTTCGAGCGCCGCCAGTCCGGCATCGGCCAACGCGGAGGAATCGCCTGAATCTCTTGCAATCCGGCGCAATGCGTCCTGCAGGTCATCGGAGTTGGACTGGCTGCTGGATTGGGCCACAGCAGGCAGATGGGGAATAGTTGTCCCCACCAGCGCCGCAGACACGACCATCAAAATTTTATATCTGTGTTTCACAAGACCTATAAAGGAATGATTGCGCATGAAATCAATCGTTCCCGCCATCCAGCGAGGCCAATGGTGGCACGGGAAAGACAAACTCCCTCGTGCCGCTCCATCAGAGCCAAAATCCGTTTGAACCGGGCAAGAACTTACTGATTATTCTGCCGGTTCAAAAAGCGTGGGATGTCGAGAGGGTCAGAAGATTTATCTTCCTCACCATCGCCGGCTTCATCGGCTTTCGATCCACCTCGAGTCAGATTGGACATGCGTTCGAACAATGTGCCCCCACTTGTCGCGACGCGCGGTGCCGGCGGAGGTTGGCTGACCGAAGCGGCCTCTTCCCCTTCGTCCATTTGAATGGCATCATCACCGAGAACCAGTTCGTCCTCTTCTTCAGGCTCCGGCTTGGCTGCAGCCATTCCGGGGGTGAGAGACGCGAAGGATGGAGTTGAGCCAGAATCTTCTTCTTCCTCGTCGTCGTCACCATAAGTTGCGACAGGAGCGGGTGTTGAATCAATTTCTGGTTCCGGCTCTGCTTCAGCTTCGAATTCCACTTCGGCTTCCGGAGCCAATTCCTGCTCGGCTTCATAATCGGCAGGCGCTTCTTCTTCATCGCTGGTGATTGAAGACACGAAGCTAGGCGCCGACTGAGAATTTTCCTTTTTCTGCAATGGGCTGCCCATAGCGAAAGAGGGTGGCGGCGCGGACGATGCCATGCTGCCTTCACTATCGATACCGGTGGCCACAACCGACACACGGATACGTCCGTCGAGATTTGCGTTAAACGCACTACCCCAGATGATGTTAGCGTCCGGATCGACCAGCTCGCGAATATGGTTGGCTGCTTCGTCGACTTCCATCAGACGCATATCTTCGCCGCCGGTAATCGATACGATAACACCCTTGGCGCCCTTCATCGACACACCGTCGAGCAATGGATTGGCAATAGCCTTTTCTGCGGCTTCCAGCGCACGTCCGTCGCCTTCGGCTTCGCCAGTGCCCATCATCGCCTTGCCCATTTCGTGCATCACGCTGCGCACGTCGGCAAAGTCGAGGTTGATCAGGCCCGGCATGACCATCAGATCGGTGATGCCGCGAACGCCCTGCTGCAGGACTTCGTCGGCCAGCAAGAAGGCTTCCTTGAAGGTGGTGTTCGGATTTGCGACCAGGAATAGATTCTGGTTTGGAATGACGATCAATGTGTCGACATTCTTCTGCAATTCTTCGATGCCTGCTTCAGCTGCTTTCATCCGGCGTGTGCCTTCGAAAGTGAATGGCTTGGTCACCACACCGACGGTCAAGATACCGCGGTCACGTGCCGCTTTGGCGATGACCGGAGCAGCGCCGGTACCAGTACCGCCGCCCATGCCGGCAGCGATAAAGCACATATGCGTGCCTTCCAGCGCCTGCTCGACGAGCTCGATGGTTTCTTCAGCCGCTGCACGACCAACTTCGGGGCGCGATCCTGCACCCAGGCCCTGGGTGATATCGGGACCAAGCTGGATACGCCGTTCGGCAGTCGCGCTGTTGAGCGACTGCGCATCCGTGTTGGTGACGATGAAATCAACGCCCTCAACCTGGGCTGCGATCATGTTGGCAATGGCGTTGCCGCCTGCTCCGCCAACTCCGATAACCGCGATTTTTGGCTTCAGTTCTTCGACTTCCGGTGGCCCAATATTGATACTCATCTCACTGTCTCCCGAGACATTTTGTCGT
>RCMY010003430.1_pt1 | contig 14034 bp, 11 predicted proteins | sample 2041341 | NCBI WGS metagenome assembly RCMY01 (sample SAMN09708234, study PRJNA481090) | Marine sediment metagenome, whole genome shotgun sequencing project.
CTCGGCACTCCGAGTTCCTCGCTGAGTGATGCGTACTACAAGATCTTTGAGCGAATCGGCGAAAACGAGCTCGTGATGCAAGCCGCTCGACTCGGCGCCCGAGTCGCCAAGGGCTGGGACGTCGAGATTGTACGTACCGCAGCCACCGCCGCAGCCGACGAGCTCCTGTTGATGGTCCAGCCATATGCTGGCGCGCTCTTTGACCAGTATCGAGAGGCCGGAACCAAGCTTGTGCTTGCAACCACCTCGCCCGATCCGTGGGTTCGCCCACTGGCCGAGGCTCTCGGTTTCGACGACGTTGTCGCGACTCGATGGGTCGAAGAGAACGGGCACTTCACAGGCGAAACCGACGGCGCATTCGTATGGGGTCGCCAGAAGCGAAACGCATGCCGCGAGTGGGCAAAGACCCACGACATGAGAATGCGAGACTGCGCGGCCTATTCAGATTCGTACTTTGATGCGCCACTTCTTGGTGCAGTTGGCTCGCCATTCGCCATCAACCCCGATTTCAGACTCTCGGCCCTCGCCGCCCTGAAGGGTTGGCCAGTTCGCCATCTCGATGCGCCTTCCGGGGTGGTCAAAATCGCCGGTCGCGAGATTCAGGAGTGGATGCGACCATTTACGCGGCCAGAGCTGATCCCAAATGCCTCAATCGAAATCACCGGCCTCGCTAATATTCCCCGTCGGGGCGGCGCCATCGTCGTTGGAAACCACCGCAGCTATTTCGATCCGACGGTCATGGGAATGGTCATCTCTATGTCAGGCCGCAATGCACGATTCCTCGGCAAGAAAGAGGTCTTCGATACGCCAATCATTGGCAAGCTCGCCGCTGCGGCGGGTGGAATCCGCGTAGATCGAGGCACTGGCTCAAACGAGCCACTCCAGGCCGCCGCCGATGCCCTTGCGGGAGGCGACATCGTTGTCATCATGCCTGAAGGCACAATTCCACGGGGCCCTGCGTTCTTCGAGACCGAACTACGCGGGCGCTGGGGCGCCGCCCGCTTGGCTGCAATTAGTGGAGCTCCAATCGTTCCGGTTGGCCTGTGGGGGACCGAAGTCGTCTGGCCACGATCGGCCAGGCTGCCGAACCTGAACCCAGTCTCACCACCTACGGTCACCGCTTCAGTAGGCGAACCAATCCACGTGGCTGGCGACGACCCCGACGCCGACACCAAGGCCATCATGGCGGCCATCATGGCCCAGCTACCGGCCGAGGCGGCAATCGCGAAGACGCCAACCGAGGAAGAGCTTCGAGCCACCTTCCCTCATGGCTATACGGGCGATCCCGAGGCCGAGACAACACGCCGACCCGGCTCAGATACCTAGCGAACAGAATTCGCAAGTAGAAAACGCACGACAGGTGGAGAAACCATGCGACAACTCACAGGATTAGACAGTTCATTCCTAGCGATGGAAACCGCTTCCACGTTCGGACATGTCAGCTCGCTCATCATCTACAAGCCGCCAGCAGGCCGCGACTTCAACCCCTATGAGTCGTACAAAAAGCAGCTGATGGCGCGGCTCGACCAATTGGAGCCATTGCGGCGACGCCTCGTTGAAGTGCCCTTTGGACTCGACCACCCGTACTGGATCAACGACCCCGATTTCGATATCGACTTCCACGTTCGCCACATTGCGGTCCCACCACCTGGTCGTCACGACCAGCTTGGTGAACTCATTTCACGGCTTGTCGCCCGACCTCTCGATCGTAGTAAACCGCTATGGGAGGTCTACGTCATCGAGGGTCTCGACGACGGAAACTTTGGCATCGTGACCAAGATTCACCATGCCGCCGTCGATGGAGCCGCCGGTTCCGAGCTCACAATGATGATGCTCGACGCAACACCTGACGCGACGCACGAACCAAAGAAGCCAATCACTTGGCGAGCCGAATCTGAGCCGTCGGTCGGCGAGCTTCTTGCTCGCACTTCGGTCGAGATGATGCTGCGGCCTCGCAAGATTGCCAAGGTCCAAGTTCAGCTGGCGCGAGAGATCGCTCGCCAGACCAACATCCCCGCATTCAATACGGTTGCCGACCTCATCCGCAAGGGTTTGCCTGGCATGTCGCCTCCCGTGCGAACCGAAACCCAGGACGAGCTGCCGCCGGTTCCAACCTCACCTGCACCGGGGACGCCGTTTAACAAGTCCATTACGGGCGCACGAGCCTTTTCTTACCGCTCGATGCAACTCCAGACCATCAAAGACATCAAGAATGAACTTGGGTGCACGCTCAATGACGTCGTGATGGCGTTGTGCGCCGGCGGCCTTCGTCGCTACCTCGAGCACCACAACGCCTTGCCAACCGACCCACTGGTCGCCATGGTCCCAGTGTCGATCCGGACTGGTGAGGAAGAGCACCGATGGACCAACCGGGTCTCGGCAATCTTCACCCCGATTCCGACCAACCTCGATGACCCGCTCGATCGGGTTGCGGCAATCCATGCGTCGATGAACTCGGCGAAGGAGCAACACGATCTGCTCCCGGCCGAAATGATGCTCGACATGGCCCAACTGGCACCACCCGCGCTTGCGGCTCGCGCCAACCGACTTGCCTCGCGTCTCAAGATCGCCGACCGAGTCAACAGCCCGGTCAACATCGTGATCTCAAATGTTCCTGGCCCTCGAGCGCCGTTGTACTTCGATGGTGCTCAGATGATGCACTTCTATCCCATCTCAATCGTCACCGACGGTCAGGGACTCAACATCACGGTCCAGAGCTACTGCGATCAGCTCGATGTCGGACTCATCGCCGCTCGCGAGCTAGTACCAGACCTTGAGTTCCTTATGGACTGCTTGGCTGACGAGACTCGGGAACTCATGTCGATTCTGGGCATAAGCGCCCCAGGCGCGACTCCGGCAAAGAAGCCGGTGGCCAAGAAGGCCACGCGGAAGAAGGTCAACGCCAAATGAACAACGAACCTTCACGGTGGGCAGTCGAACCAATCGTCATGAGCTCGCACATGTCGGAGCACGAGACATTGATGTGGCAGCTCGAGAAAGACCCCTGGTTCGACCCGAGCGGGGCATCAGTCACGATCTGCGATCGCCCGCTCAATATGAATGACATGAATCGCCGAATTCGCTGGATGATTGTCAACACCCCCCGATTGAGAGAAATCGTGGTCTCGCCGATCGGTAAGCTCACGACGCCCGAGTGGCACTTCGACAAAGAGTTTGACCTCAACTACCACCTGCGCCGCATCGCATTACCGGGCGGGGGATCACGGCGAGAACTTCTCGATCTGTGTTCGCTGCTGTACCAAGATCCGTTCGACCGCTCGCGTCCGCTCTGGCGGATCACCGTCATCGAGGGACTCGAAAGTGGCAATTCGGCGCTCCTCATCAAGATGCATCACACCATCGCTGATGGCATTGGGTCACTCAAGATGGCCGAGTTCTACATGCAGCTCGGGGCCGACGATGAGTTGCCGCCCGATATTGACCTCGCCGAACAGCGACCAGAACCAGTTGAGTCTGCTGACGACGAGCGCAGCGGAACACCGATCGTTGGACTCCTCCGTAAGGTCGCCGGTGAAGTTGCAAGCTGGGGAGCCGACCCGTTGCGGGTTGTCGATCTTGGCACTGACGTTGTATCGGCGGCCCAAGGGTCGATGGCCGACGTGTTTGGTGAGGGCACAGGGGGAGGCTCGTCACCATTGTTTACCGAACGATCTCGACAACGACGGTTCGACGTCGTTTCGCTCGACCTAGAGAAGGCCAAGAAGGCCGCACGTCGCCTTGGCGGCACGATCAACGACCTCTTCTTGACCGGAGTCGCGGAGGGTGCAATTAGCTACCACGCAGACTTCGACGTGCAGTTCGACACTCTGAGCATGACCTTTGTGATCTCGACCCGCGAGAAGGGCGATCACAGCTCAAACGCGTTCATCCCAGTTCGTCTTCCCGTTGATGCATCCGAGATGTCGATCACCGATCGCTTCAACACGATAAGTGCTGCCGCCGGGGCCCAGAAGTCGGGTCGAAGTGGGAACAATTCAATGGCAATAGTCGGCTCGATCGCCACCAAGCTGCCAACATCGGTCGTGACCAAAGTTGCGAGGAAACAGTCAGCCGGAATCGACATTGCCACTAGCAACCTTCGGGGCGCACCGTTTGAGGTGTTCATCTCTGGCGCCCGCGTCGTGGAAACCTACCCATTCGGTCCAGTCGCAGGCACCGCAGCGAACGTGACTGCGATGTCATACGACGGCACGCTCTACATAGGGATCACGTCTGACCCTGTAGCGATAACGGATCCTGATCATTTCCAGCGATCCATTCAGTCATCATTCGACAGCCTGCTCCGCACCAGAAAGACCAAGGCGAAGGCTAAGAACTAGCCACGAGCGCCGCAATGTCGAGATCGTCCATCTGCTCGGCATGGCGCTCAGCCATCACGGCAAACATCTCGTCACCCCGTTCGGTCTGCCCGACGATCTGCGAGGCGACAACAGCCATGAAGAAGCCTGTTGCCGAGCCGAGCACGTAGTCATGCCACACCGCTTCATGGTCGACAGTGACGTACGCTCGCAACGACTCAACATAGTGGTTGACCAGGTCGTTCTCACTGGTGCGCCGATGGTGCGGCAGGAGCCCGGCACCGACGAAGTAAGCGAGATCCTGAGCACCTGATCCGATGGCAGCTGTTTGCCAATCGACTACGACGATCTCGGGGTCGTCACCAAAGAGCATATTGTCGAGCCGGAAGTCGCCATGGATGAGCGTCTTGGGTAGGTCAAGGGATCGAGATCGGGCGACCGAGTGATCGCCGAGCCAGCGGCCCCACTCGAGCACCTCGGTGCTCAATCTGCTTCTGTAACGATCAACGAAGCCAGGGAACAGCATGTTGTAGAGATCACCGCGTTCGACAATGGTTTGATCGGTCGACGCTGCTATCCAATCAAACTGCGCCAACGCTGGTGAGTCCCAAAATGGACCATGAAGGCGCGCCGCCTGAGTTGCGGCCAGGTACGCGTGGGCAATGGTGCCACCATCGATTTGGTCGCCCTGGGTCGACGACGCAATGTCTTCCATAAGTAGAACAAAAGACTCGTGTGCGAGGTCGTCGCCAATGTAGAAACACTGGGGAGACCGGATGTCGGCTGATGACTGTGCGTCGCGATAGAAGCCAACCTCATGTACATATGAGTCGGTGGCAATACCAACCGCGCGACTCGTCTCGTCGACGGAAGGAAACTTCCCGACCACCGAGCCAGGCGCACCTACAGCACCATCGGCCCAGGTCAGGCAATATCGAACATTCTCGCCGACTTGACCAGTTCCGATGCTCATCGCTTCGAATGAGAGGAGAAGGCCGGGAAAGCCGAGCGCTTCGGCCAACCATGCTCGGTCCACCGCATCGGCGTCTGGCGCTATCTTCATCGAGTGGTTACCTGGATCCGAGACGAAGCGAAGTGGCCAACGCCCACTGAGGCGCCTTCGATCTCAACTGTTGTTGTGCCATCAGGGGCCGAAGCCGTGATGATGCCAGAGACGCCAGGGACCAGACGTGCACCCTCGAGGAATTCAAGCAAGCCTGGAGAGAACTCAAGTTCTTCCGGGATGCGATTGACATCAAACGTCGTACCGACGTCGAGGCTCGCTAACGACTGGAGGTCGGGCTCCTTGTAGTCGGTGCCAGGGATCGGATTGCCATGTGGGCACGTGGTCGGATCACCGAGCACCTCGACCATTGCAGTCTCGACGACGGGACTGATGACGTGCTCCCACTTGCCCGCCTCGTGATGCGCCTCGGCCCACGAGAGCCCAAGGATATCGGTGAGGAAACGCTCGGCCAGTCGGTGTCGGCGCACCACAACTTGGGCAAGGATCTCACCGTCGGGTGTGAGCGCAACGCCGCGATTTCGGATCTCGATAAGACCCTCTTCTTCCATGCGTTTCACCATAAGTGACACGGCGGGGCGGCTGACTTCCATTCGCTCTGCAATCCGCGCCTGGATTACCTTGAAACCATCTTCGCGAAGTTCGTAGATCGTCTCGCAGTACTCCTCGAATGCAGGGTGGTGCTCGGGAGACGTATAGGGCGTCATCGAGCTAGCCTAACCCGCATGGAGGATGCCTGCCGATGGCTTCAAATATGAGTAGTTACCCACAGTCGCTTTGGCATGATCAACTTCCAGATCGGACATCGCGAGCTGCTCTCGACGAGAAATCCACTCAGACCGACGTCGTTATCGTCGGTGCGGGATTCACCGGGTTGTGGACCGCCTACCACTTGTCGCTGCTCGCACCAGACCTTGATGTCACCGTCATCGAGGCCGAACGAGTTGGCTTTGGGGCATCCGGCCGAAATGGGGGCTGGTGTATTGCCGAACTAGCGGCAGATCGTGCCCGCTGGACCAAGCTGAGCGACGCCGCTGGTGCGTCGGCCATGGACCAAGCGATGCATGACACCGTTGACTCGATCGAATCGATAGTCGCCACCCACAAGATCGATTGCAACTTCGTGCGCGGTGGCGAGATCCACCTCGCTCGAAATGGCGGTCAGATCCCCCGACTTAAGGCCTTGGCCAACGGGTCCACGTCATTCTGGCTTTCAGCCGATGAAGCGCGCGAGAAGTGCGGCGCCACCAATGTTCTTGGCGGCTTGTTTGTCCCTTCGACCGCGGTCCTTCATCCGGCCAAGCTCGCTACGTCACTCGCCGACATCATCGAGGCGTCCGGCGTGCACGTCTATGAACACACCAGGGCAACCGCGGTTGAGGCTGGCAAGGTCACCACGTCGTATGGAGTCATCAATGCCACCCACGTTGTCTTAGCGACCGAGGGCTACACCGCTGCCATTGACGGGTACCAACGATCGATGGCTCCGCTGAGCACAATGATGGTCGCTACCGAACCGCTCAGTGACGACATGTTGGCCGAGGTTCGACTCGACGAGCGCTCCGCATTCACTGACGGGCGCTTTCACGTCATCTACGGACAACGAACCGCCGACAATCGGCTCGCCTTCGGTGGCCGTTGCGCCCCGTATCTGTTCGGTTCGAAGATCCCGCCAAACGAGTGGTACCGAACCTTCGATGCCGTCACCAACTCTCTAGTTGAGCTTTTTCCCTCGGTCGCAGACGCCAAGATCACACACCAGTGGGGAGGAGTGATGGGACTCCCGCGCAACTGGACACCATCGGTCAACCTCGACCAGACCAACCGGTTCTATCGTGCTGGTGGCTATGTCGGCGAAGGGGTAGCCGCGACCGAGCTCGCAGGCCGCACGATGGCGTTGGCGATTGCTGGAGTTGACGACCCGGCGCTACGCCTGCCGTGGGTTCGTGAGGCCTCAAGAAAGTGGCCAATCGAGCCGTTCCGTTGGATTGGCATTGAGTTGGGAGGGCGACTCTTTGGACTCGCCGACCGGCTTGAGGCTCGTAGCGACAAACCGGTCGGATGGGCGACGAAGGTTTCCAAGGTGCTTCGACGATGACACCCCAGACGGCTGTCACGTACCGTCGTCTTGAGATAACAGACGCGACGGCGGCGGCGGCGCTCGAACGTATCTGCTACCCAACTGTCGAACCCCACTCTCTGCTTGCCGAAGACGACGTGGCGACGCACGTGAACACCTTCTACGAGGGCAATTGGGCTGCGCTCGTCGGTGATCGCCTAGTCGGGATCTCTCTAAGTTGGCGGCTCGACTTTGACTTTGCGCACCCCGTACACACGCTTGCTGATGTCGACGACCCGGCGCGACACGATGATGCGGGCCGCTGGCTCTACGGACTCGATACAAGTGTCCATCCCGACTTTCGAGGTCGTGGTATCGCAGGTCGCATCTACCAACTTCGGCGTGAGTATGTCCGGGCCAATCTGCTTGATGGCATCATCGCGGGCGGGATGCTCCCCGGCTATGCCCATCTTGATGAGCAGCTAAGTGCCGCTCAGTATGTCAACGAGGTCGTGCTCGGAATTCGGTCAGACCCAACGCTGACATTCCAGCTCAGGCAGGGATTCGTAGTCGAAGGTATCTTGCCGGGCTACGTCGATGGCTCGATTGGTGGCGGCGTTGCCAGTCTCATTGTGTGGCGCCCCGACGCCAGCGCCTAGGGAGTTCACCGCTAGGGGACGTAGCGACCGCTCCAGGCGAGGACAGTGAGCGCAGTGAGCGCTGCCCCCGATGCCAGTACATAGGCGGGAATCAAGAGACGCTGTCGAGCCAGAGCGACGCCAGCTGCGATAAAGATCGGAAACGCGCTCAACGCGTAACGTTCGAGCGAATTCCAATTATCGGCACTCAGCGCAACCAGAATCACCAGCGCCGAGAACAACGCCTCGGGCCATGGCATCTCCCTGGCAACTAAGACGACCAAGGCGATGACCGCGATCGCGAACGGAAAATGCAGACCGTCGCCCCATGGGTCGTCGGCCAATAGGTCGCCGGCACCTCGAACAAGTCGGCTGAACGGGTCGACAAAATCGCCGCGGAGGGGGCTTTGGATGCTGATTGGCGCCCACCAATCGCCGGCAACCGCCTTTGCAGTTGCGAGGTGAAGTCCGAACCCGGCGACTGGTCCGCCAATCGCGACACATGTGGCCACTACATCGCCTGCTCTTCTGATAGTGGCGCGTTGCTGCCATGCGATACCTCCAAGCAGGACAACCAGGGCAAGACCGGTTGGCCGAATTGCCCCGCTCGCGAATGCAAACGGCACCACCGCAAGCCACCTCCCTCGTCGAGCCAGAAGGGCCGCAGCCAGAGTTACGACGAGCAAAAGCGACTCTGCGTATGCGAAGACGAGGACGAAACTCGCGGGCCAGAGCGCAAGCGCAAACGAGATTCCGAACGCAACCTGCCGGCTCTCGTCGCTGCCCGATTCTGTTTGTTTGAGTTCAAGCCAGTACACAATTGACATCCAGGCGGCTGCCAGTGCCGCAACATTGGCGACCACGAGCAGACCGATGTCAGGGGAATTGCCGAACGGGTAGCCGACAATCCGGCCCGCCCATGCGAACAATGGTGCAAAACGAAGGTCTTCGCCATCAGCGTGGTATCCGTTCGCCGCGATTGACCGGTACCAGCCACCGTCCCATGCGAATAAGCCGTCATCCAATCTCGACCGGGCCCCAAACGACGACTTGGCGTCAAGCCATCGAGCACACAAAAACGCAACGCCGACAAGGAGTCGGGCACTCAGCCAGCCCGCGAAAGCGGGAATACCAATCGAGCGGATAGACGATGAGTTCACCCGGCCGCCGGCGCAAACACAGAAAGCCACATTGGTTCAAAGACCACGGGGTCAGGCCCGACCACGTCGAAGCCGCCGACTAGCGCAAGGAGTTCGCCATGAAGCGCCGAACATTGGCCCTCGATTGTCTGGTAACCCTCTTGCCATACCAGCCAGATCTGCGCTCCATCGGCCCGCTCAACGATCTCTGCCGCCACGGCTGCAGGGTCAGCGGCCTCGTGGCGAGCGGCGTAGTCGGTCCAATCCACTCGATTGGCTGGCGTCAACAGCGGGTAGGAGACGAGGGAGGCGCTGGCTGGCAAGTAGCGAGAAGTCGCTGGGCCGATCTGGTCGGGACACGCCACCACAACATCGCCTGGTTCGTAACTGGCCGCAACGACTTCGGCGACTTGGCGGCCCTGCGAACGTGCGTCGTTGACCGCAACCCAGCCGCCAGCGAAACCAAGCGCGATAGCGGCGGCGAACGCGGAGTACTGGACGAACGGGGGAGTCAGCTCGGCGACGCCAACCGCAGCCAGAATCAATACAAGCGCAGCAAAGATCGAGACGTAGCGGCCCGCAAATGCAGAGCCAGTAACCGTCATCGCAATGATTGCGATGGTCAACGTCGTCAGGATGAGAGCGGTAATCGGCCGTGTTTCGTTTCGTCCCTCGATGACGAGTTCGATCACGCCACGGTGCGTTTCACGACCAGCAAATCCCACGACAGTGAAGAAGAAGAGCAGCGCCATTAGTGCAAGAGCAGACCCCTTTTCTCGACCGCCGGCGATGTCGGAAAGACTGGTAACCACAATCGACGCCGGGTCTTGAGCGTCGGCCCACGGGGTTCCGGTGTGGGCCATCTGGTAGAGAAACGAGGGAATCCAGGGGACGAAGGCCAACCCGCCAACCGCATGGGCCACGACGAGCTTCCCGGCCGCTGGCGCCTCTGACCTACGGCCGATCCTGACCAGCGTGAGCACCAGCCACGCTGCGAACAGGAAAAGTGACCAGTAGTGAGTCAGAACGAGGAGCCCAACTAAGACGGTAACGATTGCGACCCGTGACTTCGATGGGTTCTCTTCAGCGCGGCGAACGGCAAGCCACCACAACAAGCTGAGGAATGTCACCAGCGAATACATTCTGACCTCGGTGCTAAACCGAATCAGAAACGGAGAGCTTGCGAGGAGACCGACCGAGATGAAACCGGCCCGACTCCCACCGAGACGCGAACCTGCGAAGTAGCCGGGGATTAGCGTGAGACCACCGAAGATCGCGGGTAGGAATCGTAACGACTGGTCGCTCGTCCCTACGAATTTCATCCAGTAGTGCAGAAGAAAGTAGAAGAGCGGAGGATGCCCGTCGGCACGGAGCCCATCAATGATGTCAGCTGGGGGCATCGAGGCGATTCCAACACTTTGCGCCTCATCTAGCCACAGCCCAATGCGTTCGCCTTGCAGCCTCAGCCAGACGCCGCCGACCACTGCGACCACAGCCAGGATCATCAGTATGAGCGAGGGGCCGCTTCGAGAACGCGACTCAAAGCCGTGATTGACTGTCATGACCCTAGAATGTACCGCCGCTCGCGTTCCGTGTGGGTGGCTCGTACGATCGTAGAGATTAATGAACGCTTCGCCTGGTGGGCTGGACGGACAAGTAGTGGTGATAGGTGCGGGGCCCGCGGGGCTTATTGGCGCCATCGAACTAACTGACCGCAGCGCCGACGTAGTCATCCTTGAGGCCGACGACATCGTCGGCGGTATTAGCCGAACCGTCGAACGCGACGGCTGGCGCTTTGACATCGGCGGACACCGCTTTTTCACAAAAGTGCCTGAAGTAAACAAGCTATGGCATGAGATTCTCCCCGATGAGGATTTTCTTCAACGACCCCGGCTCAGCCGGATCTTCTATCAGGGCAAGTACTTCGACTACCCACTCAAAGCCTTCAACGCGCTTCGTAACCTTGGTCCGATCGAAGCGTTGCGCTCGGTCGGGTCGTATTGCTACGCCCAGATTCGGCCCCCAAAGAACCAAGACTCATTTGAAGGTTGGGTGAGCGCCCGATTCGGCCGCCGCCTCTACAGCATCTTCTTCGAGAGCTACACCGAGAAAGTTTGGGGTATCCACCCCTCAAAGCTGCCCGCAGATTGGGCCGCCCAGCGCATCAAGAACCTGTCGTTGGGCAGAGCTGTCCTTGACGCCGTTCGAGGAACAAAGGGCCGCACCGACGTCACGTCGCTGATTGACAAGTTCGACTACCCGCGTCTCGGCCCTGGAATGATGTGGGAAGCAGCCACCGAACGGGCGCTTAAGCAGGGCGCAACGTTACATTTTGAATCACCGGCCGAACTCATCCTCCATAGAGATGGTTCGGCTATTGAGGTGCGCTCTGGCGACAACGTCTACTCCGCAACGGGTGGCGTGTTGTCGTCGATGCCGCTTGGCAGCCTGATCCAGATCATGTCGCCGCCTGCGACCGATGAGGCTATTGCCGCTGGCAAAGCACTCCGCCACCGAGACTTCCTCACGGTCGCCATCGTGGTACCGGAAGGTAAAGCGTTCCCTGACAACTGGATCTACATCCATTCGCCAGAGGTCAAGGTCGGACGGGTGCAAAACTTTGCGTCGTGGTCGCCTGAGATGGTGAAGCCAGGTTTCACTTGCCTTGGGCTGGAGTATTTTGTCAATGTCGGTGACGACGTCTGGAACATGGCAGACGATGATCTGATCGAGATGGGCCGACGCGAACTCGCCCATCTCAAACTTGTTGCGCCTGGCGACGCTGGTCAAGGCTGGGTCGTACGAATGCCGAAGGCCTACCCCGTGTACGACGGCCACTACAAGGCAAACGTCCAGATCATCGTCGATTGGCTGACAGAAAATGCCAAGAACGTGATCCCGATTGGCCGGAACGGGATGCATCGCTACAACAACCAGGACCACTCGATGCTGACCGCCAAGCTTGCGGCTGAGAATCTGTTCGGGGCCAACCACGATCTATGGGCCGTGAACGTCGAAGAGGACTACCACGAGGAAGACTCCTCCGGTTCGACCCCGCAGGGCACCGGGCGCGACGCGCCAATGATGCCGACACTCTCTTAACATCGTCCGCCTAGCTAGGGCGTTCTAGTACGGCCATGTCTCGCCATCGGAGCCAAACAGTTTGGCGACGGGCTTGAGCTTGGCCGCAATCGCGGCTTTGACCGCGACATTGCGAGCGAACCACCCGAGTGGCACGAGCTGGCGACCGACATTTTGTAGTCTGCCCGACCCACCCGTCGGAGTCTTCTGCCATGCGGCGAGCGAACGGGAGCGGCCGAGGTAGGTCCACTCGCCCGAGAATGTCAGGCTCCGAAACAGCGCCAGCGTGACACCGATCGAGCTATAGCAATCGTGGACTGCCATGACGCCGCCGTCACTGACTCTTGCGCCCCACGAACGTAGGTCTTCGAGCGCAGGCCCGTAGCCGTGGGCGCCGTCGACATACAGGAAGTCGACCTGACCATCAATGCTGCTGTGGGCTTTCTGCGAGAATTCGCGAACGAGTTCGACCCGGTCGGCGACGCCAGCTTTGGTGAGGTTGGCCCAGAACAGCTCGTTGTCTGACTGGCCTTCGTCGGCGGTCCCTTCCCACTGCTGGGGCCCGCGGTCGTTGCCAGCATGGGGATCGATTGCAATGATTTCGACTCCCGGTGCCGCTGCGGTAGCGAGGATCGACATCGAACGCCCTCGGTAGCTGCCGATCTCGACGAGCCGTTGGCCCGACCGTAGGGCCGAGGCTTGGGTCCACAACAAGCCGCCTTGGCCCTGGGTCATCCACCCTTCGATGGGAAGCGCCTGCTCCCAGGCCGCGGTGAACTCGGGCTGCGCTATTGCTTCTTGAATCTGATCAGGCAATTCCATGTCAGCACCTCTCGAACTCCGGGGATGTTCACAATAAGTCTGAGTTGTGGCCAATATCGAGGCTCGACACGCTCAACTGCGATGTCGGTACGAGCTCGAACGAGCTTCAGCGTCGGGCCGATGTGCACAGCGAAGAGGCCTTCGCCGTAGCGATTCTTACGCGGGGGACCGTGCCGCTTCTCGTACAACTTCGGGCCTCGATCGGGGCCAAGAAACTGATACGGCGTCATGTCGTGTCCGCCCCAGGGTGAATACCAATTGGTCCAGCTCAGGTAGCCCCAGCCACCAGGCTTCAAGACCCTGGCGAGTTCGTCGATGACGCCTTCGGTGTCTGACGCATGTTCGAGCAAATTTGAGCAGAAAACACCATCGAAGATCCCGTCGGCAAAGGGCAAGCGGGCTGCATCGCCCTCGAGCAGTCCAGGAAGCGGCACCGTCGGACTAAGCATCGTTTCGCGATCACCGTCAAGGCCAACCACAGTTGCCCCGGCTTTACGAAGAGCTTCGGCGTACCAGCCTGGCCCACACCCGACATCGAGAATCACCGCACCGGCCACGCCGTAGCGTCGATCAAGATCACTCACTGCCTCGGCGGCGAGCGCCCGATAGAACGGTTCGGGCTCGGTTTTCTCGGCCCGGAAGAGTCGCCAAAGGCGGGATGCTCGAGCGAGCTGGCTTTCCTTTGTAGACGCTTGTGCGACAGTCATGCGACGTAGCTTATGACTTCCGCTCACGTCCGCTTCGTTCCGCTAAGATCTCTTCGGCGGTTTGTGTGGTGAGCCACGCAACAGTGTTCGGGAGACGCAGGCTTGGCTACAGACAGCAATCAACGCTCTGCTCGCGAGAACAGCAACGCGCTAGCGGCCAGTGTCCAGGCTGCGGCCGATGCGGGAATCTCGCGCATAAATGTGCTGGCCTACCGAGATCTCGACGACCCCGCAGCCGGGGGTTC
>RCMY010003431.1_pt1 | contig 14033 bp, 10 predicted proteins | sample 2041341 | NCBI WGS metagenome assembly RCMY01 (sample SAMN09708234, study PRJNA481090) | Marine sediment metagenome, whole genome shotgun sequencing project.
TGGCCTCGATTATCGTGGCCGATGGAGCCGATAAAGCCAAGGAATGGGCCGAAGGTATGGTGGCCAATATGGCAAGAGACCCAAAGGGCAGTGATCGGGACCAAGTAAAGGCAGTGGCTTCCGGCGAAGGAGATATTGCCGTGGTGAACACGTATTATATCGGGCTGCTAATAAACGAAGGGAATGACGAAGAGCGCAAGGCGGGGGAGAGCGTAGGTATTATTTTCCCGAATCAAGACGGAAGAGGGACGCATATTAATGTCAGCGGGATCGGGGTGACCAAATATGCCCCAAACAAAGACAATGCCATTAAGCTAATGGAGTTCCTTTCGGAAGAAAAAGCGCAGCAGACGCTGGCAAACCTAAATTACGAATACCCCATCAATCCGAAAGCCAGCAAGGCGGCTATCCTAAAAACCTGGGGCGATTTTAAGGCAGATCCTGTTGAGCTATATAAGCTAGGGGAATTTAATAGTGAGGCCGTTATGATTTTTGATGAGGCTGGCTGGAAATAAAATGGAGTAAAATCAAACGCAAGGCACGGAGAACTGGGTTTACTACTTTTTTCATAAGTGCAATGCCGGTTTGATTTCAAACTCTATTGTAATTCCCAACTGCCTGCAACGAATGTTTTTAACCAACACCAATCAGGCTTTGGAATTTGGTGCTTGGGATTTGGAATTTCTTGATACCTCGCATCACAGGAGGTAGTTCATTTTTTTGATATTTGATAGATACTACCAAGACTAGAATGTAGAGGGATAAATGGCAAAAAGAACCACGTATTGGTGGAATAAGTGGACGGGCGGGGCAATCGTAATACTCCTTCTGGTATTGACCCCGATTTTTACCATTTTGATCAAGCTCCTCGACAAGCCCGGGGAGCACTGGGGGCATATTGCCTCCACTTTATTGCCCTCTTATTTTGGTAATTCCATTCTTTTATTGCTCGGGGTAGGGACTTTTACTTTTCTGATCGGAGTGAGCATGGCGTGGCTGGTCTCTGTGTATGACTTTCCCGGCCGCAGGTATTTTGAATGGCTTTTGATTCTTCCCCTGGCGTTTCCCTCCTATATGATGGGTTATAGTTATGTGGGAATCTTGGAATATACCGGCCCGGTGCAGGCGTTTTTCCGCAATACGCTGGACATACATTTTAAAGGGGCGATCATCGATATTATGAATATGCCCGGGGCCATTTTTATTCTCTCCGTCAGTCTGTTCCCTTACGTATATGTGATATGTAGGGCCTCTTTTATGCGACAGTCCAGTGCGATGCAAGAGGCGGCGCTTCTTTTGGGCAGCAATCGCATGCGGATGTTTACAAAGATCGCCCTTCCTATGGCTAGACCGGCGGTAGCGGGTGGCATCGCTTTGGTAGGTATGGAAGTTTTGAATGACTACGGCACGGTGAAATACTTTGGGGTGGATACGTTTACCTCGGGAATTTTTAGGGCTTGGTTTTCATTTGGGGACATCAATACGGCCATATATCTCTCCGCAATCTTGACCGTGATGGTCTTGGTACTTATCTGGTTGGAGACAGTACAAAGGGGCGGTCGGAACTGGAATGTTGGCAGGGGCAGTACCAAACCGGCCGTTCGGATCAGGCCTAAACGTAGCGGTACGCGCGGGTTGTATACGGCACTTTGCTTGGCGGTCTTACTGATCAGCTTTATTTTTCCGTTGGCACAGCTTTTTTATTGGGTGGCCTTGACCTGGCGCAAAGTAGTGGATGCCGAATTCGGAATCTTGATTTTCAGAAGTTTTTCCCTGGCGATCGGTTCGGCGGTCGCCATTGCCGTGATTTCCATATTTCTATTATATGCCACCCGCTTAAGTCCCTTGCGGTGGACCAAACATATTGTCCGAACAGCCTCTTTGGGCTACGCCATCCCTGGTGCGGTTATTGCAGTTGGAGTGATGATTCCCATGATGGAATTAGATCGGAAAATGAATTGGGCGGTTTCAAATCAGCTAGGGATGATTTTATCGGGAACATTGTTTATCTTAGTAGTGGCGTATATTGTTCGGTTTATGGCTGTCGGATTTAATGCTATTGATGCAGGTTTTCAAAAAACAGGGACCTCGGTAAATGAGGTAGCACGATCTTTGGGTGCATCCCCTTTAAGGACTTTGTGGAAAATAGACTTGCCTTTGATAAAAAACAGTATAGCGGGGGCGGTGCTATTGGCCTTTGTGGATATACTAAAAGAGCTTCCCTTGACCTTGATTTTGCGACCCTTCAACTTTCATACCTTGGCGACCAAAGCTTTTGATATGGCGACCAACGAGATGATAGCAGAATCAGCGAACGCGTCATTGGTAGTGGTGTTGACAGGGGTGGTGCCCATCATCCTATTGAACAACATGATCAGTATGAAAAACTAAGGGGGATGCTGAGGGGGATGAATGCAAAGGATAATTAGGTAGTGAGGTAAATAACGCGTTGAGGTAAGAGGATAAAACACAAAGTGCTTTCTTAACAGGCCTCAAAAGCAGAAAAAGGATAGAAAATGGCGATAATTGAATTAAATGGGATAAGTAAACGATACCGAAACGCCGAAGGTAATGCGGTCGACCAAGTATCCTTTTCATTGGAAAAAGGGGAAATATTGGCGCTTGTCGGGGAAAGCGGTTCCGGAAAAACGACCTTATTGCGATTGATTGCCGGTTTGGAGCATCCAGATTCGGGAAATATTCAATTGGATGGAGAAATAATAGTAAGCGGCCGCAAGTCCGTGCCCGCCAATAAACGAAAAACAGGAATGGTTTTTCAAGAGTATGCCCTGTTCCCCCATCTCACTATTTTCGAAAATGTCGCTTTTGGTTTAAAAGGACTCAAGAAAAAGGAAGCCGAGCAACGGGTCTATGAAACGATAAAACTGACGGGCTTAAAGGAGGATGTAAAAAAATATCCCCACCAACTTTCCGGGGGGCAGCAACAGCGAGTGGCACTGGCAAGGGCACTTGCTCCACGACCAGAGCTTTTATTGATGGATGAACCCTTTAGTAATCTAGATACCATCCTTCGCGACCAAGTGCGGGAAGAAGTGCGACAGATCATCAAGGCCATGGGCATAACCGCCATTTTGGTAACCCACGATACCAAGGATGCCTTTTCTACGGCGGATAAAATCGCCGTGATGCTCGACGGGAAGTTACTGCAGATCGATACGCCCGATGCCTTATACAATGACCCCAACTCCTCCTATGTTGCCGATCTTTTCGGGAAATCGAACAACATAGAGGCAACGGTCGCGCCAACAGGATTTGAAACCCCTTTTGGATTTGTATCGGGACCAAAAGATTGTCCATTAGCTGTAAATCAAGATAAGGTAAACCTATTCTTCAGGGCTGAGGAAACCGATTTTTGTAATGCGGAGGAACCCCATTTATGTGGCCGGGTAGAACAATGTATGTACCTAGGCGACCATATGCAGTTAAAAGTATGTTGCAACCGATGTACGACCTGTGCCGCGGACAGCGAGTCAGAACTCATGGAAGATACGCAGCGTATTTTGTTGAAGTCTTCTGAGCAAACCTGGAAAATAGGAGACATCGTACGGTTTAAACTTAAGAACTTTAAGGTCAAGGCGACCGAATCTGAATAGGGATTTTTAACTTAAGTACTTTGTCAAGAAGCAATTTTCTCAATTTTAGTAACACAAGCGGTGTCATTGTGCGATTCAGTCAACAATGGGGCCGATTCATAACCCTTCTTTTTCTAGTGGCCCTATTTTGGCCGAACCTTTCACCCATAAAGTAGAAACACTGGCGTTGCCGATGCGGTTGGTCAGCGAGTCAGAATATGCGAATGCAAAAGCAGAATCTGATAAGGCTGCAGCTCAGATCGCAGCGGATCAGGAAAAGGCGGGCGAGCTTACTGCCCGAATGACTTGGTATGGAGATGTAGTCAAACGGTTTGAGAAGCAGAAAAGCAATCCTATTCCAAAGTATGAGACAGAGATCCACGTGCTGCGTATTGGGGATGTAGCCGTGTGTACTAACCAGTTTGAACTTTTTACCGACTATGGTTTGCGCATTCAGGCGCGCAGCGAAGCGGTGCAGACATTTGTCATTCAACTTGCAGGACCCGGAACCTATCTTCCCACTGAAAAAGCAGTGGCCGGTGGCAGTTACAGTGCAGTGGTCGAAAGCAACAAGGTCGGCCCAGAAGATGGACAAATTTTGGTGGAGCGTACCCTAGAACTGATCAATAGCCTTTGGCCATAGTGACATGCGGCCGGATTTGAATCAACGTTGGGTGCCACAAAAGTGGTAATAAATTAAAAATCATCTCGTATCTTTGATGTAAACGCATGGATATGGCCACAAGTCAAATAAAATCAAGAATTAAAAGAGCGCTCGACAACGTGCCGGAAAGCGTCCTTGAAGAAATCTTGAACTATCTTGAGGAAATCCAGGAAAAATCGCCGGATCAGGTCGTCATGTCTCAGCGATTTCGCAAAATACTTGCCGAGGATAAGGAACTGCTCGATAAGCTGGCGCAATGATCGACGTAAAGCAAGCGATAGGTCTTCATGCTATTTTGATCGAAAAGTTTGGTGGTGCGGAGGGTATCAAAGACCAAGGCGCCTTAGAATCCGCTTTGAATAGACCCTATGCGACCTTTGATCAAATAGAACTTTACCCTTCTCCAGTAGAAAAGGCTGCGGCCATTCTTGAAAGTGTACTTATCAATCATCCCTTCGTTGACGGCAACAAACGTACAGGTTACGTTTTGATGAGACTTACCCTAATGGCCGGTGGAACGGATATTGAAGCGACACAAGCCGAGAAATATAAATTTGTAATTAAAGTCGCCAAAGGTGAATTGGACATCGACCGTATTAAGGAATGGATCAAAGTTCATTTGAAAAAGTAACCGGCTCTAACCATTTGGCGTGCAACGTTTACATTATTGCATTTAGGCTATTTTGCAATCAATTAAACATAGTAAGTGCGTCCTATGGAATTTCTTCTAGACACTTATCTTCCCTAACACTCTAGAAATTCCGCACATCGACGGACGGCTATTCAGACAGCAAAGGTTAATTATGGATTTGGGACGGGAAATAACCCGACTTTCGAGATTTGTTCTATTTCGGTAATGCTTCAGGTTGTAGGAGAAACTGAATCATTGAAAAATGCCGTTGAAAACGAATTACAACTTTCCTTTTTGTAGATATAAAAAGTAGTCCTATTTTTACAATCCCTTGTTATCTTACCGTGTGCAGTCCATCTTATTTAAACAAAACCAATCCAAAACATGATCAAAAAGAATACTGCAAAAGCGGATATTGATTTTGAAAAAGAGCTCTGGGATGCCGCCAACGAATTACGTGGCGCAGTTTCCGAAAACAATTATAAAAATTACATTTTACCGCTTGTTTTCCTAAAGCATTTGAGTGAACGTTTCGATATTGTTTATGATGAGCTAGAGGATTTGCTTGAAGATCCAAAATCAGATTACTATACCGCGGATACAGCGGAGAGACATTACGTGCTTGAGGATCCTGACGAGTACCGTTCCCGCAACACCTTTGTCATACCAAAAACCGCTTCTTGGCAATACCTAAAGGATAATGCCGAGCAAGACGATATCAAGGTAAAGGTGGATGACGCTTTTGACGTAATCCAAGAACTGCTCACCGTCTATAACCCACAGCTGGTCAATTTGCTGCCTCGTATTTTTGTAAAAAGCGAGCTTTCCGCCAAGCAAACCGGGGGAATTATCAATCTGCTTTCCCATCCCAAGTTCTCGGAAAAGGAAAATCCGGAGAGCGATATCCTCGGACGCATCTATGAATATTATATCGGCCGTTTTGCCATGGCCGAAGGCTCTGGTGCGGGACAGTTTTTTACGCCGGGCAGTATTGTACGTTTATTGGTCGAATTGCTGGAGCCCTACAAAGGTCGCATCTTTGATCCCGCCTGTGGTAGTGGCGGTATGTTCGTACAGTCGCTAAAATTCATTCGTGAGCATGGAGGTGATAAAAGTGACATCTCTATCTACGGGCAAGAGATGACCGCACAGACCTTGCGGCTCTGCCTGATGAACCTCCTTTTGCGTAATCTCTCCTTTGACATAAAGCTGGGAAACTCACTTCTCGATGATAAATTCCCTGAACTAAAGGCTGATTTTGTCATTGCCAACCCCCCTTTTAATGTGAGTAACTGGCATCCCGAGGATCTGCCCGAAAATGACCCCCGGCTTTTCGGTCCACGGGAAGAATTTACTACGGATGGCAGTGCCAATTATATGTGGATGCAGACTTTTTGGAACCACCTGAGCGATATAGGCACCGCTGGAATCGTTATGGCCAATGGTGCCATGACGTCGAATACCAAAGGTGAAAAGAACGTGCGCCAACACATGGTGGACAATGGAATGATCGATGCCATTGTGCGCTTGCCGGACAAGTTGTTTTTAACTACGGGCATTCCCGCCTGTCTCTTTATATTGAGCAAGAACCGCGACGGAAAAGACGGCGAGCATCGTGAGCGTATGAACGAGATTCTTTTCTTGGATGCTGCCAAAATGGGCACTATGGCCAGCCGAAAATTGAGGGTTTTTGAAGATGAGGATATTAACAAGATTGCCGAAACCTACCATACTTGGCGCACCCACTCCGCTGTTACTTCGAGCGCAGTCGAGAAGCTATACGAAGACATAGACGGCTTCTGCAAGGCGGCCACCCTAGAGGAAGTACAAAAACAGGACTATAAATTGACCCCCGGTATCTATGTGGGCACAGAGGCCGAAGAAGATGATGGCATTCCCTTTGAGGAAAAAATGGAAGGTTTAAAAGCTACGTTGTTGGATCAATTTGAAAAGGGTGAGGCATTGAAAAAGCAGATACTGGCAAATTTTGACAGGTTTTAAAAGCGATATTTGTTCATGAAAAGCCTTTGTTCATGTTACATGAACAGTGTAAAAAAAATGAACAACTTAAAGTGAAATAGAAAAACAAAAGTACAATGGCAGTATTTGAAGATAGCCGAATTGATTATAAGAGCTTAAAAAAGGTTACTGGTAATACTGCCGATTTCTCAAGCCTTGCCGAGACATGTGTAGCATTTGCTAATGCTCAAGGCGGGGAGGTTGTTATAGGTATTGAGGATAAAGAAGCTTCCCCTGACGAAAACCAAAAAATATCGGCCGATGTCATGAACAAAACTGTGGCTAGGTTAAGGGATATGACCGATGCCGTTGGTATTGTGAATCCTGAAATAATTACCCATCTTAATGGAGGCCAATACTTTAAATTTTCTATTTTCCCTACTACGAGAACCATTGCCACCACTTCGAGCGGAAAAGTTTTTGTTAGGGTAACGGATAATAGCGTCCCTATCTCGGGTGAAGAACTGACCAATTTAGCTGCTGAAAAGAATGCTTTTCAATGGGAATTGGTTTCCGTTGGTAGAATAGCATTAGCACAGGCCGATATTAAAGAAGTCACCTATTTTGCCGAGCAGATACAGCAGTCCAAATTTGTTTCAGATTTTATAAAGGAAAAGTCAACGGAAGAAATATTGGAACATTATCAGTTGATAAGCCAAGACGGATATCTCACAAATTTGGGAACCATTTGGTTGGGGAAAGCTTCCCAAAGGGCAAGATTAAGCTATCCGGTAACCGTTCAGTACATCGTTTATAACGATTTAGAGGAAAAAATAAGAAAAAAAGCCTGGCATTTTCATTTACACAATCCCAAGACATTGCTTTTGGAAATTGAAAAAGAGGCGACGGAATTGAATTATTCTACTGAAATTTCTAGCGGTCTTTTTAGAAAACAGATAAGAAATTATCCGACCGAAGTAATTCGAGAGCTTTTAACCAATGCCATCGCCCATAAGAGATATACCCTTTCCGGAGATATATTTATTGAGGTGTATTCCGATAGAATGGTAATTACCAATCCGGGAGGACTTCCTTTAGGGGTCACTGCAGATAATATTCTACATGAGCGTCAACGAAGAAATCCGCATTTGATACTTACCTTACAAGATTTAGGATTGATGGAAGGTGAGGGATCTGGTTACGATTTAATTTATGAGAAATTAGCGCGAGAAATAAAACCTTTGCCCATAATTGAAAGTAATTTTAATAAGACCGTGGTCACCATATATTCTGGTATCGTTAATAAAGAGGCTCTGGAAATTCTTGATTATGTAGCGCAACATTTTAAGCTATCACAAAAGGAATATATTGTTCTTGGCATTATCGCTTCAGAAAAAAAAATACTATCAACTCAACTATCCCAAAAACTTCAATTAAACACGGAAGATAGGCTAAGGAGTTGGATGGGTAGTCTTCTTGAAAAGAATATTTTAACTACCACAGGTATTAAAAAGGGAACAGCATACTTGTTAAATCCCGCACTTTTTTCACAATCTAGGCTAAACATCAAGCCATCATTAAAGACCATTGACAAAGAACAGCTCAAACATTTGATTATCGAGTATCTTAAATATAATGGCGAACGCTCTAAACAAGAAATCCATAAACATATTCAAGATGTTGAGATAGAAGATGTTCAAAAATGTTTATATAGTCTGGTTGAAGAAGACATGGTGGCTACTACTGGAGCGCGTAGAAACCGTAAATACCTATGGCATAAAAAAAACAAATAGAAAATAAAATCAAAAATAAAAATCGTAAAGTTCTTATTTTTAGTTAGTTATTTATTTTTGTTAGAAAAAATGACATTACAATTAGTAAATAATTATACCGGTAGAACATAAAACAAAACTATCAAGACGAAAAATCGTTTGTTATTTTGATAGGAGTGCAAAAATTGCAAAAGTTCATTTAAAACTAAAAAGGTTGGAGGCTGAGGGCGACCGAGCGATAGCGAAGGAAGCACTCGAAGCCCCGGCAAACAAAAAACAAATGCCCGAAAACTGGAAGACATATAAGCTGGGTGAAATAACTAGCGTAATTACGAAAGGAACTACCCCCTCAACCTATGGTTTTGGTTTTGAAGATTCTGGGATAAACTACATCAAAGCAGAAAGTCTTAATTATAGCGGTGACGTTGATGAAAATGCTTTTGTATTTATATCAGAAGAAGCACATGAAAGATTAAAACGTTCTCAACTTCAACCGAATGATATTCTATTTTCAATGGCAGGGGCATACTTAGGAAAAGTAGGTCTAGTAAAGGAGTCATATTGCCCAGCAAACACTAATCAAGCAGTTGGTATCATTCGTATAAACAATTCAAACATGAACGTCAAGTTTGTTCAGTATACACTTAGAAACCCAAGTATGGTGGCTTACGTGAATGCACAATCTGGGCAATCGGCTCAACCAAATATCAATCTTTCCGAAATTGGAGCTTTATCGTTTAAAGCTCCACCCCTCCCCGAACAACACGCCATCACCAGCATCCTCTCGGCACTCGATGACAAAATAGAAAACAACCTGGCCATGAACACGACCCTCGAAGCCATGGCCATGGCCCTCTACAAACACTGGTTTGTGGATTTCGGGCCTTTTCAAGACGGCAACTTTATCGACTCTGAACTGGGCTTGATTCCGGAGGGGTGGGAGGTGAAAGGACTGGACAAAATCGTTCAAATCAGTAATAAAACTTACAAACCACAAAATCATCCAGATTGTTCGTTTCTACACTACAGTCTGCCAGCATTTGACGAATCAAAACTACCAATTAATGAATTGGGTTCTGAAATAAAAAGCACCAAAACGCTGCTTAAAAAGAATAGCATTCTTGTATCAAAACTGAACCCTAGATTTCCCCGGATTTGGACTGTGTTTTTCGAAGAATCAAAAATAATTTCCTTCACGAGCACTGAATTTCTTAACTATCACGTAAAAAAAGAACATGACTGGGGATTTGCTAATTGTCTTTTAAGGAACGAACAATTTTATTCACAATTCCGAAAGAATGCAACAGGTTCGACTGGATCAAGACAGCGAGTTAGACCAGCCCAAACTTTGAAATTTATTCTCGCATTACCACTAGAGAAGCTACGTGACGATTTCAATGTATTGGTGTCTCCTTATTTTAAAACTATTCATGAGAATATTCAAGAGAACAGGGATTTAGCACAGCTCCGTGATACCCTCCTCCCCAAACTTATAAGCGGGCAAGTCCGTGTAAAGGATATCGAGAAAACAGTAAACGGGTTTTATGAGTAATATGGCCGAACATACCGTACAGAACGCTGCCATCGAATGGTTAGAAGGTCTTGGCTACACTCATATCACCGGCAATGCACTGCAACGCGACCTCAAGAAAGTGGTGCTAGATACCGAATTGCACGACTTTCTAACCCGAACCTATCCCGATGTTCCCAAAGGAGCCATTAACGAGGCCTTCGCCCAGTTCACCCAGCACGAAGGTATGGATGTGGCCTACCGTAACCGGGACTTCCACCGCAAACTGACCCAAGGCATCGATATCAGTTGGAAAGATGCCCAAGGCAATGAAAAGGCCAAGCATTTGTATCCCATCGATTATAAAAATCCCGAGCAAAATAGTTTTTTTGTATCCGATGAGGTCAAGATCATCGGTAAGAACAGCCGCAGAACGGATCTACTCATCTTTATCAACGGCCTGCCGCTTATCGTCTTTGAATTCAAGAATCCCTTCGATGCCGAAGTGGGCGTGGACAATGCGCACCGCCAGATAGAGAATTATGTATTGGACATTCCCCAGCTGTTCGATTATAACGCCCTTTGTATCGTATCCGACGGACGCGAGACCCTGCACGGTATGTTCAGTTCATCCATGGAATGGTTCGCCCCCTGGAAAAGCTTGGCCGGTGACGATACCCAACAGAATGAGGCATTGCAACTGGAGACGTTGTTGCACGGGCTCTTTCCCAAGGCTACTTTGCTCAACTATTTGCAGCACTTTATTTTCCACGAAGACCATAACGGCAAGATTGTCAAAAAAGGGGCAAAGTACCACCAGTACTGGGGCGTAAACAAAGCCGTGGAAAGTGCTTTGGAGCACATCAAACCCGATGGCGATGGGCGACTCGGGGTCATCTGGCATACCCAGGGTTCGGGCAAGAGCATCAGTATGGCCATCCTTACCGGCATCCTGCGCCAACTACCGGAAATGAAGAACCCGACCATAGTGATTCAGGTGGACCGCTCCGATCTGGACCAACAGCTCTATGAGAATTTCGTGCTCGCTAAAGACCTGGTGGGCGATGTTCAGCACGCCGAGAGCACCGACGAACTACGCCAATTGCTCAGTTCCGATGGGGGAGGGGTAATCTTTACAACCATCGAAAAATTCAGGTTGAAAGATTTAGAAACAGGCAAAGAAGATGTGCATCCTGTCCTGAGCGAACGTTTCAACTTGATCGTGATGGCCGATGAAGCCCACCGTACCCAATATGGTTTTGAGAGCGGGGGCTTTGCACAGAACATCAGAAGGGCCTTGCCCAATGCCTCTTTTATAGGTTTTACGGGAACTCCCGTTGACGGAAAAGATGCAGATACCGAACTGGTCTTTGGTCCCACCATCCACACCTATGACATCAAACAAGCAGTGGATGATGGTGCCACAGTGCCCATCTACTACGAGCCGAAGATGGTACCGCTCAACATTAAAGCGGAGTTCGACCAAGAACTGGAAGAAGTACGGGAAACGGAAGAGGACAAGACCATAGGCGTTTGGGCGGCCATTGAAGATGCGGCCGGGGCCAAAGACAGGGTCAATCGTGTTGCCAAAGACATTCTCGAACACTTCAATGCCCGTATCGAAACGCTGGACGGTAAGGCCATGATTGTCTGTATGAGCCGCAGGAACTGTGTAAAAATGTACGATGCCCTCACCGCTTTGGAAGGCTGCCCCGAAGTGGCCGTGATCATGACCAGTAATCCGGGTAAAGATCCTGCGGCCTGGAATGCGCACATGCGCACCAAGGAAAGTATGGAGGCCATCAAAAAACGCTTTCGCAATGCAGAAGATCCGTTAAAAATGGTCATCGTCCGCGATATGTGGCTCACGGGTTTCGATGCACCCTGTGCCCACACCATGTATGTGGACAAGATCATGAAAGGCCACAACCTTATGCAGGCCATCGCCCGGGTAAACCGCGTTTTTCAAGACAAACCCAATGGATTGGTGGTAGACTTTATCGGTATCTCCGGCTTTCTCGCAGCGGCCACCAAAAAATATACAGGAAGTGGTGGTGCAGGCAAACCCACCATAGACATGGATGCGGCCGTGGAGCTTTGTATCGAACAACTGGGCACGGTAAAAAGTCTGATCAGTGGTTTCGAATTGGAAGACATCAATGTCATGAGTGCCTCGGAGCGGATGAAATGGTCGAACGAAATGGTCAACAACCTACTCAAAAACGACCAAGACACCGATGCTTTTTTGCATGAAGAACGGAAGCTCTCCGAGTTGGTGGCCATGACACATTCTGACAAGCGCATCTGGGAGATTCAGGAAGAAGTGGGCATTCTCCAAAAAATACGGGCGGTCATCCGCAAAATCAAATATCCACCGGGCAAGTCCAGGGAGAAGAACGAACGCATCAAAGATTTGATCAGTAAATCCTTGGAATCCCATGCTATCGTTGATCTGGCTAAAATGTATGATCTGGACAAAATCGATATATCCATCGTAGACGATTCCTTTCAGGCCATAGTAAAGGAAAAAGGAGGCGAAAATATCAAAGTAGAATTGCTTCGACGCATTATTAACGACGAGTTGAAAGTGCGTATGCAGAAGAACATCAAAAAAGGGCGTAAGCTCAAGGAAGAACTGGAGAAAGTCCTAGGCAAATACCACAAGAACAGTTTAGACAGTATCGCGGCCATTAAGCACTTGTTAGACATTGCCAACGAGTTCAAGGAAGACGATAAGCGAACCAAAGAACTCGGTCTAACCGAAGATGAGTTGGCCTTTTACGACCTGCTTTCTGCCAATAGTGTCCTACTAAACGAAGCGGGACCCATTCAAGATTTGGTACATACGGTCGTAGCTTCCGTAAAGAAAAACCTGCAACTCGATTGGACCAAAAAAGAGAACGCACGAGCTGCCATTCGTCTTGCGGTGAAAAAAGAACTCCGGGGAAAAGTCCCTTTTTCGGAATTGGACAAGCTATTAAAAGAAGTCATCGAACAGGCCGAGGGGCAGTATGGGGAGTGGCCGTTGATGGGGTGAAAACGCCAATATGGAAATGATGGAAAGCGAAAACATAAACCTGACCCTACCCATAAAAATTCCGTACGAGGTCTTGCAGCAGCTTACGGACCGCAGTCTTATCGGAATGGAAATAGGAACGGGCAAGCGCAAAGAGGGCAGGATATTGGATACCAACTTGGAAGCAAGCCCTTTGCCGGAATTCGATGTCGTTTTGGTGCTAAAGATGCGAATTTTACGTAAAATTTTAGTAACCAAAGAAGTAACCTTAGGTATACATGCTTCCCTAGTTTATGACGCTGATACGGGCATACTTTCAGTCGGCGACTTTAAAATAGATTCCAAGAGCAAGAATTTTTTGTTGAATAAAACCTTGCAAATACTGGCCAATCGGATGTACTATCGTAAAATTTTGGATAAAGCCACGTACAATTTGCACGAGCTCATAAGTTCATATCTAATCGGCTTAAACGAAAGATTGATATCGGGAATTTCTTTTTCCCAAGGGATGATGCTCCACGGAAATATGAAAAGTACAACGATAACGCATATCGAACCCCTAGCGGACTATGTGTTGGTTCATGTCCTTTTTGAGGGTGCCGTTGAGGCAGCCATTCAGAAACTTCCGGATGCTGATTTTAAACTATAGTTATCGCGATAGAACCAAGCTTTCATGTGAGTCACCCCTTAGTGAGGGGAGGTGCCCTGGAGGGACGAAGGTCTATTCCCAAATAAACCCATTTCTCAAACTCTTAACACCGCTTTTAAGAAGAAATACCTATTTTAATGTCCGTCAATTAAAAAATTCAAAGCGATGCACTATTCCAGAAGGCAAATCTTGCAATTGTACGGGCTTTCGGGCCTAGGTCTGGCCGTGGCTCCTTCTTT